>Ga0129307_1000772_pt1 | contig 44216 bp, 39 predicted proteins | sample P1105metagenome_FD_94437 | JGI IMG/M metagenome (GOLD analysis project Ga0129307, IMG submission 94437) | Capybara group fecal microbial communities from Wisconsin, USA - P1105 metagenome | ecosystem: Host-associated > Mammals > Digestive system > Large intestine > Fecal | place: USA: Wisconsin...
GGGTAGTTTATGCGTGTCCCTTCAAGGCGTTACCCTATCATTTGAACAACACTATATCAGTTGTATCAGCAGTTTTACCTTATTGGTGGGCACTGCTGACCCCACCGCTTATTAGGCGGCAGAACGTCTCGCCCGGTGGAATTCATCTATGTAGAATCTTGTGTACTTATGCTGCTCTCTATTGACTGTTACACGATTCCAGACAGCATCCTGAACTACGAGCATACCCAGCTTCTTTAAGGTCTTACCGAGTGACTTTATATCAAAGCATATGATACGGTTATTCATATCCACATTCGTATGATGATTAAAAAGGTTGTTGGAACCTTCTACATACAGATACATACACTGCGCTATATGCTGTGAAACCATATCCTCCTTATGGGATAAAAGCTCATTATATAAGTCTTGAAGTATCGGCATATTCTCAGGTCTTGGATTCTGGAAATACTTCTGATATATCCTTGATACTGCAAAGTCTATGGCAGATTTTTCCTCTGCTTTAAGTCCTGACTTACCTCCTACTACAAGCTCCATAAATGAAAGAATGAAGTCTGCCTTAAGTGATACCGGATCATCATCGTCCGAATAATTCAGGTTGATATCCAAAGGATTGATATACTGCTTTGAACTCTGCCCTATCTTTACAATCTGCCCACCTAAGTAATTAACAAGCGGATAATATTCTGCTTCCGGATCACAGATAAGTATGTCATCTGTTGTTACAAGAAAAGTGTTAAGTATCTCCCTCTTTGTAGCAAATGACTTACCCGAACCCGGTGTACCAAGAATAAGTCCGTTAGGGTTTTTAAGCATCTTTCTATCAGCCATGATCATTCCATTTGAAAGCGAGTTAAGCCCCATATAAAGGCTCTCGCTTGATTCCATGAAAAGCTCCTGTGTAGTAAACGGAACAAATACCGCCGTACTGCTTGTAGTAAGATAACGATTCTGCTTTATAAAGTTTTTCCCTATAGGAAGTGACGAAGAAAATCCCTGCTCCTGCTGATGGTCAAGCTTTCTTAGAACACAGTTAGCTGACTGAATATTATTTGATAAGGTGAATCTGAAATCTTTCATTCTTTGCAGGTTTTCATTGAAGGATGTTATAAGAAATGTCACCTTGAACAGCCTTTCATTTCTTGACTGCATTTCCTTAAGCAAACCATGGGCTTCTTCTGAATAAGTCTCTATATCAGGTGGTATGATGTCCATATCATAACCACTTCTGATAGCCTTCTTCTGTTCTTCAATCTTCATCTTATTTATGTCGGAAAGCTTACCCTTAATGTATTTCATAGCCTCAGTCTGATTAAGCGTATCTATGTGCATTGTTACATTAAGCGCATCCTCCATATTTAAGATATCAGCAAGCATCTCATCGGAAAGCTCTGCGGCTGAAATAATCAGATAGTTGGTTGTCGCAAACATATCTCCGATTTTGTAATAATCCTTGGCTCTAAAATCAAAAGATGTCGGTGCTATAAAGTTCTTAGGTGTAAGTCCTGATGCCGCAACATCCTTAAATGAGCGCATGGAAAACTTCTCAAGAGAATCCTGATTCATGTAATCATGAAGTATTTTAAGCCTCTCTAATCCGCTTATAGTATTACACTTACAACCAAGAATCTTAAACTTATTGATAATATCGGATTCTATCTTGGCAAGTCTTGATATCGCCTGCTTCTTATCCCTTGCTTCAATACCGAAGATAAGATACTTACTCTTAACTATTCCGTTATTACCCTTTTCAAGCTGACTCCTTAAGTATTCCGCATATTCACGCCTTACTACATTAAATTCATCATCCTGCTCCGGTATGGTAATAACCTTCTTATATTCCTCCATATCTACCTTCTGATTGATAAAGCAGAACTGAAAATGTATGGTCTCATCGAAGTAATTAAGAAACTGACAATACTCACCAAAGATATGCTGCTTCTCATCATTTTGCGCAAGCTGATAATTGATATCATAAAATTGCACCATACGGGTATAGTAATTACCCTCCACCTTACACAATCCATCAGCATAGATTTCTTCAAACGGTAATGTATCAAGAACTGTGCTTGGTGCTTTCCTCTTATCTACCTTTTCAACAAGTATTCTTGAAAGATTAGTAAGTGGATTTGTCTTATCATTTCCATGATAAGCTGACTGATATGTGGGGTTCTTAGCTCCCTTTGGCATCTTTGGACCATTACCTGTTCCGGCTGTGCTTCTTGATGGCTGTTTTACTGCTTGTGCCACGCTTTCTCACCCCATTTCCGCTAGATTTTTGCTGTACCTGCATTAGTTTTTCTTTCTTTCGTCTATCATCATAATAGGAATAAATATTCTCCGACTCATAGGTACGTATCTGAGGATACGCAATATTGTGTCTTATCATATTTATCAGATAGACCTCCAGAGGAAGTCCGTCCTTTTCCATGATTCCAAACAGAAAGAAGGGAGCCATGAGTGCTAACAGTACATAAAATGCAGGTGTCGTACCAATAGCGGCTCTTGCTATAAAATATCCGGGGAATCCGACCAAAACACCAAGCCCAAAACATAAACACTGTCTTTTCGTGAAATTGCCTACAAACTTGGTCTTTATATTCGTCAGATCCTTCGGAACGCTGACATAAGCCATTTATTGCTCCTTTCCTTAACTTCTGTTCAAGTTGAACAAAAGTGAATTATGAAATAGCGAAGATCTGTTTTGTTATACCTTCGCACTTAAACATCGTATAAACCAAAAGTATTGAAATACCTACCGTACTCCAACATGCTTTTGTAAGTAATGATATTGCTGTAACACCACTATCGGCATCTATAGCAATCGTTGTCGGGTCAAATACATTGGCTACGAGCACGCCATATATTGCCACACATATCATCATCAAAACCGCCTGCATGGCAAGGGCAAATACATTTTTCAAATACCCCACGCCTATATTTGACAACTGATGATTTGTTATGGTAGCCAGTGGCAAAGGCGCAACCGCACAATGGAGATATATGGAAATCATACGTGAATAAAGAATTATTGTAATAAGAATTCCCATAAATTTGATGATGATATCTATAAACCACGTTGAAACCGTAAGGCTTATAAGTCCTGATACATCACCACTGTCAGCATCCTCATCCTGGTCTCCATAGTTATCCGTCAGATATTGAAGCAGCGTTGACCCCGATGTGTTTTCCGTTGTTGTGGTATTTAGAACTGTTGTGGTTTTGCTGACCATTGAAGCACCTATACCGAAGAAACAGTTACATAGTGTCAGGGAATTAGCTATAAACCATGCGGCAACTATTGTTTTTATAAGCCATTTCATAAGAACCGATACAAAGTCTACATCTGCAAGATTGTTCGGCTGTATAAGCATTGATATAAGCTCCCATAAAACAACGAAGGTAAATACTGTACCCGCAACGGGAAGTGCCACCTGTTCCGCTATCTTTTCTATAAGAGACCATATCGTACCGCCCTGCCATGAATCAGGCGAAGTAGTAAGCTCTCCTGAAATGGTTGCTACCTTTTCATTGAGGTCACTGAGCATTGTACTCAGATTGCTGTATGCAAGCTCGTAGAATATGTCTCGAAACCCATTCATTAACTTCTGGACTGTCTTATCAAAGAGTCCAAGAAAGACTGGCATAAATTGAAACATATTTCGCTCCTTTGTAATAATGGGTAGTGGTATGCCGCCTTGCATACACTACCCATAAATCTGTAAGTTATGTTATAATGTTTTCGTGGTTTTACTTGCGAGGTTTTACCACATAAAGGCATATCTTGTATCAGCTTTGATATATGAATATGCCTTTTTTATAACGATGTCGGAATAAGGTCTGAAAGCTTTGGAACAAGAAGTGCTCCAATAAGCATAACTCCGGCGCCAGCCATGAACTGCTTCATGCCCTGTGACTTCGCACCAGGGTTATCATTACCATATCCTTCAAGAAGGTTTACAACGCCAAGAACTGCAAGTCCACCACCAACTGCGATAATAACTACCTTAAGTGCCGATACACCACTCTTAAGAAATGATGTGTAATCAAGAAGCATCAGGAACTGTGCAAGTCCCTTATGTGCTGCTAAAAATGAAAGTAACTTAGAGCCGGCAAAATATTCTGCGGCTGCATTTGTAAGTAATGAATACATTGTTTTTTATTCTCCTTTATCTTGTTTTTGATTATTTAACTTTGCTCTTACGATATTTTGAACAGCCTCATTTGCAACTTCTGTAAGCTCATCCGGAATCCTTATTCCCGTAAGGTCAAGGCGCACAAACTTGGTGTCCTTCTTGACCTTCATCTTTCCATATCCCTTAACATACTTTTCCAAATCAAACTCATTTCTCTTATCGTAATCAGAAAGTTCCTTATACATGTCGTGTTTCGTGATATCAACCTTATCAGAGAAGAATGGTCTCACACCACGAACCTGTAAGATGCATTTACCGCCATCCATAAGTGCGAGCCTGTCCTGGCTCATAAGCTCTCTTCCAAGCTTCTGATAATTCATACCGTAGGACAGCGATGTACCTCTGGTATCAGAGGTGTTGTAGGTGTCAATTGTTTCCTTACCGAGAACATCAGCAAGGTCTTTAAGAGTAGACTTTTCTTTTCCACCCAAAAAAAGAAAGGTATCGCAATTCCCCTTGATGGTCTCAGCGTTATCCTTATAAATGGACTTAAGCTGTGCCTTTGATTGAAGAATAATACTTGCAGATATCTCTCTACTTCTTATTGTTGCTATTAACTTGTCAAATTTGGGAATCTGACCGATGTTGGCAAACTCGTCTAAGATACACCTTACATGTACCGGAAGTTTACCTCCGTATTCATCATCCGCTATGGTACATAACAGATTAAATAATTGTGTATACATAATGGACACAAGGAAATTCAGCGAATCATCTGTATCGGATATTATAACAAAAAGAGCCGTCTTATGAATACCTATATCGCCAAGGTCAAGCTCATCATACGATGTAATCTCACGCACCTCCTTGATATCAAAGGGCGCAAGTCTCGCTCCACAGCTTACAAGTATTGATTTTGCTGTTTTACCTGCTGCAAGCTTATACTTTTTGTACTGCCTTACCGCAAAGGAATCAGGATCCTTATCTATGCCTTCACCCTTATTGCCCAACTCAATGTCCTTGAACATAAGATCTATGGCATTCTCATACCCTTCATCATCTTCTCTTGTTTCTGATGCATCTATCATAGCAAGAAGTGATATGAAGTTTTTCTCGTCATCCTCACAGTATTTCACTATATAAGCTACATACGCTGTAAATAGCAGCCTTTCGCTCTTCACCCAAAAGTCCTCACCGCTTTGCGCTCCCTCACCCTTAGTGTTTGCTATTAGCGTATTTACGAACTTCAGTACATCCTGCTCCGTTTTTATATAATGGAATGGGTTATAGTGTAGCGACTTATCAAAGTTAATCGTATTAAATACCTTAAGCTTATAAGGCTCTCTTACCGGCTTTCCTGTCTTTTTATCAAGTATTCTGCCCTCTCTGTCATGTGAACAGCCCTCGTATAGCTTCTCTTGTTCCTTGTTTAGCTTATTATAAAATACATACGAACCTTTCTGAAGCATCTTACCAACCTCAAGAACTACGGTTCCTTTTGGATCAGTGACCACATACGAGCTATGCATCTGCATAAGATTTGGCTTAACAAAGCCCCTCGTCTTGCCTGCACCACTTCCGCCGACTACCATAATATTCTTGTTACGGTCATATTTCGGATGCTCAGGTCTGGTCATACGCAGCCATTCTGAAGAAGTAAGCGGTATATTGTTCCATTTATTAGGGTCTGTATAAGGTTCAAAATCCTTTTCTGTTCCCCATTTCGCCGAACCATACTCCTCTCCATGTCTGAACTGCTTTGCATTTTTCTTTCTGCTATTCATATATAGTTTGAATACAACACCGGCGACAATCCCGCCAATCAAAGGAACTATCTTAAAAGATGGAACTACATAAGGCGGCACCTGAAAGAACTTGGTGAAACCTTCTACGCATTTATCCATTATATCAGTCTTGTCACTTGCACATACTGCCTGCAAGTATTTATTGACTGTATAAAAAAGAATCGAAAACGGTATGGCATCTATTGCGACTTTATTGGCATTAACTTTCCCATTTTTTATATACGGCTTAAGTGCTTTCCTTGGAAGTTCCTTTAGGTCGCTTATAATACCACTGACAATCTTATTCTTTGCCATATTATCACCTGCTTTGATTCATATTCTTGGACTTCTGCTTAGTCTTTTCTCGCTGCCTGTTCTTATCCTTCTTCTCTGATATTTCCTTTTTATCCTTAATCCTTTCGGACAGGGATTTCTTTTTCTTTGGCTCCATAGATGAAGCTTTTTCCTTAATCTTTCCTAATGGATTTTCTTCTCTGATACTACCCTCATCAAGCAGCTTGCCCTCATGGTCCTTAAACTCGAATTTTTCTCCGCCACTGTCCAGTACGCTGCTCAGCTTTTCATAATCAATATCTTTCTCATGTATAAATGACTGAGAGAAAATCTCCTGATCCTTTTCATTAAGAACTGTAAGCGTCTTGGTCATAGCTTTTTCTTCTTCTAGAACCTGCTGTGATGACATTTTTAGAAGTGCTGTGAGCTGATCTATATTCTTAACCTCACAGAAAGCTGTATAGCTTTTTGTACCATCAGCATTTTCTGTAGCCTTAAGTTCTACCGGAAGATGCATCTTCTTGCAGTTCTGCTCAAGTATCTTCGCAACCCTTTCATCTGCAACCTCCTGATGAGCTACATCAATGCCTTCTCTATTAAACCGCTTCACAGAACCATGCGTCTCCTTATAGTTATCAGTTACTTTGCCGACAACCTTAGAAAGCACAGTATCTTTATCCTCTCGTGTGAGTGCTTTATTCTGTTCAGACTCTCTGCAAGCTTTAACTATAGCCTGAATAAGTTCAGTACCAATAGAAACAATAGCTTTACCCGTTTGGAAAGATTCATTGGTTAAATCATCTACCACTGTCTGTTCCTCCGTATTTTTTATAGTGGTCTGGCATCTCATTATGCCTTGTATAGTACCTTGTAGGTGCTCTAATCCTCTTTCGCATGTAATCTCCTTTCCAACTTCTGTTCAAGTTGAACAGAAGTCATATAAAAATAGCGCCTACAAGTATTTCTACTCATAGACGCCATAACGTTGTTTTTATATATAATTAGATAATTCTGTCTCTATCTTGTCTGTTGTATAAAAATCTTCTTACTTCCATTATTTTTCTATCATCCATGTGTATGACAACATAGTAAACAGTAAAATTCTTTACATATATCCTATAATATGGATTCTCACGTTCTTTTACTGAATGATACGGTTCAAAGCTCTCGCAATTTGGAAGTCTTTCCAATATAGCCTTTTCCACAGCATCAATCAGATCATCTGCCGCTTCCGGATTAAGAAGCTTCTCTCTGATATAAGTAACTTTTTCGTACATATCTTCATAAAAGAGAGGCAGATATCTTAACTCATATTCATTATCCATTGGTGGCTCCTCTCAATTTTGAAAACATCTCTTCATGTGTATACCTCACATCAGTTTCTTTAGCCTGTCTGTCAGCTGCATCCAAAGCGTACTCAACATCGTTTGTAAGTCTTGAATAAGCATCTAAACTCAGAACAACCATTGAACCATAACCATTTTTTGTAAGATATACGGGTTGTCCCGTCTTAACAACATCTTCAATATCTGTAAACTTATTTCTCAAATCTGAAACTGGTCTAATCTGAATCATATTATCACTCCTTTATCATAATTAAGATAAAATTACGCCACTTATAATTATATTATACTCGATTAGACGTAATATGCAATATGATTATTCCCATTTATGTGTTAATTTCCATTCAGTATATTCCGTTTCTGATATCTCTCCTTTTTTCAGTTTGTTTTTAACCGACTGCCACTCTTTAAGAGCTTTCTTGATGCATGTTGAAGTGTTATTCACAAAAGATTCAGCTCCTGAAGATTTTAAGATATAATCCGGTGATACCTCTTCAAGCCAGAGAAGAATATAAACAATATCCATCGGGTCCTTGAAATCATAGCTCTTAATCATTGCCTCGTTTATTTCCAAAACCTCAGCCATCTTCTCAACTCTGTCATCCTTTGGATTTCTTGTACCTCTCTCATACCTGCAAATTCTGTTTCTTCGCCTTCCCGGAGACATTTCTATCTTCTCTCCAAGTTCTTCCTGAGTCATATGTCTGAATTGTCTTACATAAGCAATTCTTGCGCCTTGTGATAAATCTCTAAGTACTGGCTTAGTATAAAATACTGGCATATAAAAATCCTCCTTTGTTCACTTCTGTTCAACTTGAACAGAAGTTATTCACATCCATATAAATCATGATTAACCTCAGCAGAATAAAAATTATCAATCGTCAAAGATGCATTGTATAAGGTTGTTAGCAGATAATTTTTAATATTATGCACCTTAGTTGTATTTTCCTTGAGGCATCCTAATATGTATTCCATAGATGAATAATCCAGTTTTTCAAATCTTGACCTTACTATTTCCCTTGGCTTATCTTCCTTCCCTATTCTTACAGTATCAGAATTAGAAACGATTACATCCACCATAATCTCAATCATTTCATCTATACGTTTCTTGTCCATGGGATGTGCAGCCACAAGATCATCATAAGATATATTGTCTTTGATTAACCATGTGGTAACAACCATCTCATCCATCAGTTTTTGTGAGTTGATTTGCATGTTATTTACATTTTTAACTGAACGCCCCTCCGGATTAGATATGATATGATTGGTCTCTCTTAAATTGTTATAATTAGAATAGTTATAACTAGTATTATTATCTTTTGTGTCGGTTTTATCGACTTCTTGAAGTCTGTTTTCCCTACTTCTTGAAGTCTGCTTTTCCGACTTCTTGAAGTCTGCTTTTCCGACCTCTTGAAGTCGACATTTCCGACCTCTTGAAGTCGATTTTTCCGACTTCTTGAAGTCGACATTTCCGACTTCTGTGGATTTATGTGGATTTGCAGACTCTTTTTCATCATTTTTTTCTTTGTTTTCAATCTCATTTTCATCCTGAATCCGTTCTATGCCGACGAAATTCTTAACATAGATTATGTCTGCTAATCCAAGTCCTCGTCTAACTTTTTCGATAAGACCAATGCCTTTACCAGCATCAAGCTCAGCTAATGTCTTCATAGCTTTATCTCTGCCACATCCCAAATCCTCTGATATCTGATCTATTGTATAAATAATATATGTCCTGTCCTCATCATCCTGCCATTCATTCATAATAGACAGAGACATTCTGTCAAGCATAAGTCCATAGAGAATCTTGGCATCACTGGATAATCCTGAAAAACGTTTATCTTTTATAAGCATCTTAGGTATCCTATAAAAAGTGAATTGATCGGCTTCTTTACCGTAGTAATAGTCGAATATAAGCTTTTCACTCATGCCTTTACTCCTCTCCAGACTTCCATTTCTCCAAGAGCCTTAGTATAATCTCTGTAATATCATCCTCAGTATATTCATCTGAGAAGAAGGTGTTTATCTTATCTGCTTTGATAGTAATATTTCTCTTCTTAGGCTTGATTGTTCCAATAAGAACCGCCTTTATAGCCATAATATCGAATTTATTACTCTGACTTAATGCCTTAATCTCTGCAGCCTGAATCATGGAAGGATATACACTAAGCTCCCATATTAAATCATATAGAATATTCTGCTCGTCTGAAGTAAGAAATGATATATCTACTGCCTGAGCCATTCCAAGTTTTTTTGTATCCACAAGTTCGAGAAAATCGTCATTCAGTCTTGATATCCATATATATCTCTGAATCTTACTTCTTGATTCACCTGCCTCATCACTCATTAACCCTAAACTATCTCCATCACCGGAAGATCCCTGATGTCTTAAAGCATCATATTTCATCGCATAAGCTTTTGCCTTTTCACTCGGAAGTATCTCTTCTCTCTGAAGATTACTATCTACCATAACGATAGTAGCTTCATCATCGGTCAGATTCCGGATAAATACCGGCATAGTTTTAAGACCTGCAAGCTCAGATGCATGTTTTCTTCTGTGTCCTGATACAATCTCATAGCCACCTTTAATTCGTGGTCTGACTATCCCTGGAACGATTACTCCATATTTTTTTATACTTTCGACAGTCTCATCCATCTTCTCATCATCAACAACCCTAAAAGGATGTCCTGCAAATTCATGTAAATCAGAAAGAGATACATCTATAATCTCTTCCTTCGTTGAATCCATATCTTTAATATGCTCTGAATTACCAAAAAGACTACTTACATCTGTCAATTTTACTTTAGTGGCACTCGATTTCTTAGACATTTGCAAGCACCTCCCTTGTAAGATTCTCGTAAGCTATTGCCACCTTACCATTGGGATCATGCTTATATATGCTTATACCTTCTGCTGTGCTTTCTTCCGCTCTGACAGATTTTGGTATCATACTCTTAAATATATGGATAGCGTTGCCATAATTCTCTTTCAGAAGCTCAATTATATCTTTGGAGAACCTTGTGCGTTCATCCACCATACTAATCAGGATGCCATCCACACCGAGACTTGGATTCAGATGCTTTTTAACCATCGAAATACTCTTTATAAGCTGTTCTAATCCTTTTATCGGTAAATAGGAAGCCTGCACAGGAATAATGACCGAATCAGCCGCCGTGAGGGCATTTACAGTTATCATACCAAGGCTTGGCATACAATCAATTAGTATAAAATCGAAGTGTTCGCGCTGCATATCTACATATTCTTTTAGGATATACTCTCTTCTCATAACATTCGACATTGATACTTCAAGAGCCGATAATTCAATATTACAAGGCATAAGATATATACCTTCCTCATGAACCAGTAGTCCCTCATTACGATTAACTTCTTCATCTTCAATGATTCTTTCCAGAATCGTAGGTAGCGTGACTTCCATACTGTCAGGATTTCTAAAACCAAGGCTTGCTGTAAGAGATCCTTGTCCATCTGCATCTATTAAGAGAACCTTCTTACCGAGCCTTGCCAGACCTATACCAATATTCTCTGTACTTGTTGACTTTGTCACTCCACCTTTTTGATTAGCAAATGCTATAACTTTACACATAACGTTGTCCCTTCTTTCATCTTTTAGAAAAATGATGAGCCTGAGCCATAATATCTATGATGGCTATCCTCTTGCTGAGGCTTTTTCTCATCATTATTTCTTTTATCCTTGCGATAAATCTCTGTGTATAATCTCTTATACCTATCTGTTCCTTTGTTACTAAAGAATGTGGATGTGTTCTCTACATCAAACCGCTTATCCCTGCTAAGAAGCTTTAAGAACCATCTAATATCATTCTTTGTTCCTTGCAGCCTGACCTTTAACATTTTTCCTCCTTACCGTCTTTTTTTTGACTGCTATATCGCTGTGTCTTAACATCCTTTCCAGGATATTACTGTTTGGTCATAAATGAATCTCTGGGTACAAAAACATATGTATTAACAAAAAAGGACCAAACAGTATTTCCTAATAAGGATTAACTGTTTAGTCCTTTAAGTTATCTTCTCTATAGCAAAGTGATTGCTTTAGATATAAACGTCAACTTTCATTGAATCGCACGGTTTAAACTTTCCGGTTCCCTCTGTTTTCTCGATATACATCTGCATATCATCTTCGGTTACCATCAAAGTAAAGAGATAAATGTGCTTATCAATTACTTGTTCCCCTGTTCGGCTATAGCAGCCTGTGCTGCAGCAAGTCTAGCAACAGGAACTCTGAATGGTGAACATGATACATAGTCAAGACCAATCTTATGGCAGAATTCTACTGAAGATGGATCTCCACCGTGCTCACCACAGATACCGATGTGAAGTTTTGGATTTACAGGCTTACCAAGTTTGATAGCTGTTTCCATAAGTTTACCAACACCAGTCTGATCAAGTTTAGCAAATGGATCATTCTCAAAGATCTTTGTATCATAGTAAGCATCTAAGAACTTACCAGCATCGTCTCTTGAGAAACCAAATGTCATCTGTGTAAGGTCGTTAGTACCGAAGCAGAAGAAATCAGCTTCTGTAGCAATCTCATCAGCTGTAAGAGCAGCTCTTGGGATTTCAATCATAGTACCAACCTCGTATTCAAGGTTAACACCTGCTGCTGCGATTTCAGCATCAGCTGTTTCAACAACAACCTTCTTAACGAACTTAAGCTCTTTGATTTCACATACAAGTGGAATCATGATTTCTGGCTTAACTGTCCAATCAGCGTGTGCCTTCTGAACTTCGATAGCTGCACGAATAACAGCTTTTGTCTGCATCTTAGCAATTTCAGGATATGTAACTGCAAGACGGCATCCTCTATGACCCATCATAGGGTTGAATTCGTGAAGGCTTGAAATAATAGCCTTGATATCTTCAACGCTCTTACCCTGAGCATCTGCAAGTTTCTTAATATCATCTTCCTCTGTTGGAACGAATTCATGAAGAGGTGGATCTAAGAATCTGATTGTAACTGGGTTACCTTCAAGAGCTTCGTAAAGAGCCTTGAAATCGCCCTGCTGATATGGAAGAATCTTTTCAAGAGCAGCTTCTCTTTCTTCTACTGTATCAGCACAGATCATCTCTCTAAATGCTGCAATTCTATCTTCTTCAAAGAACATATGCTCTGTACGGCAAAGACCGATACCTTCTGCACCAAGTTCTCTAGCTTTCTTAGCATCTGCTGGAGTATCAGCATTTGTACGAACCTTAAGTGTTCTGAATTCATCTGCCCAAGCCATGATTCTACCGAACTCACCAGCGATCTGAGCGTCAACTGTTGGGATAAGTCCCTTATAGATGTTACCTGTTGTACCATCAATTGAGATTTCAGAACCTTCAACAAATGTTTCACCTGCAAGTGTGAACTTCTTGTTTTCTTCATCCATTGCGATATCACCACAACCAGATACACAGCAAGTACCCATACCACGAGCTACAACTGCAGCGTGGCTTGTCATACCACCACGAACTGTAAGGATACCCTGAGCAGCCTTCATACCTGTGATATCTTCTGGAGATGTCTCAAGACGAACAAGAACAACCTTTTCACCCTTAGCATCCCAAGCTACAGCATCATCTGCTGTAAATACTACTTTACCACAAGCAGCACCTGGAGAAGCACCAAGACCTTTTCCAAGTGGAGTAGCAGCCTTAAGTGCAGCTGCATCAAACTGTGGATGAAGTAATGTATCAAGGTTTCTAGGATCGATCATAGCAACAGCTTCTTCTGGAGTCTTATGTCCTTCATCAACAAGGTCACAAGCAATCTTTAATGCAGCTGGAGCTGTTCTCTTACCATTTCTACACTGAAGCATATATAACTTCTTATTTTCTACTGTAAATTCCATATCCTGCATGTCATGGTAGTGATTTTCAAGAGTATCACATACCTCGAGGAACTGCTTGTAAGCTTCTGGGAATTCCTGTTCCATCTGGCTGATAGGCATTGGTGTACGAACACCAGCAACTACGTCTTCACCCTGAGCGTTAATAAGGAACTCACCCATAAGTTTATTTTCACCTGTAGCAGGATCTCTTGTAAATGCAACACCTGTACCTGATTCATTGTTAAGGTTACCAAATACCATAGGCATTACGTTTACAGCTGTACCCCATGAATATGGAATATCATTGTCTCTACGATATACATTTGCACGAGGGTTATCCCATGAACGGAATACAGCCTCGATAGCAAGCTTAAGCTGTGTTACAGGATCTGAAGGGAATTCTTCACCTAACTGGTTCTTGTATTCAGCCTTGAACTGTTCTGCTAATTCCTTAAGGTCACTAGCTGTAAGTTCTACGTCAAACTGAACACCCTTTTCTTCCTTCATCTTGTCGATAAGCTGTTCAAAATACTTCTTACCAACTTCCATAACTACGTCTGAGAACATCTGAATGAAACGTCTATATGAATCATATACGAATCTTTCAAATGCAGGATCATCATTACCTGCGATCATAGCAGCTACAACTTCATCATTAAGACCAAGGTTAAGGATTGTATCCATCATACCTGGCATAGAAGCTCTAGCACCTGAACGAACTGATACAAGAAGTGGATTCTCTTTAGAACCGAACTTCTTACCGTTAACTTCTTCCATTTTTGCAACGCCGTCCATAACCTGTGTCATGATTTCGTCGTTGATTTTTCTTCCGTCTTCATAGTACTGTGTACAAGCTTCTGTTGTTACAGTAAAGCCCTGTGGTACTGGAAGACCAATTTTTGTCATCTCGGCAAGGTTACAACCTTTACCACCGAGAAGGTTACGCATGGACATGTCGCCTTCGCTAAACATATAAACCCATTTGTTTGCCATTTATATTTCCTCCTAATACTATAGTATAGAAAATCCAAGGCTGGCTAGCATTATTAAGCCTCAGATTTGCCTAACTGATATTATAACATAAGCATTTTTTTGTTGCAATCAAAAAACCTAAAAACTGTTAATAAAAATACAATTAAATGCTTATTATTTTAAAATACCGGATATTGCTTCTAGTAAGTCATATTTTTCATCAACCTTAATACACTTACACCCTGCTGCTTCTCCTGCCTTAACATCATTATCCGAATCACCAATCATGTAGCTTTCCCTTAAGTCAATATTATACTTTTTTGCAGCATCCAAAATCATGCCAGGCTTCGGTTTTCTGCAGTCGCAGTCAAACTTTAATTCTTTAATCTCCCCTTCAAATCCACTATCCGGGTGATGAGGGCACACAAATATGTCGTCAAGATAAGCTCCCTCTCTTCCCAAAAGAGTCTCCATCTTATTGTGAATCTCATTTAGTTCTTCCCAGGTAATCTCACCTCTTGCAATAACCGGCTGATTAGTAACAACAATTACTAGATACCCTGCCTTATTAATCATCTTAATTGCATCTGACACACCACTAATAAGTTCAAAATCATCAATATTTCTTAAAAAACCCACATATTTATTGATGGTTCCATCCCTATCTAAAAAGATGGCTTTTTGCTTATTTACAAGACTTTTAGCTGCAACCTTACCACTACTAATATCCTCACCAACTTCTCTATATCTATCAGGAGTTCCCATATCCTTTATGTATTCAGGGGTTGCATAAGCAAAAAGACCACTTCTTTCGATTAAAGGTTTCAAAATCTGCCTATCCAAATCTGTCTTTACAGCTTCCTTAAACTCCTTTAAGAGTTCCTTTGATATAATGTGAATTCCTGCATTTACAAGATTCTTATGGTATCCGTTATTTTCTTCCTTACTAATCCATCTTGTAACTTTTCCTTCATTATCAGTTTCAATAAGCGAACTGTCATATGGGTGATTATTTGGATGAACCATTATCGTTGCTAAGGCATTTTTATCATTATGAAAATCAATAAACCTCTTAAAGTCCACATCAAAAATAATGTCGCCATTAAGAAGCAAAACATCTTCATCTAAATCCCTTAAAAAGAAAAGAGCCCCAGCTGTTCCCAAGGGTTCTTTCTCTACAATATAACTTATATTTACGCCAAACGAAGCCCCCTCCTTAAAGTAATCTTCAATTACCTGATAGAGATGTCCCACTATAAGACATATGTCCTTAAATCCCTGTGTTTTAAGACATTCTATCTGATATTCAAGTATGGGCTTTCCATTTATTTCTATCATTGGCTTTGGAACTTCTGAATTAACGCTTGCAATTCTTGTTCCCTTTCCACCAGCCATTATTACTGCCTTCATATTACTCTCCAAAAAACTCCTCTTCCAACGCCAAACAAATGCAGTGATATATTGGCAAATGTCTCTCCTGCACTTCATATGCTCCGGTAAATGGAGCTTTAATTACAGTTTCACAATACTCATCAATCTTTCCAGTTTTATTTCCGGTAAGGCCAATAATCTTAATTCCATTTGCCACTGCAACCTCGCATGCAAGCACTATGTTTTTAGAATTTCCTGAAGTTGAGATGGCTAAAAGCACATCTTCATTCTTTCCATAGCCAAATACCTGCTGGGCAAATACCATGTCAGGATTCTTATCATTGCAATATGCAGTAAATAGTGCACTTTCGCTGTTTAAAGCAATTGCAGGAAGGCCCTTTTGAAGACTTGTACATATCAATTCCTTATCAGGAAGGTTGTTATAGGCATTTGCTTCTTCATCAGAAAGTGTGCGCTCCTTGATAAAACCCTTCATAAGTTCGCCAACAATGTGCAAAGCATCAGCAGCACTTCCGCCATTACCACATATAAGCAACTTACCACCATTTTTATAACTATTTATCAAAATGGTGACAGCGCTTATTATATTTTCCTCCTGATTCTTTAAATCAGGATATCTATTTGATAATTCTTCGATTATCTTTTTTGTACTATCTTTCATAAATCCCCCAAAAACCTAGTTCTATTAAGATACCATTTCTAATAACTCTACAAACTTATCAAAAGTCAAACCTGCAGAATACATCTTCCACTCTCCATTTTCTTTAAATGCATAAAGATATGCAGAACTATCCTGTGAATTTGACTGTCCACGATATGACACTTTAACTGTTAAATCACATGGAATCTGATATATTTCAGAACAATTATATCTATTATCATTTAAAACTCTAATACCGTAATTATTCCATTTTTCCACTGTATTATCATCTATTTTTTCAATGTCACCAATCTTTCCGGACAAATCAATATCAAAACCCTTGTATGTATCAAGTATGTCCTGAAGTTGCTTCATATAGTCAGTATTTTCAAGACTATCATTATAAATATCAAGTAAAGCATCCGGTGTACAATCCTTCATTGATTCAAAATCAACATTGCATATATGTGTAAGATATGTACCTGCTATTTTCTTGATTTCATCTTCTGTTGAACCACTATCTGAATCATCATCTTTCTTTGAGTCCTTATCCTTCTTTGAATCCTTTTTACCCTTATCATCACCTGACTCATTTTCTGTTGCTTCCTCTGTTGCTGCCTGTCTGGTTACTCTTTCGTTTTCAACCTCTGGCAAACTATTGTGCTTGTTAATTACATACCAAGTAGGTAAACCAATTGCTAGTAATAATACTAAAATTCCTCCAAGTAACGGTGCAAATCTTCTCATGTTATACTCCTCTTTTCTTGTTTTTTCATTATGTTTTTTATATTATAAATTTAAACATTTATAATCACTTTTTCTGAATATAATCTTCCGGTGCATAGTATAAAACTCTTGTACCACCATCCTCAAATTCAAATGGAACTTCCATATAATCAGACAGTGCGCTTCTAACGGAATTTTTGCAATCCTCTTCAACATATAAAAGTACAAATCCTCCATTACCGGCACCTAATAGTTTTCCTCCAAGAGCGCCTGCTTCTAAAGCCTTGCTATACATATTATCAATGTGGTCATTGCTAATCTTGCTTGCAAGTCCTCTTTTAAGTTTCCATGTATAATCAAGTAGTTTTCCAAACTCTGAAAGGGATGTCTTGCTTGTAAGGATTTTTTCTGCTTCATCTACAAGTCCAGCCATCTCCTTAAGATCAGCCTTCTTTTTATCTATTGACTGAACCTGTTCCTTTGATACATCTGATGAAAATCTTGACATACCTGAGAAAAACATCATAAGGTTGCTGTTAAGTCGCTCCTTACGCTCCTTAGATATAATTAAAGGTCTTACATCAAATCCCTCATCAGAAAAAACTATCTTGTTAAATCCTCCAAAGGATGCGGCAATCTGATCCTGAACTCCGCCACTTTCATTACAAAGAACTCGCTCAAGATATATGGCGTCCTCCGCAAGTTTTCTCTTATCTGCATATTTGCCCTTTAAGGCATTAAATGCATTAAGCATACCAACGGCAAATGAACTGCTAGTACCAAGACCGCTTCTTGCCGGGAGGTCAGCGTCATATACTACACGTAGTTCATGCATGTCAAGCCATTTCATGGCTTCTCTAATGGCAGGATGAACTATCTCATCAACTTCCTTAACTCTTTCTGTAACGGAGTAAACCAACTCGTTATCATATTCAAAAAATGGTTGTAAATGTCTTACCGTTACATAACAATATTTATCAATGGTTGTTGATAATACCTGTCCTCCATTTTCCTTATAATATCCAGGAAAATCCGTCCCCCCTCCAAAAAATGACATTCTAAATGGTGTTTTTGTAATAATCATAATAATCCCCCCAAATCCACTAGTTTTATTAATCAAACAATTTCTTTATCACTTTTATAACAACCACGCACCCAACAAGCGCGCTTGCCACTTTCATACCAAATGAAAGTGTATCGGCCTTTTCATCATCCACATCAGGATCGTAGGTTTCCCCTGAAACAATTCTAAGAGCGACAAGTTTATAAAGTGTATCAATAAAACTTAATATAAACTTAACCAAAGATCTTTTCGACTCACCATATTCGCGTTTCACAAAATGAATAGGAACTTCCTTAACAATAAGTTTCTTATCCGGTTTATTAAGTTTCATCTTTAATGCAATTTCTTCCATGGTATCAAAATTATTACATGAAAGTTTTAGTTTTTTTACATCCTTCGTGTGATACATTCTATATCCGGCAGAAAAGTCATGAGCATCAATTCCCAAAAACATTCTAAAGGTTGTATTTAAAACCTTTGACATTATCTGGGAAGACTTTGAATCCACTGTACTTCCACCCGGAACATATCTTGAACCAATAACAAGATCAGCCCCAGACATTAATGCCTCATACATCTGTGGTATATATTTTGGATCATGGGAACCATCTGCATCAAGCATTAAAAGCTTATCGTTATCAACATACTTAAATGCTGTTCTCATGGCACCACCAAAGTAAGGAGTTTCCTGATTAATATAAGTAACTCCCAATTCATCACATACTTCCTTTGTATCATCTAAAGGTTCCATGGAATCAATAACGTAAAAGTTATATTCCTCACCTAAACTTTCCACCTGTTCCTTGATTTTTGGTATCAACCACCTTAAATTATCAGCTTCCTTATAAGCTAAAAGCGCTACAGAAATAGCCATGTTAATCCTCCCTATTTCTTCTTCCAAAGATAATACTTTTTCTTCTCTGAAAGATTTTCATATGATTCTTCCTTAACAATATCATAATTATCAAGTAATATATCAGGTTTTTTCTCACAGGTAATTACAAAATTTACCTCTTTGTTTTTGATGTAACCATCAACCGTATCATTTATTTCATCAAGTTCAATATTATAATAATTAATGTACTTAATGGTTGGAATAGTCTTTGTGGTCATATAGAATCCCAACTCCTGACATCTGTATACCATAAGACTTTTATCCTCTTCCTTATTAATGATATCGGCAAAATCATACTGAACATATGAATTTCTTTTTTTATTAATTGATGATGTATTTACACTTATGATAAATGTAAGTGCCACCGCGGCAAATGTAAATATAACCAATAATTTCTTAAAATGTTTACTTATATCCACTACCTTATCAAGTATTTTTATATAACTTAGGAACCATACGGCAAATACGCTCATAAAGCATAAAAGCACGTATTTTTCCTTCCAGGCAAATACTAAAACATATATAATATTTGCCACATTTAAAATCCTAAATAAAAGGTTTTCCTCATCACTTCCTATGTCCATGGCTTTAAATATAAACCCTGAAATCAGGAATAAAATACACACAAATAATGAAAGGACTATAAACAAAAGTACATATCCTATGCCTGCTTTATTAGGCTTATATCCAAACATTAAATTATATCCATATACATGCCACAAATCTGAAAGTGCATTATTAACTGCAAAATATACTATTGCAGGTATGGATGAAGCAATTAAGCCTACGGCCCAAAATGCGGCAATCTTAACAACCTCACCAATCTCTTTTCTTTTAACAAAATAAATTAGTATAAATACACATATTCCAATGTAGTACATACAAAGTACATACTTCATCCAGAATACAATTCCTGTTAAAACACCTTGCATTATCCAGGTAGAAACTGTTTTTGATGAAAGGTTTTTTTCTTTTATGTACTTAAGCATTACATATAAAGAATATGTAAATAACGGAAGGCAGAATTCCTCTACGCTATCCCCCTGGCAAAATGCAAGGGAACTAACAACAAAGAGTGCCCATACTGGAAGAAAAATCACGCAATTATCATCAGTATATAATCTCCATATTTTATATACAAAATACAAAAATACTGTAAAGCTAATTACTTCCAGAATATAAAGCCCCACATAAGAGTATTCAGAAATATAAGCCGCAATTGTATGAAGAAAGCAATAATAAAATCCCTTGTGTTCATACACATCCCTATAAAGGACCCTGCCGTGCTTTATGCACCTACCAACCGTAAAAAGTGTAGTTGCATCCCCCCACTCATTTATCTTATAAAGGGGGGAATTCATGGACCCTATAAGTAGCATTAAAACTGAACTTATAAAGGAAACCAACCACACAAGTGGATTAAAACTCAAATTTCTTTTCGAAGTATTCTTTAAGTTCTTCAATCTTAATTCTCTCCTGCTCCATGGTATCTCTGTCTCTTACTGTAACAGCACCATCTTCCTCAGAATCAAAGTCATAAGTTACGCAGAAAGGTGTACCGATTTCATCCTGACGACGATATCTCTTACCAATATTTCCTCTGTCATCAAATTCGCAGTTATAGTATTTACTAAGTTCGGCAAATACTTTCTCAGCGCCTTCATTTAATTTCTTTGAAAGTGGTAATACACCAACCTTAACAGGCGCAATTGCTGGATGAAAATGAAGGACTGTTCTCATATCAGGCTTTTCTTCTGTACCAATGTTTTCTTCATCATATGCTTCACAAAGGAATGCAAGAGTTACTCTATCTGCACCAAGTGATGGTTCAACAACATATGGAATGTATTTTTCACCAGCTTCATCATCAAAGTAATCCATAGGTTCACCGGAAACTGTCTGATGCTGTGTAAGGTCATAATCTGTTCTTGAAGCAATACCCCAAAGCTCGCCCCAATCTGTGAATGGGAAGGCATATTCAATATCTGTTGTATGATCTGAATAGAATGAAAGTTCTTCTGGGTCATGATCTCTTAATCGAAGATTCTCTTCTTTAATCCCAAGATTCTTAAGCCATTCATAGCAAAAGCCTCTCCAGTAATTAAACCACTCTGTCTGAGTTCCTGGTTTGCAGAAAAATTCAAGCTCCATCTGTTCAAATTCACGAGTTCTAAATGTGAAGTTACCAGGTGTAATTTCATTTCTAAAGGATTTACCAATCTGGCCAATACCAAATGGAACCTTCTTTCTTGAAGTTCTCTGAACATTCTTAAAGTTTACAAAAATACCCTGAGCTGTTTCAGGTCTTAAATATACTGTATTCTTAGCATCCTCAGTAACACCTTGGAATGTCTTGAACATCAAGTTAAACTGTCTTATCTCTGTGAAATTATGCTTACCACATGATGGACATGGTACATTATTATCTTCAATAAACTTTTCCATTTCCTCATTTGACCAGCCATCAACGGAACTTTCAAGTGTAATTCCATTTTCATGAGCATAGTCTTCAATTATTTTATCTGCTCTAAATCTCTCATGGCATTCCTTACAATCCATAAGTGGATCAGAGAAACCTCCTAAATGACCTGATGCCACCCATGTCTGTGGGTTCATAAGAATAGCACAGTCAACGCCTACATTATATGGATTTTCCTGTATAAACTTTTTCCACCATGCCTTTTTAACGTTATTCTTAAGCTCAACTCCAAGATTTCCATAATCCCAGGTGTTAGCAAGACCACCGTATATCTCTGAACCTGGATATACAAATCCTCTTGCCTTTGCTAGTGCTACAATCTTATCCATTGTTTTTTCCATGATTAATCTCCTCATTCTTTTTTTGTATTTAAATTTCAAATAATCACTTGATTACTTGTAAAATATAAAACTTTCTTCTGTGCCTGTATGGGCAATGCCGTCTTTAATGGCCACGTCCGGACTCACCGCAATAATTGCTCCATTTAACTTAACCTTAAGTGGCATGTTAAGTATGATTATTTTTGTATCTCCATCAATATCAAGGTCAGTTACTGACTTAACATTTTCATTCTCCGTCTCGTCATTTCCCACAACCTGACCATCAGAAATATCTGCTTCACTTGATTTTTCTGAATCATCCTTTGCATCCTTTGCCGCAAGTGCCATATCACATGAACCATAAATGGAACTATCAACTTCTCCATAAGTTCCATTATACATATAAAAGTCTTCTATCGGTTTTTCCATAAGGTTTACATAACTTACGAACTGATCTATATCGGCAAATGTAAAAGCAGCCTCACATTCCTTATTCTTTACAAAAAACTCAGATAGTTCTGCTTTTTTATCACCTTCAGAAAGACCTTTATTAAAGTCATCAAGTTCTTCTTCAACCATTTTCTTTAAATCATCTTTACTAAAATAGTCTTCATCAAAACTTTCTCTTATCTGATATATTACCTTACCATCATCCTTTATGGTAATTCCGGCTTCTCCAACAGCAAGATCTATGCTGTCTTTTTTAGGGATTTTCTTTCCGCAAGAAGCAATACTAAAAGCCATAATCAAAACAAGCATTATTCTAAAAGTTCTGCAAATTGTCTTACATTTAAAACTTCGATTCTTTTTTCCTTCTGTTTTTCCTTCTGTTTTTTTAATATCCTTATTCATATTAATCCTCGTACGTCCACCCAAAGTCAAATCTTATTCTTATACACATCTCGTTATTTTACCAATTTTCAATGTTTTTTGCAATAAAATTTAGTTTTCAATAAGACTTAATGTTCTGAATTTATAATCAACCTGTCTTTTAAAGAAATCATTAATAAGCTTACATATTTCCTCTTCATATTCAGGTTTTAAATTAAAGGAAAACACCTTATTTAGTGGTGATGTAACAATGTATTGAAGAGTATAAAGACCTGTGGAAGATATTTTATTATCAGATTTTGTAATATGTTTTTTACATACAACTCCTCGCTTTTCCATAGAGAATCCAATTATTTCCTCAGATGAGTCACAATCCCTGCATCTAAACACATCTGGAAACTCACCATTTATCACCAATACCTTTAATTCAAAAATGGCTCTTATAAGTCTTAATGGCACCTTATCTTTTGCCAATGCTCTTAAGGATACATATAAAAGATTTAACATGTCCCTTCCATCAAGTTCCTCTTTTGAAAAATAATTTGCCACTTCCAAAAAATATGAACCCAGGGAAAGTTTGTCAAAATCCTTAACTATATCCTCGTTAAACTCCTTAATCTCAGCTCCCGTCAGCGAATATGAATTTCTTCCTGGATACAGACTAAATTCCCCAAAAGAAAACATACGGGTACTTCCCATGAATTTATTATTTACCCGCCTTGCTCCTCTAGCAAATGCTGTTATCTTTCCTTTTTCCTTTGTGAGTAACACCAATCTAAGGTCATACTCTCCCACTGGCATGGTGGATAAAACCATACCCGTAACCTTTAAATAATCCATATATAACTTTAATCCTTGGTATATCCGTAATTCTTAAGATACAAATCACTGTCGCGCCATTCTTTTCTAACCTTAACCCAAAGTTTAAGGTTGACTTTTCCTTCAACAAGTCTTTCAATTTCATATCTGGCAGTGGAGCCTATTTTCTTTAACATAGCGCCACCCTTACCTATGATAATTCCCTTATGACTATCTTTTTCACAAATAATTGTAGCTTCAATATCCCAGATATTTTTATTATTTCTCTTCTTCATCAAATCAACAGTAACAGCTATTCCATGAGGAATTTCTTCATTTAAAGCATGAAGGGATTTTTCCCTGATTATCTCAGAAACAATTGCTCTAAGTGGCTGATCTGTTACCGTATCATCATCAAAGTATTTTGGTCCATAAGGCATGTACTTAGATATAACTTTGATTAACTCATCCACATTTTCTCCCCTTAAGGCAGAAACAGGAACAATCTCGGCAAATTCAAACTGCTTTCTGTATGCATCTATAAAAGTTAACACTTCCTCTTTTTTAACCGTATCAACCTTATTAATAACAAGAATTACTGGTACTTTTACATTTGATAACCACTTTATGATTTCCTGTTCACCGGCACCAATAAAGGTGGATGGCTCCACAAGCCACATGATAATATCACCCTCAGACATATTATCCTTTGCAACAGAAACCATATATTCACCAAGCTTGTTTTTAGCCTTATGAATTCCTGGGGTATCCAAAAATACTATTTGCACCTCATCCGTTGTGTAAACCGTCTGAATTCTATTTCTTGTAGTCTGTGGTTTATTACTGGTTATCGCTATTTTCTGACCTATAATCTGATTCATCAATGTGGACTTCCCCACATTGGGTCTACCAATAATTGTTACATATCCTGATTTAAAACTATTATCCATAACTTTTTCCTACATTAACATATTTTTTCTACTCATTAATTTGAGTTCATATTGTTTTTATTCATCAATTTAAGCTATTAATATATTTTTCTACATAGTAATTTAAGTTATTACTCAAAGAGATTTAGAATATTCTTGAACACATCAGCGTCTTCCTCAATTTTACTTTGAGAACCAACTACACAGATGTATTCCTTTGATATGGCTTCTTCTAATTTAGGAGCCATTGCCCTTATGGCATTTACATCCGTCTTTAAAATCTTTTTTCTTACCTGCGTTCTCTCTTCTGTTGTAATATTTCTAAGGGCAAGACTCATGGCTACTAAACCCTTGGCTTGTACACTCATCGGACTATCAATTCCACTAAAGGTACCTATGATGTACTTAGTCATGTCTCTGTCAGAGCAATCAAATTCTCTAACCCAGTCTGGAATGTTCTTAAAGACTTCAAGACTTCTCTTCAAATTTGGATCCCTATATGTATGGAATGCGCACTCGCAAGACTTACTAAAGGAAGCTCCACATCCATAGGCTCCGCCAGTTACTCTTATATTATTCCAAAGGTATTCATAATCAAGAATGGTTCTTAAAACTCTTAATCCATCATCAAACTCATCCTCAAACATACCTGACTGGCACACATACTGCACCTGAGAAGAAGTAACAAATGCTTCATTTTTCTTTTCTCCCACAAATACAGGTTTTTCATAATTAATCTCTTTATCAGGTAATTTCCCTATAAACTCCTTAAGGCTGTTTGCAAACTCCTCATCGCCTTTTTTATGAGTATAATTAACAATTAAATTGTTTTTCCTAAAATTATATCCAACACATTTTTGGAGTTTTTCAATCAACTCATCCACCTGTAAATCGAAGTTCTTCTCAAGTTCTTCAACAGTCTTATAAAAAGAAATACCGCTTCTTAAATCCTCTTCATAACTCTTTTTACTATAATAAGAAGATGCCCTTATTCCTGCCACGCGGTTGCCATTGCTCATAAATCTATACATAATCTTACTCTTTAATTCGCCTATCAATTCCTTAATACGATTCTTGTCGGCAAATATGGACTTGAGCATGGTTTCTTCCAATAATTCAAAGGCTTTAGAAACCTGTTCATCAAAACATTTTACATGGGCTTCAAATGTATTTATGTATTCCTTACCATCAGCTGAAGTTAGCATATTACCGGTTGTAAAGGACAATTCGCCCATGTTCATCATTATCTCATTGGATAATTCCTGATATGTATATTTTTCCGTGCTTATTGATGTAAGCAAATACTTTAAAATACCTGCATAAGGGATTAGTTCATAAGGCATGTCTGAAACATCAAATATCAAATCAAAATATGATATTCTATTACTTTCATAGTCATGACTATATACTTTTACACCTTCGCAATAGGATACCTCATTAAGGAAATCCATTGCCTCTTCCTTAATATCAGAGATTTTAAGCATAGGTATTTTTTCAATTTCTTCCTTAGGGGATGGTGTGGTCTGATACTCAAGCAGATTCTTAGTATTATCAATTAATTCATCTATTTCATCACTGCTCATGCCATCCTTAATTGCCTTAAGTTTTTCCTTTAACTTTTCTTCCTTTTCCTTGGCCAGTCCCTTAACCGGAGCATTTACAACCAAAACACCATGTTTATTATTAATGATGTATTCTTCTACTATTCTTTCATAATAATCAGTATTAATATTTGCCCGCAATTCTTCAAAGATTTTGCTTCCTTCAAAAGCAAGGAAAGGATCTTTGTCATAAAGCCAGTTATCAAATACTTTTATCCCAAACATCAGGCCTTTAGGGAATCTTCCAAAATCCATTTCCCTATAATTGAAATCCATGTTGTTAATGGATGCCCTTAAGCTTTCCTTATCAATACCCGTTTTTACAATATCCTTTAATGTATCCATGATGGTTGAATAGAAAAGTTCTGCCTGTTCTTCATTTGCCATTTCGCTGGTAATGGAATAGTATGGCTGTAATAATCCGCCTTCATAAGAACCGCTTACATCCTTACCAATGCCTTTATCGAGAAGTGCCTGTTTAAGTGGAGCTCCACCCTGACCCATAAGGGCATAATCGATTATCTGCATGGCAGTACCAAGCTTCTCATCTCCTGCCTCTCCCACAACAAAGTTAAGGGAAAGGGTTGTATTATCTTCTTCTGATTCTGTATCAGTAATAGGATATGTCATCCTTACTCTTTTTATCTCATCAAAACCAGACTGCTTCTTGATTTCCGAATCAACTTTTAAGTAGTCATATTTGCCCAAATATTCCTTATCAATGTAATTAAGGCGCTCTACCATATCCATGTCACCATAAAGGTAGATGTAACTATTTGATGGATGGTAAAATTCCTTATAAAAATCAATATAGTTCTCATATGTCAAATTAGGAATTGCTTCAGGATCACCGCCTGATTCAAAGCCATAGGAATTATCTGGGAAAAGATTATGCATTATGGCGCGCTCTAACACCCCATCAGGTGAAGAAAATGCACCCTTCATTTCATTGTAAACAACGCCATTTATGGTGAGTTCCTCGTTGGAATCATTAAGTTCATAATGCCAGCCTTCCTGCTTGAATATGTTTTCTATCTTTACAATATTTGGATTGAAAACAGCATCCATGTATACATCCATAAGATTCTTGAAATCCTGATCATTGCAACTTGCAACTGGATACAATGTCTTGTCAGGATAAGTCATTGCATTTAAAAATGTATTAAGACTTCCCTTAACAAGTTCAATAAAAGGATCTTTTGCAGGATACTTTTTTGAACCGCATAAAACAGTATGCTCAATAATATGGCACACCCCTGTATCATCCTTTGGCGGAGTTCTAAATCCAATGGCAAATACCTTGTTTTCGTCATCGCACTCTATGCAAACAACTTTTGCCTTGGTTTTATTATGTTCAAGGATGGTTGCATTGGAATTAACATCCTTAAGAAATCTTTCTTCAATTACCTTATATGCATTTAAATCTTTATTGTTCATACGTCACCTTCTTATAGTTTTTCTAAACTAATATTTTACCATTTATATTGCAAAAAGAAAAGAAAAAAAACAAGGTATAATCAATATAACCTTGCTTTATTTTGTTATCTTATATCATCTTATGTTGTCTTATGTTATCTTATGTTATCTTATGTTATCTTATGTTATCTTATGTTATCTAATATCATCTAATATCATCTTATATCATCTTATGTTATCTTATGTTATCTTATGTTATCTTATGTTATCTTATGTTATCTTATGTTATCTTATGTTATCTCATATCATCTCGTATTTTCTTTTTTTTTATCTCATATCATACCCGGTACCGCCCCGCGGAAGTCTTAGGACTTCCACGGGATATTGGTCGATTGGTTTTTAAACACTTACATCTTAACTACTTAATAATACTCACTCTCTCAAACAAACAAACAAACTAACTAAATCAATTGCCATCACTTTTGTTACTTATTTTTGTATTGCTAAATAAAAAAACTATACAATTGCATCCCTTTTTAATTGTATCTCATTATTAAATTGTATCCCATTATTCAATGAATTTCATTATCTATTAAATTCTATTATCTAACGAGTTTCATTATCTCTTGAATTCTATTATCTAACGAGTTTCATTACCTCTTGAATTCTGTTATCTAACGAGTTTCATTATTTAATAGGTATTATAAAAAGCCATATAGTTTAAAAGAGTTTTCTTAACCTATCCGGTTTGGATTTAAGCTATGTATATTTAAAAACCACTTTGTAGAAGAAATGCATTGATCTCCCTTGGAATATGTTAATAATTTTTCTTCTACGTGGGTATACTGTAACACGTTATTACGTATCTGTCAACAAAGTTTTAATTATTGGCACAATATTTTAATTATTAATATAATGTTTTAATTATTGGCATAATATTTTAATTATTGATATAATACTGTAATTATTGGCATAATTTTCATGACAATAATACACCCAGGTTGCTTTATTAGTTTCTTTGGGTGTATTGAAACTTTAAGTTCACAACAAGTGATACATCCAAATGTCTTTTTTAATGATTTTGCGTGTACCTAAAATTAACTTCATAAAAAATAAGTTACACCCAAATGTCTGATTATAGACACTTGGGTGTAGTATTTTTGTCTGTACTTAAATTTTTGTCTCAAATATAAGGTATTTTTTGTTATTTTATACGCTCAAACTCTACATTTTAACAGATTGGGTGTACAGCCTTTTTAAAACTAATCATTTAGTTACACCCAATTATCAAAAATCTGCGAATGGGTGTAAGCTTAACAATCAGACCGTAAACTTAACAATCAAGGTATAAACTTAACAATCAGAGTGTAAACTTAACAATCAGACCGTAAACCAATTAGGAATAAAGCCAACCAATCAAATGCAAAACTAAAAAGATTTCTTTCCTCGCTGGTATGGCATCATCAATCACAGATTGATGATAAGTCCTGCTGCATGGGTCCCTTCTATTTACTGGAAGTACTTAACACCACTCTCGAAGATCTTCATATCCTGCTCGCCGTAGATGTTAATTGCAACATGGTCACCACGTCTTTCTGAGTGAGCCATCTTACCAAGACATCTGCCGTCTGGAGAAGTGATACCTTCGATTGCAGCATAAGAACCATTGATGTTCCATTCTTCATCCATAGTTGGGTTGCCATTTTCATCAACGTACTGAGTAGCAACCTGGCCATTTTCAAAGAGCTTCTTAATCCACTCTTCATTTGCTACGAAACGACCTTCACCATGAGATGCTGGGTTTACATAAGTCTTACCAAGTTCTGCTCCTAATAACCATGGAGACTTATTTGTAACAACCTTTGTATAAACCATCTTTGAGATATGACGGTTAATTGTGTTGAATGTAAGTGTTGGAGCATCCTTATCCTGACCTGTAATCTGTCCGTTTGGAACTAAACCAAGCTTGATAAGAGCCTGGAAACCATTACAGATACCAAGACATAAACCATCTCTTTCATTAAGAAGTTTAGTTACAGCTTCCTTAATCTTAGCATTCTGGAATGCTGTAGCAAAGAACTTAGCTGAACCATCTGGTTCGTCACCAGCTGAGAAACCACCTGGGAACATAATAATCTGTGCTTCATTAATCGCCTTTTCAAAGATTTCAACTGAATCTCTGATATCATCTGGAGTAATATTCTTAAATACCTTAGTGATAACATTTGCTCCAGCTCGTTCGAACGCCTTGCCTGAATCATATTCACAGTTTGTACCTGGGAATACAGGAATAAATACTGTAGGCTTAGCAATCTTATTCTTGCAAACATAAACGCTACCCTTGTCATAAAGAGGAGTATCAAGTGTCTTTGTATCCTTATGACTTCTTGTTGGGAATACCTTTTCAAGTGGCTTTGTCCATGTAGCAATTGCATCGTCAAGAGCAATAACCATATCCTTGTATGTGATCTTAGCATCAGCTGTTGTTTCACCGATAACTTCGTAGTCACATGCAATATCGCCTAACTTATCAGCAGGTACTTCAGCAATAATATCACCGAATCCTACAGCAAATAAGTTCTTAGCTTCAATGCTATCATCAATCTTAACGCCAATCTTATTACCAAATGCCATTTTACTTACCGCAGCTGCAATACCCTTTGAATCAAGAGCATATGCAGAAATGATTGCACCTTTACCGATTGCCTTATGAATCTCATCGTAAAGAGCCATAACCTTTTCGTAAACTGGCTTATCAAATTCATCTTTATCTATACTAAACTTAACAATCTTACTTCCTGCCTTCTTAAATTCAGGAGTAATGATTTCTTTTTCGTCTGCAACATCAACAGCAAATGATACGAGTGTTGGAGGTACGTCAATTTCATTAAATGTACCTGACATACTATCCTTACCACCGATTGATGGAAGACCAAAACCTACTTGCGCATCATACCCACCAAGAAGAGCTGCAACTGGCTGGCTCCAACGCTTCTTATCTGCTGACATACGTCTGAAGTATTCCTGGAATGTGAAACGAATCTTCTTATAGTCACCACCACTCGCTACAATCTTTGCAACTGATTCAACTACTGCATAGATTGCACCATGGTATGGGCTCCAGGTTGAAAGATATGGATCAAAACCATAAGACATCATTGTAACTGTATCACATTTGCCGTTAAGAACAGGAAGTTTTGCTACCATACTCTGTGTTTCTGTAAGCTGATACTTACCACCGAATGGCATAAATACTGAACCTGCTCCAATGGAACCATCAAACATTTCTACAAGACCTTTTTGTGAACATACATTAAGGTCTGAAAGTGTATTAATCCAAGCACTCTTAACATCTGAAACTTCCTTAACGTCGAAGTAGTTATCTTCCTTAACAGGCATTTCTACTTCTGCTTCTGTTTCCTGATGAGCACCGTTTGTATCAAGAAATGCTCTTGATAAATTAACAATATCCTTACCTCTCCAGTTAAGAACAAGTCTTGGCTCCTTAGTTACTTCAGCAACTAAAATAGCTTCAAGGTTTTCCTCGTTAGCATATTTTAAGAACTGTTCTACATCTTCAGGTGCAACAACTACTGCCATTCGCTCCTGTGATTCAGAAATTGAAATTTCTGTACCATCAAGACCGGCATACTTCTTAGGAACTTTATCAAGATCTACAACAAGACCATCTGCAAGTTCACCGATTGCTACTGAAACACCACCTGCACCAAAGTCATTACACTTCTTAATTAAGTAGCTAACTTCTTCTCTTCTAAAGAGTCTCTGAATCTTTCTTTCTGTAGGTGCATTACCCTTCTGAACTTCTGCACCACATGTTTCAATTGAACTTTCTGTATGTACCTTTGATGAACCTGTAGCACCACCGATACCGTCACGTCCTGTACGACCACCAAGTAAGATAATCTTATCACCCGGATCTGATGTAAGTCTTCTAACAGCACGTCTTGGAGCGGCACCCATAACAGCACCAATTTCCATACGCTTAGCAACATAATTTGGATGGTAAACTTCCTTAACAAGACCTGTTGCAAGACCAATCTGGTTACCATATGAGCTGTAACCGTGAGCTGCCTCTCTTACTATCTTCTTCTGAGGTAATTTACCTGGTAATGTATCCTTAATAGCCTTAGTTGGATCAGCTGCACCTGTAACTCTCATAGCCTGATATACATATGTACGTCCTGAAAGTGGGTCTCTTATAGCACCACCAAGACAAGTAGCAGCACCACCAAATGGCTCAATTTCTGTTGGATGGTTATGTGTTTCATTCTTAAAGTTAACAAGCCATTCTTCAGTCTTGCCATCAACTTCAACAGGAACAACGATTGAACAAGCATTAATTTCATCTGATTCTTCCTGATCTTGTAGCTTTCCTTCAGCCTTTAACTTCTTCATGGCAAGAAGAGCTAAATCCATAAGGCATACGAACTTATCATCCCTACCCTTATATAAAACGTTTCTTGCTTCTAAATAATCATTATATGTTTTTTCAATTGGAGTTTTATAGAAACCATCATCAAAAGTAACATTTGTAAGTTCTGTAGAGAATGTTGTATGACGGCAGTGATCTGACCAATATGTATCAAGAACACGGATTTCTGTCATAGTAGGATCTCTATCTTCCTCACTCTTGAAGTAATTCTGAATATGTAAAAAGTCCTTAAATGTCATTGCAAGTCCAAGACTATCATATAACTCCTTAAGTTTGCCTTCTTCCATATCCTTAAATCCAGCAAATGTAATTACATCTAAAGGTTCATCGAACTTAGTAACAAGTGTCTCTGGTTTTTCAAGACCTGTTTCTCTTGAATCAACCGGGTTGATACAGAATGACTTGATCTGTTCAAACTCATCATCACTAATAGAACCTTTAATAACATAAGTAGTTGCACTCTTAATTACAACTTCTTCATTTTCATTTAAGAATCCAATACACTGAACTGCTGAGTCAGCTCTCTGATCAAACTGTCCAGGTAAGTATTCAACTGAAAATACTCTGTCATTTGCTTTATCATAAGAAAATTCTTCCTCATAATAATCATCTACTGGTGCTTCTGAAAAAACTGTAGTAAGTGCTTTTCTATATGTGTCTTCTGAAATACCTTCAACATCATATCTTACAAGCACTCGAACGTCTTCTACTTTAATGCCTAAGTAACTACCAATTTCCTCGAAAAGCTCATTTGCTTTTACAGCATATGGTTTCTTTTTTTCTACATAAATACGTTTTACACTACTCATGTTTCTTCCTCCAAATTTGTTTCACATAAGAATTTTCTGCCTATGCCGAATTATTATAACATAAAGTATTTTGTTTTTAAACAACTAGAAGAATATATTTTAGTACATTTATTTGGTTATTTGGATGTTTTCTTTGTCCAATTTTACTGTAATTAGCTAACAAATTTTGTTCTTTCTATTGTTTTATTAGCCTTTTATTATACTTCGTATCGTTTATATAACTCTAACTTGACCTATATCCATTTTCACTTTATCGACCATAATAATAACCTGCTATAAAATATCAGTTAGAGAGTATGTCAATTAATAATGTTGAATGTTTGGATTTTAATCATTAATTTTTAATACATATAACCAATCATACTCTAAATATACTAACAAGCAAGGAAGAATTATGAAAGCAATTAATTATAAAGATATTGGGGTTCGTATAAAAAAATGCAGAGAAAGTTTAGGTCTTACCCAGGAACAATTATGTGATCGTCTTAATATTTCAAAACAACACTTATCCAACATAGAATGTGGAAAGAATGGCATGTCATTAGAAATACTATCTTTTATATGTCAGGATCTGAATATCTCCTCTGATTATATTCTCTTTGGCAGCGTAAAAGACATTCAAATGACACCCACTCTTAATCGAGTATTATCACTTCCTGAAAAGAAAAGAGATGCTGTTGAAACCAGCATAAATACAATCCTTGATATCATTGATAATTCAAGCAAATAACAACAAAAATGACTTTGATTTAAATCTTAGTTTAAATCAAAGTCATTTTTAAATCATATAAGAACAAACTTCTTATTCTTCAACTGTTTCGCCTTCTGTTTCTGTAGCTTCTACAGTATCAGATTCTATTTCAGTTTCTGCTTCTGTTACATTTTCAGAACCTGTTTCTGTATCAGCTTCTGTTGGTCTTTCACCTTCTAATATTTCAACATTTGAAGCAAGCCATTCAGTTACAATTGTGTATTTAATTACATAATCAACTTGTTCTTCACCATATTTTTCTTTAAGGTCATCTATGCTTTCAGCTTTATAGCTTTGACAGTATACAAGTCCTGTTTTTTCATAAGTTTCATCTGTAATAAGATTTTCCTTTTCAGCTAAGTTGTAAACTACCATCTTTTCCTTGATTTCTTTTTTAGCATCTTCAGTAAGATCATTCTCCCAATCATCTTTATTGATGCTCATTGCTTCAAGATATGTATCAACATCTACTGAATATGCGCTTTCATACATACTTTCATAGTAGTCTTCCATGTTCTTAACAGCATCATCAATGTCACCCTGATCATATTCTTTTACTTCACAAGCCTCTACATAATCCTGCCAAATAGCATTTGTAATCTGGCTAAGTTTGAGTTTCTCACCAATAAATGCCTTAAGGTCATCAACTGTTGATACTCCATAGTACTTTTCAATGTTTTCCTTAACAAAATCATCTGTAAGTTCCGGAGTCTTTGTTACTGATTTGTAATTTACAGTTACAGTAAATACACAATCTTTTCCTGCATAATCCGGATTGTTTTCGTATGGATCTGGGAACTGTAAATTTAGATCAACTGTGTCACCAATTGCAACACCAACAAGTCCATCGTCAAATCCATCAATATAACCACTTGAACCTACTGTAATATCAACGCCTGATGCAGTACCACCTTCAAATGCTACGCCATCCATTTTACCAACGTAATCAATATTAATGGAATCGCCTTCCTTAACTTTACCTTTGGTTTTCTGCTTTGTAGTAGCATAACTTGATACTAGATTATTAACTGTACTGTCAATTGTCTCGTCTGTTACTTCTGCTTCTGCTTCATAAGCCACAACAGTCTTATAGTCAGCAAGTTCAATTGTTCCCTTACTTCCAGCTTCTGCAGCTTCTTTAGTTGTTTCTTCTTTAGTTTTCTTGCTTCCACAAGCACTTACAGAAAGAGCCATGGTTGCACAAAGAACTATTGCAAGAACCTTTTTTAACTTCATTTTTCTTTTCCTTTCATAAAATTACTTTATCTGTTATGTTATTATTTTTTTATGAATTTTCTGTGAAATCCTCTTTATACATTAATTTCGGCTGTAATACCAATTAAATCTTTATTGGCCTCAAGGATTGGATTAATTTCTTCTGCAAGAAACTCCTCAACCTGCTTTGGACTTCTTCCAACATATTTTGAAGGATCCATAGTTTTCTTAAGATCATCAAGGCTCATGTTAAATGCATCATCTGCTGCAATAAGTTCAAGAAGATTATTTTCAAGACCCTTCTGCTTAACATTGGCTCCAGCCTGCATGGAAAGTTCTCTAATCTTTTCATGCATTTCCTGTCTGTCTCCACCTGCCTTAACAGCATCCATCATAATATTTTCTGTTGCCATAAATGGTAACTCTGATAATAATCTCTTTTCAATAACCTTGTTATATACAACCAAACCATCAACAACATTTAAATAAAGGTCTAAAATACCATCAACGGCAAGGAAGCTTTCAGGTACTGAAAGTCTCTTATTAGCTGAATCATCAAGTGTTCTTTCAAACCACTGTGTTGCTGAAGTAATTGCTGGATTAAGAGCTGTAACCATAACATAGTTACTAAGTGATGCAATTCTTTCACTTCTCATAGGGTTTCTCTTATATGCCATAGCAGATGAACCAATCTGATTCTTTTCAAATGGTTCCTCGATTTCCTTTAAATGCTGTAATAATCTTATATCATTTGAGAACTTGTGAGCACTTGCTGCAATTCCAGAAAGAACATTAAGCACTCTTGTATCCATCTTTCTTGAATATGTCTGACCTGATACAGGGAAACACTTATTAAATCCCATCTTTGAAGCAATCTTCTTTTCAAGTTCTTTTATCTTTTGATCATCACCATCGAATAGTTCAACGAAACTTGCCTGTGTACCTGTAGTACCCTTGCTTCCGAGAAGCATCATACTGTCAATAATATAATCAAGATCATCAAGATCAAGTTTTAATTCCATAAGCCAAAGTGTTGCTCTCTTACCAACTGTTGTAGGCTGAGCCGGCTGAAAATGTGTAAATGCAAGTGTAGGCTGACTCTTATATTTGTCCGCAAATTCAGCGAGACGCGCCATAACATTTAATAATTTCTTACGAACTAACTTAAGCGCTTCTGTCATAATAATTATATCCGTATTATCACCAACATAACATGATGTTGCACCTAAATGGATAATACCCTTGGCATTTGGGCACTGAACTCCATATGCATAAACATGACTCATTACATCATGACGCACAAGTTTTTCTCTTTCTTTTGCCACATCATAATTAATGTCATCAGCATGTGCCTTTAACTCATCTACCTGTTCTTTTGTAATATTAAGACCAAGCTCCATCTCTGACTCAGCAAGAGCAATCCAAAGTTTTCTCCATGTCTTAAACTTCATATCAGGTGAAAAAATATACTGCATATCTTTGCTTGCATATCTCTCAGATAATGGACTTACATACTTATCATTCATATTAAACCTCTCAAATGTTTTATAAATATATCTCAAATTAATCATAATTATTATCTATATTAAGCAACACAATTAATGATTAATTTAAAAACAACATCACTTGCATATTATATATTACTTAACCTTTAAAAGCAACAACTAGTTTAAAATGGAACAGGGGACGGTTCCCTGTTCCAGATGCATTACATTTCTTCCAATCTTTTCAATTGCTCCTCTTCATCAAAGATTTCCATATTTTTTCCTTCAACATAATCTTTCCATATGCTTTCATCTATCCGTTCCATATAATGAGGATCTGAACCCTCATCTATATCTCTTCCAAATGTTGCACTATACATATCATAAATCTGTTCATTTATGCTATCGTCCAACAAAAAACGACGCCAGCTTAAAAAACCATGAATTAATAAATAATTCGTAAAACTATCTCCGTACTTTTCATTACCATCCGTCATTTCTTCTGCACCAGTTTTATCATAACTATCATCTATCTCCTTATATTTTTCGAACATTATACTATCTGCATCATCCCTCCTGCAGTATTCTCGCAAAATGTTAGATCTATCATACATAGTATTTAACCCTTGTATGTATGTATTAAACGTACTAAAAACTTGATGAATATCTGGATAATTTAAAACATAATTAACCAATTCTTCCGTACTCATATTTTTTAACATTTCACCAGGCATATTTAATATTTTATATCTTGTCTTCCATGATAATTTACTCCAATCTATATACTCACTATTCGCTGTAACTGGATATCCATCAACACTTTCCCAAACTTCTTTGCTTAACGTTTCAGCCTTACCTTGTTCTATCATTTCAATTTCATTTTTAATAGTATCTTCCATCGCGACATCAGTTGCACTATTGTCTTCAGTTATCTCAAAACTGTCATTCACAATATCTGTTTCACTTTCCTTATTACCACATGATGATATTATAATTACGCATACTAATATTATCACTATGTTTGACACTTTCGTTTTATTACTATTATACATATCTTTCGCCTCCTATCTATCATTAAAACTTTGCCATTTCCATAATCATTTAAATATAGTAATCATTCATCCACCCTTTAAATACGTTACATTCCATTATAATTATCAAAACGTCCCACTTTTTCTTCCCAAATGCTTTGAATCTCTTTTTTCATCGTTTCCGGCAGTTCATCTTTTTCCCAATAGAAATACTGATAAATCTTACTAAATCTATCAAACGCAGGCCCATGAATCTTATTTAAATCATTCGTATCTATATCAACATTATTATACAATAACTCGCTTAACCTATTATATTCATCATATAAAACCTGATCTGAATCAGCTCTATTATAAAATTCAATAAAAATATTAGATATTTCTAATGCAGCATCAAATCCATCATTAGAGTGGTTCCATCCAACCTGATACAAAACTGGATGACTAAGTGCGTATTCCATTAACTCTTCAGTATTTTTACTCTTCAAATAATCTTCTGGCATATCAAATGCTTTATATCTCCTTTTTAAATCTTTACAAAGCTTTCCAAACAGTTTAGAACCTTTTTTTATTGGATATCCATCAGACTTTTCCCACACTTCTCTGCTCAAATGGTCAATCTCACCATCTAAAATCATTTGAACTTCGTTTTCAAGTTGAGATTCAAATTCGTTTTGACTTACCCCGGCTTCATGTTTATCTAAACTCATAGCCTCTTTATATCCGCAAGATACTAACGATGCAAGTAATACTGTTATTACAATTATAGTTATATGTTTCTTTATACTTTCCATTTCTTCATCCCCCCTAACAATATACTTTGTACGAATATCCATAATAATAATCCATTGCAGCACCTAATGAACTCGAATATAGTCCTCCAGGGCCAAATTTTGATACAACTTGTATATTATCTTTATTACTTCCTGAACTAGTTACTACAGCCGAATGCTTTAATTCGTTCTGATAATTATATATAAGGATTTTTCTTCCAATACTTGCTGAACAATTAGTACCAGCATATACACTATGATTGGCATAATTAGTTGGGTTATCCAACCAAAAAATATTATTTAATGATTGATTTATCCAAACATAAGAATGACAATTATACATTGCTGTAGGATTTCCCAATAATGTAAACAAATCACCGTATAGATTCATTTCAAGTAAATATTGTTGTTTTTTTCCTTCAGGTATATCAGCACTATAAAATCTATATGCAAATGCACTTGTATTATACTTATAATAGTATCCAGCATGATAGTTCACATAATATCCTTCAATTAATACTGGAGTAATTGGTCCTAAAGGCGTAAATCCAGTCGGATTAGAGTTTATAACACCAATTGGGTCTGCAAAAATAAAATCTCCTTGAGATACTATATTATTAATACTTGTAACAAAAGAATTACTAATCAAATCTTCACAATTAGCATTTATCAAGCTATTATCCAATCTATGTATGATATTTAAAATATCTGTAATCTGGTTCTAATCCAACTCTTCTTTTCTCCAAGCAAGATAATTCTGAATAAATTCATATTGATTGTACCCACTCAAATAATATCTATCGTCCAAGTTAGTATTATTTATCATATCCGTATCTATACAAAGAGTATCATACCTGTCTATCAAAACACTTATAGAATCATCTCGTCTTGTATACTCCCTAAATACATTTGATATGATATTTAATTGTTCAAACGCATCCCCTATGTTATCGTGAGTATATATACACGCGTTATTTTCCGGATAATCTATAAAATACTCAACCAAGTCTTCTGTACTTATCTCGGAAAGCATTTCTTCTGGCATCTCACACACTTCTCTTTTTTCAGTTATTGAAAGTTCTAACCAAATACTTGACTCTCTTCCTAATGGATAACTATCGCTTTCTTCCCAATCACTTTCTGTTACCATTCTTTCATTCCTGTTTTCTGCCATAATTACAATAGGTTCATTAATAAGTGACATTACAGCCAATAACACTGATGTCCATGATAATATTTTCTTTAAAACATTTAACATAATTCATTTCTCCTATCTCATAGTAATAATAACTCAAAAAATTGCTTCACTTGGTATTAATGGTCTTAATCTAAATTTATCACAAGGGAATAAAATACTTATCCTCTTATTCTCAATAGATTTTTCCTGATTGTATATAAGCTTACCTTCGTCATCAATATCAAAATATATCATTCCATCGCCACCATCATAATATACAATGACATAACTATCTGTACATTCATATGAGAAAAATCCACTTTCAATCGGTTTATAAATGTTATCTATTTCGATAATCGAATCATATACAAAGCATGACCCATTTTTCACATCAAAATCTATTACCGTTGCTGGTGATGGTGAACAATCACGTATACTATCATGTATATACATATAATGACATTTCTCTGTGGACTCTTCCGTACAATTGCTTGTAATCTCCTTTATATGTACTCCAGATGTTTTATTTCTACGCGATGTGACCACAATTAATAATAACATTGATAATAATAATAATAATAATAATTTATCATTTTTCATACAACTTTTACCCCTAACAATAAACATGTTTATATACAGAATATGTACTTCCATTATATAATCCCATCATATCATACAAAGAAGTATAGTACACTCCATGTGTTCCTAATTTTGATTTTACTCTTATTGCTGTATAAGTACTTCCTGCGGTTGTTACAATTGCGGAATGTTCAGTATATCCTGATGAATTTTTAATAACAATAATGTCATTAACCTTTGCCAGTCCATTATTATTTCTCAAATGAAAATATGATGTATTGTAAAATTGGGCTGGCGAATTCAACCAATAATCATTATTATCAGTATCTGTTGATATCCATGCATATGAATGACAATTATACTTCCTTGTAGGATCAGCATCATACACATAGCCTGGATGATTATATTGTATATACAACTTATACTGAGTTACATCTGTAGGAGTTAAATCACCACTATCATATTTATATGTAAATGAACAAGTACCATATTGGTAATAATATCCAGGATAACAATAAGCACCATTCGTTGGATTTTGCACCAAATACCCATTTGAAACAAACCCCGTAGTATTAATTGTTCTTATATCACTTCCACCTAGAGATAATAAACTATACTCCGGTATTACTTTAATCATATAAACTTCTGATACATCAACGCCTAAACTCTTCATTTCCTCATATTTTTGGTTTTCCAAATATTCTACTGTCATTAACTCTTCGGTGGTTAGATTATTTGCATTTGCATAAAGATATAGTTGCATAAAAACAAACCCCCAATATCCACTTTCTTCAAATCCATTATTTACTGCTTCATTTAACAAAATATCTAAATCAACCTCATAATCTCTATACTTATTGATTGTTGTTTCAATAGAGTCCTCCCTACTATAAAAAATATTAAACAACTCTGAATTATTAGAAAAGTGTTCTAAAGACATTTCTGGTGTATTAAAGCAAAACATATCTGCTAAATATGGATATTCTAAGATATCATCTAATAACTCTTCCGTACTGGTATTGAATTCATTATTCATCTCACAATTTATATCAGCATTTATCCTCGTCAATTCAGTTCCAGAACATACAACATAACAACAAGTTACTACAATTGGTAAAACTTTTTTAACTATAATTTTAAACATCCTTTTTCCTCCTACTCATTAAAAACTTACATCTAAAACGGTTTTCTCTGTTACCCTTATAATACACTTTTATCTTAATTTGTCACTAGGGTTGGCAAAATCAGCCGATATATGGCAAAAATAACTCAAAAATTACAAAAAAAGTGCTTGACAAGTCATTTTTTGGGTATTAGAGAAATAAAAAATAAAGCCGATGGTATAGCAATATGCTAATCCATCGACTTTAGTTTTATAAACTTAATATATTATATAATAATAGACATCAATCACTGTGGTATCATAATAGTAAAAACAAATTCACCTCCACTTGTGTCGATATTATAAAATCCTTTATGTTTTTGAACAACAGATATTACATTTTTAACTCCTACACCATGCTGCACACTTTTATCTGTTTTTGTGGTTACCAACTGATTATTTTCGTAATTTAATTCTCTTTCATATTTGTTACTAACACTTAAAATCATATTTCCATTTTCGAGTAACATTTTGATTTTAATATTTTTATTATGATCATTGTTCCTGCAAGCTTCTATAGCATTATCTATTAAATTAAACAAAATAATGTTTAAATCATCATCAGACATGTTTAATTCAGATAAATCCCCTATTTTCATAATCATAGTTATTCCATGTATTTCAGCTTTAGCATTCTCTATATTTAGAATTCTATCTACAACCTCATTATAGCTATTAACTACTTTTGTATTTACTTTAATATTATCTGACAACTTCCTTACATATTTCCTTAGTTCATCATAATTATTTTCATCAAGCAAAGATTCAATATAATTAATATTATTCTTATAATCATGGGTCAGTTTTCTCTGGGTTTCAAAATTTTCGGTCTGTAACATAAATTTTTTTATCTGGTTTTCTTTACTTTGATTTATAGCAAAAGCTTCTTTCAATTGTTTTTCCCGGCTCAAAATATCATTTATAAATGAGAACAATACCACATCTGATAATACAAGAATCAGAACTGTAAAAAACAAAATATTGCTGTTCTTAACAGACACAACATAATCCTTATTTATTATAATCATGATAATTGACATAAGCGTAAATCCACTGACCAAAGCAATTTTAATCCATTCTTTTATAGATAATTGTAGATTTCTCTTTCCAGAAAACATGCCTCTAATCAATATAATACACACTAACAATATTATCTTCCCAAGCAAAATAAGAATTCTTCCAACAATTTCATCACTGCTTTTCACATAACCAACACTGTTTAATTGCTTAGCTATTAACACATAGATTGAAAAATCTATAATCATTGCTAAACTATAAAAAAGGATAGCTAGTACCACTGCATTCATCTCTTTTACTTCTAAGTGCAGTTTGGCATAGGCACTATATATACATATACAGACTATCCCTTTTAACACCTGACTTCCATCGAAATAGAAAACGGCACAAACTATCCCTAAATATAAAGATATAAATAATATACTATCTTTAATCCATTTATTCTTTTTTTCTCCAAACCCTTCACTGAAAACCTTATAACAAGATACTTGAATCATCATAATAAGAAGGCTCTCAAAAATACTAATCATTCATTCACCCTTTAAATATCAAAAAGCATTCTCCATGCATTTCTTCCTAACAAAAAATCTTCTTTTCACTTCTAGCATACGCGTTATAACTATCTGTATTATAATATTTGTCGCTATCATCCTCATAATCCCAACTTATTGTGTTTGAAAGAATAAATCTCCTATTTGAATAAAAATCTACTTTTTTTCGACGTTTATCTTTAGTCAAACCTGCTTCAGTTTTATTAGTATTAAGAGCAACTCTTTCGCTATCAATAAAATCTAATCTATCTAGCCTTATACTATCATCTATAATCTTACCAACTCCAAGTATACTCATAGTTAGGCACATTATGATTATTCTTTTAAATTTCATAATTATCACCCCCGTGGCTAAATCTTCCCAAAACAAAATAGCATATAAAACCAATATATCTTATAATAATTATAATATTTTTTTAATAATTATTCAATCCAAACTATTTTTTCCATTTTATTCTGAATAAAAATCTTGTTCTTACTTTTTACATCAAAAATATACTTTTATAAATCACCTAAACTAACTTTTATAATTGCATTCGCTTGATTATCTTCTTCCAAAAACATAGTCATATAAATTGGCATATAATTCTTTTTTCCAATTATATCAACATTTTCGTTATTAAAGATAAAAGCCTCTTGTATTCCATAGTTCTCATTATTAAGGACGTTATCTAAAGCGCTGTGTATCTTATAGTCCTTTCCCGACTTAACTTCTATTGGTAAAACAACGCCATTTCTTTCTATTACCATGTCTAACTCACCATACTTCTTTCCATTGTAGTAATAAACATCATATCCTTTAGATATAAGTTCCTGTGCAACTGCATTTTCAAATAATGCACCATTATTCAGGTTTTTATCTCTATTAAAAATACTAAGTTTCACGTTGTTAGGATACATACTTGTAAGCATACCAACATCTAAAAGAAATAGCTTAAATAAATTTCTTTTTTCACTGACTCTTAAAGGTGACAAAGGTTCGGTTATATTAAATATTGAAAGCGCAACGCCTGCATTTTTTAGCCATATGAAACTATTTTCAACACGACTAATAGTAGTTTTGTCTCCCAACTTTTTCAAAATGAATCTTTTATTCTGATCATTAAGTTCACCAGGAATACTATCATATATTTCTTTAAGTCTTAAGTTCTGCTGCTTTTCATATTTCGTAAAATCTAGTTTATATAATCTATTTATATTTTGATGAACTTCCGAAACCTTATTCATATCATTTGTAGAAAGATATGTATCAACAGCCTGAGGCATACCACCTACCATTAAATACAAGTAAAAGGCATCCATTAGTTTTGAATGTATAAAATCATCAACTGGAGTCTTTGAATCGAAGCATTCTTTTACAACACCTAATACATCATCCGTCATTCCCAAAGCTTTATAAAACTCTTTTATATTAAGTGGATACATTTTTAAAATCCTCATATAACCAACTGGTGCAGAACGAAGATTAGTAATTTCCACACCAAGGAGTGAGCCACTAAGTATATATTTGTATGTATTATCGTCTACAAGAAATTTTATTTTTGTAATCATATCCTTATATTCTTGTACTTCATCGATAAAAACTATCGTTTCTCCGGGAATTAAGGTGTTACCAAAAATAGTGTTTGTGCTAATCTAAATTTAGGTCAGACGGCTCATCGAAAACTAGGTCACTTTCAATAATTATGCTATTCTTTCAGTATCAAACTGAAGGAGGCAAAGAAAGGAAAGTGATTACATTGACA
>Ga0129307_1000773_pt1 | contig 44058 bp, 62 predicted proteins | sample P1105metagenome_FD_94437 | JGI IMG/M metagenome (GOLD analysis project Ga0129307, IMG submission 94437) | Capybara group fecal microbial communities from Wisconsin, USA - P1105 metagenome | ecosystem: Host-associated > Mammals > Digestive system > Large intestine > Fecal | place: USA: Wisconsin...
ACCTTCTTTCTAATGTTTTTTTTGGGTTAAATACATTTTATCAAAGATTTGGTTATCATGTCACTTTTTTTATGCACAAAAATAGTGAGTGATTTATTTACACCCACTAAATATTATAGAACCTAAATTTATGTGTTATTATTTAGATAGTAGGAGGAAAGTTGAATGGAAAGAATGAAAGAACAAAAAGTGGGGACAGCTTTAGGTATTGCTTTAATATGTTTATTTAGTACTATTTATTTATCTATAAGCTACTATATTATTGATAATGAATTAAGTAAATATGGAAATGGATATGAGTATTATTATTTTAAAAAATAGTTTTTCTATTTTTTTTTAGGAGGATTTTTTATGGAAGGAAAAAGGGTCGTTGATACAAATCTAGGTATTTTGTTGATTTGTTTATTTAGTGCTGTTTTTACTATGGCTGATTTTATTATTATTGATCATGTACTTGATAAGTATGTTGATTATAGTAAGTGTCAGTGTGATAGTAATTTAAATTCAGACGGTGTTATTGATAATAAGAAAGATGATATGACTCATTATGTTATTAGCGATGATTTTTCTTATGAAGATAGAAATAAAGATAATAATGTTTTGGATTCTGATATGAATATTAGAACTGTTAAAAATCAGATTGTTCTTACTGGTGAATACTATGGCTCTTTAAGTGTTGATAATGGCAAACTTAATATGTATATAAATAGGTATTTTTTTGATCCAGAAAATAGAATCACTTATATTGATACTAGTTTTGAGACTATTTATCTTTCACATTCTTTTGAGGGTGAAAATGTAAAATATATATTCCATGATTATTTTATGCCATCAGGTGATCATGTTATTTGGGTATTAACTGATGCTGGGAATGTATATCTTAATAATTTTAATTTTCATCATAGTGGTTTTAATACAGACTTTTTTGATAAATTTGAAAAAAAATATTCTAATGTCACTGATTTAAAGCTTGTAGATAATGTTCATATAAATGAAAGTGGTTCGGAATCTATCATTAAAGATATAGCTGCTGTTATTAATGGTGAAACTATAATATTAAATAAATGGGGTAATTAGTATCCCATTTTCTTTTTAAACAAATTTTAAAAAATTGTAAAAAAGTGTTGCTTTTTATGGTCTTTTAAGATATAATTTTGAATGTGTGGCATGCATTGATGTGTGAGGTTGCTGATACGCTAGGTTAAGTTGTTAAACAATTTATGCTTAACGTCAGGTTTTTGCACGGAGCAAGTCTATACTAGATATAGGCGAAGGGAGGATATTCAATATGGCTAATACTAAAGTTCGTATTAAGTTAAAAGCATTTGAACACAAAAGTTTAGATAACGCTTGTGCTAAAATAATTGAGACTGTAAAAAGAACTGGTGGAGAAGTTAGTGGTCCAATTCCGCTTCCAACTGAAGTTGAAAAGATTACTATCTTAAGAGCTGTTCACAAGTATAAAGATTCTCGTGAACAATTCGAAAAGAGAACACACAAAAGACTTATTGATGTTATCAATCCAAGTAAGGAAACTATTGAGGCATTAACTCATTTAGATATTCCAAGTGGTGTTGATATTAAAATCAAACAAAATTAATTATAGGAGGAAAAATTTATGAAAAAAGGAATCTTAGGTCGTAAATTAGGAATGACTCAAGTATTTACTAAATCTGGTAAATTGATTCCTGTAACTGTTATTGAAGTTGAACCTAATGTTGTTACTCAAATTAAGACAATTGAAAATGATGGTTATGAGGCTGTTCAATTAGGATTTGATACAAAGAGAGAAAAGTTAGCGACTAAAGCTTCTATTGGTCATACCAATAAGGCAAACACTACACCTAAGCGCTTCTTTAGAGAAATTAGAGGTGTAGAAATTAACAATTATTCTTTAGGTCAAGAAATTTCATGTGATATTTTTGAAGCTGGAGAAGTTGTTGATGTTACAGGAACTACAAAAGGTCATGGGTTCCAAGGTGTTATTAAAAGACACGGACAAAGTAGAGGACCTATGGGACATGGTTCACATTATCACAGAAGACCTGGATCAATGGGTACTATGAGACCAATGCGTGTTTTTAAAGGTAAGAAATTACCAGGACATATGGGAGTTTTAACTGTTACAATTCAAAATTTAGAGATTGTTTCAGTAGATAAGGAAAATAATGTAATTTTAGTTAAAGGTAACGTACCAGGACCTAAAAAGTCATTAGTTATTATTAAGTCTTCAGTTAAGAATCCTGGAAAGGTTAATCCAGCAGAAGAATTAAATTCTTATGTTGAAGAAGTAACTCCAGTTGAAACTGAGGTAAGTACTGAAGAAGTTGCTGAAGCAGCTGAAAGTGCTGAATAGGAGGAATTTTAAATGGGTAAATTATCTGTTTTAAATATTAAAGGTGAAAAAACTAGTGATATTTCTTTAAATAAAGAATTATGGGCTATTGAACCAAATGATGCGATATTATATGACGCAATTACATTATCAAGAAACTCTTTAAGACAAGGTACAGCAAGTACTAAAACACGTAGTGAAGTAAGTGGTGGAGGAATTAAGCCATGGAGACAAAAAGGAACTGGTAGAGCTCGTCAAGGATCTACTCGTGCACCACATTGGAGACATGGTGGAGTTGTATTTGGACCACATCCAAGAGATTACGATAAGAAAATGAATCGTAAGGAAAGAAGATTAGCATTGAAGTCTGCTTTAGCTTATAAAGCAATTGACAATGAATTAGTTGTTGTTGATTCATTCAAGTTAGAAAGTTCTAAGACTAAAGAAGTTGTTGGAATTTTAAATAATTTAAAAGTTAGCAAGAACGTATTAATCGTTGTTGATGAATTAGATGAAAACATGGTTTTAGCTACTCGTAATTTAAATAATGTTATTTTATTAGAAGCTAATGAAATTAATGTTTTAGATATTATTTCATCTGACTACATGGTTATTACTGAAAAGGCTATCAAGATGATAGAGGAGGTGCTTGTTTAATGAGTAATTATAGAGATGTTATTAAAGCACCAATTATTACTGAAAAAAGTTCTGATTTAGCTCAAAACAATAATACTATAGTATTTAGTGTTGATGTTAAAGCTAATAAGACACAAATCAAACAAGCTGTTGAAAAAATATTCAACGTTAAGGTAGAAAAAGTTAACACAGTTAACGTTAAACCTAAGAAAAAAAGAGTTGGTCGTTATGTTGGTAAGACTAACAAAGTTAAAAAAGCAATTGTTAAGTTAAGTGAAGGAAGTTCTATTGAACTTTAATAAAGGAGGGTATATATGGCGATTAAAACTTTTAAGTCAATAACTAACGGAACACGTAATATGTCTAAGTTAGTTAATGAAGAAATTACAAGTAGTACTCCAGAAAAGTCTTTATTAGTTTCTTTAAAGAAAAATGGAGGACGTAATAATCAAGGTAGAATTACTCTAAGACATCGTGGTGGTGGAGCTAAGAGAAAATATCGTTTAATTGATTTCAAGAGAAATAAAGATGGTGTTATTGGAACTGTAGCTTCTATCGAATACGATCCAAATAGAACTGCTAACATTGCTTTAATTAAATATGCTGATGGAGAAAAGAGATATATCATTGCTCCAAAAGGTTTAAAAGTTGGGGATAAAGTAGAAAGTGGAGTTAAAACTGACATTAAAGTTGGTAACACACTTGAACTTGGAAATATTCCTGAAGGTACTTTAGTTCATAATATTGAGTTAAAGGCTGGTAAAGGAGGACAAATTGTTCGTTCTGCTGGTTCTAGTGCTCAAATATTAGGAAGTGAAGGAAGATATACATTAATTCGTTTAACTAGTGGAGAAGTTCGTAAAGTATTAAGTACTTGTCGTGCTACTATTGGTGAAGTTGGAAATGCTGACCATGAATTAGTTAATATTGGTAAAGCAGGTCGTAAAAGACATATGGGTATTAAGCCACATGTAAGAGGATCTGTTATGAACCCTAATGATCACCCTCATGGTGGTGGTGAAGGACGTACACCAGTTGGTCGTAAAGGTCCAGTTACTCCTTGGGGTAAACCTGCATTAGGATATAAGACACGTAGCAATAAAAAACAATCTGATAAGTTAATTGTTCGTCGTCGTAAGAAATAGGGAAAGGATTGAAGATAATGGCTAGAAGTTTAAAAAAAGGACCTTTTGCTGATAAGAGTTTATTAGCTAAGGTTGCTAAAGTAAATGAATCAGGTAAAAAAGAAGTTATTAAAACTTGGTCTCGTCGTTCAACAATTTACCCTGAATTTATAGGACTTACATTTGCTGTTCATAATGGTAAGGAATTTATTCCTGTATATGTTACAGAAGACATGGTTGGACACAAATTAGGTGAGTTTGCTTTAACTCGTAAGTTTGGTGGACACGGCGATAATAAAGATAAGAAATAATACCGGGAAGGAGGACTAAAATGGAAGCAGTAGCGATTGCAAAGGGAGTTAGAATTGCACCTCGTAAGGCTCGTTTAGTTATAGATTTAATACGTGGTAAAAGTGTTATTGAAGCTGATAAGATTTTAAAGAATATTAATAAAGAATCAGCTAGAATATCAAGAAAAGTTTTAGTTTCTGCTGTTGCAAATGCTGAAAACAATTTAGGTTTAAATAAAGAAAACTTATTTGTTAAGGAAGCAATTGTTAACGAAGGACAAACAATGAAAAGAATGAAGTTTGGTTCTCGTGGTCACGTAGATCCAATTAAGAAAAGAACAAGTCACATTAAAATAGTAGTGAGTGAAAAATAATACAAAGGAGGAAAACTCGTGGGTCAAAAGGTTAGTCCAGTCGGACTTAGAATTGGCATCAATAAAACATGGGAATCTAAGTGGTATGCAGATAACAAAGATTTCGCTAAGTTTTTAAATAATGATGTTAAAATTCGTAAATTTTTATCTAAGAAATTAAAAGATGCAGCAGTTGCTAGTATTTTAATTGAAAGAACTAGTAAAAAGACTGATGTTATCATCAATACAGCAAAACCTGGCGTTGTTATTGGTCATGGTGGAGATGAGATTGAAAAACTTAAAAAAGAATTATCTAAGTTAGTTAACGAAGATGTTCAAATTTCTATTATGGAAATTAAAAACCCTGATGTTGTAGCTGCATTAGTAGCTGAGAACATTGCTCATCAAATTGAAAATCGTGTTTCATTCAGAATTGCTCAAAAGAGAGCTATTAGAAATGCTATGAAAGCTGGAGCAAAGGGTATTAAAACTGCAGTTTCTGGTCGTTTAGCTGGTGCTGATATGGCAAGAACTGAAGGTTATACTGAAGGAAATATTCCTCTTCATACTTTGAGAGCTGACATTGATTATGCTCATAAAGAAGCTGATACTACTTATGGTAAGATTGGTGTTAAAGTATGGATTTATAAAGGAGAAATCCTTCCTGAGAAAAAGAACAAGGGAGGTAATGTAGATGGCAGTCATTCCAAAAAGAACTAAATATCGTCGTCCACATAGATTACACTATGATGGTGTTTCAAGAGGAAATACTGAGTTACATTTTGGTGAGTATGGTCTTCAAGCTTGTGAAGGAGCTTGGATTACTCAACAACAAATTGAAGCAGCTCGTGTTGCTATGACTCGTTATATGAAACGTGGAGGTAAAGTATTTATTAATATTTTCCCACATTTATCTTTAACTAAGATACCTCTAGAAACTCGTATGGGTAAAGGTAAAGGTCAACCAGAAGTATGGGTTGCAGTTGTTAAGAAAAATAAGATTATGTTTGAAATTAGTGGAGTTACTGAAGATGTTGCTCGTGAGGCTTTAAGACTTGCTATGCATAAACTTCCTATCAAATGTAAATTTGTAAAGAAAGAAAGTGGTGAGACACGTGAAAAATAAGGAAATTAGAGATTTAACTAATGAAGAAATTTTAGCTAAAATCGAAGAATATAAAGAAGAATTATTTAACTTACGTTTAAGTCAAGCTACTGGTAATCTTGAAAAACCTTCAAGAATAAGAGAATTAAGAAAGTTAGTTGCACGTATGAAGACTGTTCTACGTGAACGTGAACTACAAGATTAGGAGGTTTATAATGGAAAAAAGAACTCAAGAATTAGTAGGAAAAGTTGTAAGTGCTAAGAATGATAAAACTATTACAGTTTTAGTAGAAACTTACAAGAAAGATCGTTTATATGGTAAACGTGTTAAATATTCTAAGAAATATGCTGCACATGATGAAAAGAATGTTGCAAATGTAGGTGATACAGTTCGTATTGCTGAAACTAGACCACTATCTAAGACTAAGCATTTCCGTTTAGTTGAAGTAGTTGAAAAAGCAGTTATTTTATAATTGCTAGACGAATAGGAGGATTAATATATGATTCAACAACAAAGTCGTTTAAAAGTTGCTGATAACTCAGGTGCTCGTGAACTTATGGTTATTAGAGTAATGGGTGGAAGCCACGTTAAGACAGGAAATATCGGTGATATTGTAGTTGGAACTGTAAAAAAAGCTACTCCTGGCGGTACAGTTGAACGCGGTAAAGTTGTTAAGGCTGTAGTCGTTAGAAGTAAATTTGGTCTAAGAAGAGAAGATGGATCTTATATTAAATTTGATGATAATGCTTGTGTTATTATTAAAGATGATAAGAGTCCAGTTGGAACTCGTGTATTTGGACCAGTAGCACGTGAATTACGTGATAAAGATTTTATGAAAATTGTATCACTTGCTAAAGAAGTGTTATAGGTTGGAGGAATAATATGAACTTTAAAAAAGGAGATAAAGTAGTTGTTATTTCTGGAAAATCTAAAGGTACTGTTGGAACAATTTCTAATATCTTAAAGGATAATAAAGTTATTGTTGAAGGTGCTAATATGGTTAAAAAGCATATTAAACCTAATGGTCAAACTGCTGGAAGTATAGTTGAAGTTGAAGCTCCAATTAATGCTTCTAATGTAATGATCGTTGATCCAAAGACAAATAAGAGAACCAGAATTGGTCATACTACTGATAAAAAAGGTAATAAAGTTAGAGTTAGCAAAAAGTCTAATGAACAACTTAATTAATTGGAAGGAGGGTATTTATGAACCACCTAAGAGAAAAATACAATAAAGAAATCGTACCTAGTTTAAGAGAAAAATATGGTTATAAGAGTGTTATGGAAACTCCTAAGTTGGATAAAATAGTAGTTAATATGGGTGTAGGTGATGCTACAACTAATTCTAAATTATTAGAGGCTGCTATGAATGATTTAGAGATCATAACAGGTCAAAAGCCAGTTGCTACTAAAGCTAAGAAGGCTATTGCTGGATTTAAAGTAAGGGAAGGTCAAGCAATTGGATGTAAAGTAACACTTCGTGGGGAAAATATGTACAATTTTTTAGATAAATTAATTAGTATTACATTACCACGTGTTCGTGACTTTAGAGGTATATCATCTAAAGCATTTGATGGTAGAGGAAACTATACTTTAGGTTTAACTGAACAACTTATTTTCTCAGAAATCGAGTATGATAATGTTGTTAAAGTTCGTGGGATGGACATTGTTTTTGTAACTACTGCAAAGACTAATGAGGAAGCTTACGATTTACTAAAAGGTTTCGGAATGCCATTTAAGAAATAATTTATAGGAGGATTATATGGCTAAGAAAAGCATGATTGTAAAAGCTAGTCGTAAACCAAAATTCAAAGTACGTGAATATACACGTTGTGAAAGATGCGGAAGACCTCATTCTGTATTAAGAAAATATGGGATTTGCCGTATTTGTTTTAGAGAATTAGCTTATAAAGGACAAATACCAGGCGTTAAAAAATCTAGCTGGTAGGATGAAGGGAGGATATATATGGGATTTGCAAATGATCCAATCGCAGATATGCTTACAAGAATTCGTAATGCTAATCAAATGCGATATAAAGAAGTTGAAGTACCCGCTTCAAAGATTAAAATTGAAATAGCAAGAATACTTAAGGAAGAAGGATTTATTTCTGATTATAAAATTAAGAAGAATGATGTTCAAAGTATTATTGTTTTAAATTTAAAATATGGTGATAAGAAAGAACGTGTAATTACTGGTCTTAAAAGAATTTCTAAACCAGGGTTACGTGTTTATGCGAAAGCTCAAGAACTTCCACGTGTTTTAAATGGTTTAGGTATCGCTATTGTGTCTACTTCTCACGGAGTTATGACTGATAAAGATGCTAGAAATCAATCACTTGGTGGAGAAGTTATGGCTTACATTTGGTAGAAAGAGAGGATTATTATGAGTCGTATTGGAAATAGAATTCTTACAATACCAGCTGGTGTTACTGTTAGTGTTGATGGTTCTAACGTAACTGTTAAAGGTCCTAAAGGTGAACTTTCTACTGTAATTGATAAAAATATCAATGTTGAAGTTGATGGAACAGAACTTAAGGTTACAAGAAAAAATGATAATTTTAAGACTGCTCATGGGACTGTAAATGCTAATATTCGTAATATGATTATTGGTGTTTCAGATGGTTTTGAAAAGAAATTAGAGGCTGTTGGTGTTGGATACCGTTTTGCACTTAAAGGTAATGAATTAGTTGTAAGTGCTGGTTATTCTCATCCAGTAAATGTAAAAATACCTGCTGGTATTACTCTTGAAAGTCCAAGTAATACTGAGTTATTTGTTAGAGGTATTGATAAACAAGCAGTTGGACAATTTGCTGCAGAGGTTAGAAGTATAAGGGAACCAGAACCATATAAAGGTAAAGGTATTCGTTATTCTGATGAACACATTATCCGTAAGGAAGGTAAGAAAGCTGCTTAATAATTAAGTAAAGGAGAGTTATTCATGATTAAGAAAGTATCTCGTAATCAAGCACGTGTTGCTAGACATGCTCGTGTAAGATCTAAAGTTGTTGGTACTACTTCTGAACCAAGATTAAATGTATTTAGATCTAATGGAAATATTTTTGCTCAAATCATTGATGATAGCTGTGATAAAACATTAGTTAGCGCTTCTTCTATTGACAAGGAATTAAAACTTGAAAATGGTGGAAATGTTGAAGCAGCTAAAAAAGTTGGTGAATTATTAGCTAAGAGAGCTAAGAAGGCAAAAATTACTAAGGTAACTTTTGATAGAGGTGGTTACCTATATCACGGACGTGTTAAGGCTTTAGCTGACGCTGCACGTGAGAATGGATTAGAATTCTAGGAGGAAATTAGATGGAAAATAAGAAAAGAGAGCCACGTCAAAAACAATTTGAAGAAGAAATTGTTAATATTGGACGTGTTACTAAGGTAACTAAAGGTGGTCGTGATTTCCGTTTCTCTGCTACAGTTGCTGTAGGTGACAGAAAGGGTCGTGTAGGTATTGGTACTGGTAAAGCTAAAGAAGTACCTGATGCTATTAAGAAGGCTAGTCAAGCTGCTGTTAAAAATGTAGTAAGAGTTTCTATCGTTGATGGAACTATCCCACATGAAGCAATAGGTGTTAGAGGAGCTAGTAAGGTTATGTTAAAACCTGCAACTGCTGGTACTGGTGTTAAAGCTGGTGGTCCAGTTAGAGCTGTTCTAGAACTTGCTGGTGTTAAAAACATTTTATCTAAATCACTTGGATCAAACACTAAGATTAATATGGCATTTGCTACTTTAGAGGCTTTAAAGAGTCAAAGAACTATTGAAGAAATTGCTAAATTACGTGGTAAGAAAGTTGAGGAGATTAGATAATGAAATTACATACTGTTCATCCTAACGAAGGTGCTACTTTCTCTAAAAAGAGATTAGGTAGAGGTGTAGGTAGTGGACTTGGAAAAACTTCAGGTAAAGGTCACAAAGGACAAAACGCTCGTAGTGGTGGTGGAGTAAGACCTGGATTTGAAGGTGGTCAATTACCATTATTTAGAAGATTACCAAAACGTGGATTTAGTAATGCTAAGTTTAAGGTTAGATATGCTGTAATTAATTTAAGTGATTTAAACAAGTTTGAAGATGGAGCTATTGTTACTCCAGAATTATTAAAAGAAATGGGATTAGTTAAGAATCAATTAGATGGTGTTAAAGTTTTAGGAAATGGGACTTTAGAGAAAAAATTAACTGTTAAAGCTCACAGATTTTCTGATGTTGCTTATGCAGAAATAGAAAAATTAGGTGGAAAAGCTGAGGTGATTTAATGTTTGCGACAGTAAAGCAGATATTTGCACCAAAGAATAAAGATATAAGAAAAAGAATATTATTTACATTAGCCGTATTATTTGTATTTAGACTAGGAACTGCTATTGCTATTCCAGGAGTTAATATTTCTTCTATTAATAATTTAGGGTTCTTTGAACTTTTGGATGTTATGGGAGGTGGAGCATTATCAAATGTGTCTATATTTGCACTTGGTGTGTCTCCATATATTACTGCTTCAATTATTATTCAGTTATTAGAGATGGATATTGTTCCATATCTTGCTGAATTATCTAAACAAGGTGGTACTGGAAGGGCTAAGTTAAATCAAATTACACGTATTACTGGTATTATTCTTGCATTTTTCCAAGGTTATATGTTTTCATTTACATATTTAAAAGGACATAGTGCTGTTGAATATATGTTATTTTCACTAGTTTTAACTGCTGGTACATGTTTTGTTATGTGGTTAGCTGATCAGATTACTAGTAAGGGTGTAGGTAATGGTACAAGTATTATCATTATGGCTGGTATTGTTGCTGGTCTTCCAAATATGTTTAAGAGTGCATTTGTTGCATTTACTGCTGGAAGTGGTGATTTTGGAATTTTATTGTTTGCTTTGTATGTTTTGGTTTATGTAGCGCTTATTATAGGTATTATATATATTGAAACTTCTGAGCGTAGAATTCCTATTCAGTATTCGAATAAGACAACTGGTACGTTTGCTAAAAATCAAAATTATATTCCTTTTAAGTTGAATTCTGCTGGTGTTATGCCTGTTATATTTGCATCAATTTTGATGTCTATTCCAGGTGTTATTGCCGGATTTGTTAATAAGGAAGGTTTAACTAATTTTGTTGATAAGTGGCTTACTATGTCAAGTGGTACTGGTTTTGTACTATATATTATATTTATATTTGCTTTTTCATATTTTTATACATTTTTACAAATTAAGCCTAAGGAAATGGCTGAGAATTTGAATAAGAATGGTGGTTATATTCCAGGTGTACGTCCTGGTAATGAGACTATAAATTATGTTAATAAAGTACTTAAGAACTTAACTGTTGTTGGTGCTTTAGGATTAGCTGTAATTGCAGCGCTTCCTATTATATTTGGTATTGTGACTAAGTTAAGTCGTAATATTAGTATTGGTGGTACTGGAATGCTTATTGTTATTGGTGTTTGTTTGGAAACTTATAAACAAATAGAGAGTAAGTTAGTTAGCCATACTTATAAGAAAGGAAGAAGAAGAAATCGATGAGAAGTATTATTCTTATTGCCCCACCTGCTGCAGGTAAGGGTACTCAATCTGATATGCTTGTAGGAAAATATGGTTTTGCTCATATTTCTACTGGTGATATGTTAAGGGAAGTAGCTAAGCATGATGAGTCTATTAAGTCTAAGTTAGAAAACGGTGAATTAATTAGTGATGATATTGTGTTTAGTTTACTTCGTGACAGATTGAAATCTACTGATTGTAAAAAAGGATTTATACTTGATGGTTTTCCAAGAAATGTTAATCAGGCTATCAAATATGATGAAATGATTAAGGATTTGGATGTTACTTCTAATGTTGTAATATTCTTGGATGTTGATAAGGAACTTGCTTGTAAACGTATTGTTGGAAGGATAAGTTGTCCTGATTGCAAGCGTGTTTATAATGATATGATTCCTGAGTCAATGCCTAAAGTTTCTGGAAAATGTGATGATTGTGGCGGAATACTTGTTAAGAGGTCTGATGATAATAGTGAGACTTTTGGTAAACGCTATGATGTATATTATGAAAATACCGCTCCATTAATCAATTATTATGAAGAAAAAGGTATTCTTTATAAACTTGATAGTGGAATGAGTAAGGATGTAGTTTTTAGTAAAATAGAGGATATTTTAGCTAATTTGAATGATTAGTTAGGTATTTGTATTTAAGAGTTGCTGGTAATAGCAGTTGAACCTATTTAGGTACTCCTAAGATATATATTTTAGATGATGACTGGACAATTATAACAGCTTACGATAAACCATCTGCCCACTTTGAACATACTACATTTGTTACAAAGGATGGGTATGATATTTTAACAAAGAGGTGATTTGATGGCTAAAGATGATGTTATTGAAGTAACTGGTAAAGTAATTGAGGCCTTACCAAATGGTGAATTTAAAGTAGAACTAGAGAATAAACATATTGTAAATGCTCACGTTTCTGGTAAAATCCGAATGTTTAATATTCGCATTTTAGTAGGAGATACAGTAACTCTAGAATTATCTACGTATGATTTAACACGTGGGCGCATAACCTATAGGAAAAATTAGGAGGTAAATTATGAAAGTAAGAGCATCTGTAAAAAAGATTTGTCCAAAATGTAAAATTATTAGACGTAGGGGTAAGATTTATGTAATCTGTGAAAACCCTAAACATAAACAAAGACAAGGTTAATAGGAGGTGTTAATATGGCACGTATTAAAGGTGTGGATGTACCAAATAATAAGAGAAGTGAAATAGCTTTAACTTATATTTATGGTATTGGAAGAAGTTTATCAAATAAAATATTAACTGATGCTAAAGTTGATGTTAATAAGAAGGCAGGAGATTTAACTAATGACGAATTAGCTCGTATTCGTGATGAAGTTAACAAGTACACTACAGAAGGAGATTTACGTCGTGAAGTTAATATGAATATTAAGACTAAGATGGAAATCAATTCTTATGAAGGTACTCGTCATAAAAAAGGTTTACCTGTTCGTGGACAAAGAACAAATAGAAATGCAAGAACTCGTAAAGGAAAAGGTAAAGTTGTTGCTAATAAGAAAAAATAGTGATTTAAAAGGAGGTTATTTATATGGCTTATAAATCAAGAAAACGTAAAGTTAAGAAGAATGTACCACAAGGTAAAGCATTTATTCATACAACTTTCAATAACACTATCGTAACTGTTAGTGATTTAGAAGGTAATGTAATAAGCTGGGCTTCTGCTGGTACTTTAGGATTTAAAGGTAGTAAAAAGTCTACTCCATTTGCTGCTGGTATGGCTGCTGAAGCTGCAGGTCGTGCCGCTGTAGATATGGGAATGAAAACTGTTAAGGTTTTTGTTAAAGGATTAGGATCAGGACGTGAGACAGCTATTAGATCACTTCAAACAGCTGGACTTGAAATTGAGACTATCTCTGATGTAACACCTATTCCACATAATGGATGTCGTCCACCAAAACGTCCTCGTGGATAAAAGAAAAGGAGTGTTAAATAATGTTGAATTTTGAAAAACCAATGTATAAGATAACTGATTATATTGAAAGTAATAATTTTGGAAAGTTTGAACTAGAACCACTTGAAAGAGGTTTTGGTACAACTTTAGGTAATGCGTTAAGACGTGTTATGTTATCTTCTATGCCTGGAAGCGCTATTGTTGCTTTTAAGGCTGATGGTGTAATGCATGAGTTTACTACAATTCCAGGTATTGTTGAAGATGTAACTACTATTGTTTTAAATTTAAAGAGTATTGTTGTTAAGAACAGTACTGATGAGGTTAAGAAGTTAACTTTATCTGTTAATGAGGAAAAGGTTGTTACTGCTCGTGATATAGTTTTAGATGAGGGTGTTGAGATTATCAATCCTGATCAAGTTATTTGTACTATTTCTAAGGGTGGTAAGTTAGATATGGAATTATTAGTTGCGAATGGTCGTGGTTATGTTCCTTCTAATGAAAATAAGTCTTTTGTTGAAGGACAAAAGATTGGTTATATTCCAATTGATGCATTATATTCTCCAATTGAAAGAATTAGCTATGAGGTTGATTCTGCTCGTGTTGGTCAAGATGCAAGTTATGATAAGTTAATTATGAATGTTCAAACTAATGGATCTATTAAACCAGAAGAAGCTATGGCTTTAGCTGCTAAGATCTTAATTGAGCATTTGAATATAGTTACTAATTTAAGTGAAATTGCTGATATGACTGGTATTATGAATGCTAAGCAAGAAGATAGTAAGTTGAAGAAGTTAGAAACTTCTATTGATGATTTAGATTTCTCAGTTAGAGCTTATAATTGTTTGAAAAGAGCTGGTGTTAATACACTTGGTGATTTAACAGAAAAATCAGAGTTAGAAATGATGAAAATACGTAATTTAGGTAAGAAGTCTTTAAAAGAAGTTATGGATAAGATTAAAGATATGGGACTTAAATTCCGTGAAGAAGACTAGTTAGGAGGAGTAATATGGCTTACAGAAAATTAGGTCGTACTAATAAACATAGAAGAAGTATGCTTGCTAATTTAACTAAGGACTTAATTAATAATGAAAGAATCGAAACAACTGAAACTAGAGCTAAAGAAGTTCGTAAGTTTGTTGATAAGATGATTTCTTATGGTAAGGATGGTTCTTTAGTAGCAAGAAGAAATGCGTTAGCTTTCTTACAAAATGATAAAGAAACTGTTAAAAAAGTTTTTGATGATTTAGCTAAGAGATTTGAAAACCGTAATGGTGGTTATACTAGAATCTTAAAGTTAAATGAAAGAAGAGGAGACGACGCTTTAGTTGTTATTCTTGAATTAGTTGAAGGAGATGCTAAATAGTATCTTCTTTTATTTTGTTTTTTTTGGTATAATGTATTAGGTGATTTTAATGAGTTCAAATACTAATGGGTTTAATTATTATTCTGATTATCAAGGACATGGTGGTGCTCATGTTATTATTATTGTCATTTTGTTTTTTGGTTTAGTTCTTTTAGGTTCTTCTTTTAAGAAGGATAAACCTGTTAATAATAGTAATGTCAAGAATGATAATACAAATATTAATGTTGATCAAAATAGTTCTAGCGATAATTATGATCTTAATAGAGATAACATTAATAGTAATAACATTAATAGTAATAATATTAATGGTAATGGTGTTGATAATAATGAGCCTAAAGGTAATATGTTTGAATATTATCAAGGATAATAATATATAAAGGATAAAGGTATTATTTTCGAAAGATAATATCTTTTTTTATTTACATGTTTGTTTGTAAAACAAATATTTGTTGATTATTTGATAATTGTGTGTTATTATTTTGTTTAGTGAGGCGGATTTTATGGAAAGGAAAGAGATTGGTTCTAATTATGGTATTTTAGTTATTTTATTGTTTTCTGTTGTTTGTTTTTTGATTGATTTTATTATTATTGATAAGAAGATAAATAAGAAGGTAATTATTGAGCCTGAGGTTATTGTTAAGGATTCTGATTTGGAAGATGTTGAGTCTAAAAGAGAAAAAAACATTAAGATTGATTATAATAGAGATTATGTTTATGATGCTGGATATCATAATGATAATAAGTATAAGGAATATGATTATTGTGATGGTACTACTTATACTCATGATGGTTTTGATGTTTTGGTATGTGATAAGGGTAGTATGAGGTTAAGTAATTTGGTTGTTCCTTATATTAATATTAAGTCTAATGATGCTTATCGTGTTAACAGGGAACTTAAGGATTTGTATAATGAGTATGCGGATAGGTTTGATGATTTTTATATTGGTTTAGAGATTGGTAATGGTGGTTCTCAAGTTTTAGGTTATTATTCTTTTTTGAGTGATAAGGTTTTGAGTGTTGTTGTTATTTATGGGTATCAACAGACTGATGTTTTATATCCTAATTATAAGGTTTATAATTTTGATTTAAGTAATGGTGATTTACTTGATTATGATGATATGATTAAGTTATTGGATGTTGATACTGATTTGGTTTATTCTAATGTTTTAGATAATGTTTCTAATAATGATTTTGGTTTTGATATTTTTTATGATGAGACTGTTAATGAGTTTAATTCTTCTATTAATAATGGTAGTGTTTTATGTTTTGTTAATGATGATGGTGTTTTGGAGTATATTGTTGATGTTTTTGTTCCTGGTGGGAGAGGTAATGTTTATTATAGATTTAGTAGTGAAAAGGTAATAAAATCTGAAGATAATTAATTTTATCTTTTTTTTATTTGCTTTACATTTTGTTTTTTTATATAATTGTTATGGTGATGGTATGATTAAATTTATTGATAAGAGTAATTGTTATATTGATGATAGTGTTAAGATAGGGGATGGGTGTGTTATTTATCCTGGTGTTGTTATAGAGGGTAATTGTGTTATTGGTAGTGGTTCTGTTATAGGTCCTGGATGTTTTATTAAGGATAGTAATATAGGATGTAATTGTAGTGTTTATAGTTCTCATATTTTTTCTAGTAAGATAGGGGATAATGTTTTGGTTGGTCCTTATGCTTTTATTTGTGAAGGTGTTAGTGTTAGTTCTGATTGTAGGATTGGTTCTTTTGTTGATGTTAAAAATAGTAGTATTGGGGTTAATAGTAAGGTTTCTCATTTGTCTTATATAGGTGACGCTAGTATTGGTAGTGGTGTTAATATCGGAGGTGGTGTTATTACTGCTAATTATGACGGTGTTAATAAGAATAGAACTGTTATTGGTGATGATTGTTTTATTGGTTCTAATAGTACTTTAATTGCGCCTGTTTCTATAGGTGAGTGTAGTGTTGTTGGTGCTTCTTCTTGTATTGATTCTGATGTTCCAGATAATAGTTTAGGGATTGCTCGTTGTCGTCAGGTTAACAAAGTTGATTATTATAAGAGTAATGTTTAGTTTTGTTGGTATTTTTTGGTATATGAAATATTAATATTTGTGTTTAATTTTATTGTAAAAAAAAAATATTTATACTAAAATGTATATAGGGTGGTAGTATGGACAATATGATTGTTATAGATAATTTGAGTTTTAAATATGATAAAAATGTTGTTTTTAAGAATTTAAGCTTATCTATAAAAAAAGGTTCTTTTACTACTGTTCTTGGTAATAATGGAAGTGGAAAGAGTACTTTGGTTAGGTTATTAACTGGAGTTTTGAGGTCTAATTCTATTTTTATTGATGGTAAGTTATTATGTGATAAGAGTATCGGTTTTATTAGGAGTAAGATTGGTGTTGTTTTTGAGAATCCTGATATTTGTTTAGTATCTGAAACTGTAATGGATAATCTTGCTTTTCCCCTTGAAGGTATGAATTATTCTAGTGATTATATTTTTTCTCGTATTAATGAGGTTAGTTCTTATTTGGGTATTAGTCATTTACTTAATAGGAGTTCTTCTTCTTTAAGTGGTGGTGAAAAACAACTTGTTAGTTTGGGATGTGCTTTAGTTACTGGTCCTAGTTTAATTATTTTAGATGAGGCTTTATCTATGCTTGATGATATGAGTCGTGTTAATATTTTGATGTATTTAAGGCGTATTAATAAGGATTTTGGTGTTACTATTTTGAATATTACTCATGATATTGAGGAAAGTGTTTATGGTGATGATATTTTAATTATTGATCGTGGTGTTTTAATTCATGATGCTAAGGAAAAAGTTTATGAGAATGAAAAGTTATTAAGGAATAATGGTTTTGATTTACCTTTTATGGTAAGTTTATCTAATAAGTTATCTTATTATGATATGGTTGATTCTATTATTTTTGATATGGATGAGATGGTAGATTTGTTATGGAAGTAAAGTTTAATGATGTTTCTTTTTCCTATGGTGATAATAAAGTATTTGATAAATTTTTTTGTAATATTAATAGTGGGGTTATTAGTGCGATAATCGGTTCTAATGGAAGTGGTAAGAGTACTATTCTTGATTTGATTGATGGTTTAGCTTCTTGCGATAATGGTTATATTAAGGTTGGTTCTTATTTAACTGGCGATGGTGTTAGAAAGAATATTGGTTATTTGTTTCAGAATTCTTTTGATCAAATTTTTAATTCTAGTGTTTATATGGAGATTGAGTTTGGATTAAAATGTTTTAATTTTTCTAATATTGATTCTAGGATTAGAGATTCTATTAAGTTGGTTGGACTTGATGAGAGTTATTTATCTTTGAATCCTTATAAGTTAAGTAGTGGTGAAAGAAGAAAGGTAGCTTTGGCATCTATACTTTGTTATGACCCTGATGTTTTGATTCTTGATGAACCTACTGTTGGACTTGATAATAGGAGTAAGATTGAATTAATGAAGCTTCTTATTAATTTAAAGAAGAATTGTAATAAGACTATTATTGTTGTTAGTAATGATATTAATTTTTTAGTTAAGTTTGTTGATTATGTTTATTTACTCCGTGATGGTTCTATTTATTTAGAGGGCGATAAATTTTCTGTTATGTCTAATGAAGATGCGATGAATAGTTGTGGTTTGGTTGTTCCAAGTGTTTTACATTTTTCTAATTTGGTTTTTTCTAAGAAAGGTGTTAAAATTGGTTACAGGGATTCTATTAATGATTTAATAAAGGATGTGTATAGGTATGCGAAATGGTAGTTTTTCTAGGTATTATAATGTTTCTTCTATTATTCATTCTTTAAATCCTTTATGTAAGATTTTAGCTTTAATGTTATTTATTTTTATGGCTATTATTGCTTCTAATATTAGGGAAATGTGTTGTTTATTTATTATTCTGATTTTTATTATTGGTTTTTCTAATGTTTCAATTTTTAATTATTTTAAATCAATTTATAGTGTACGGATTTTGCTTTTCTTTGTTTTTATAATTTTTTTATTATTTAGTGGTAGTGTTTATAATAGTTTTATTGTTGTTTGTCGTATTTGTTTGATTATTTTATATTTTGGTGTTTTACTTTTTACTACTACTACTAATGGTATTGCTTATGGGTTTTCTTCTTTATTTAGGCCATTAGGTTTATTTGGTTTTCCTGTGACTCGTATTTCTATGGTTATTGCTTTAGGTTTGAATTTTTTTCCTAGTTTATTTTTGGAATTTGATAGGATAGGTAAGAGTCAGGTAAGTCGTGGTTTTAATTATGCTGAGTGTTCTTTTTTTGATAGATTGAAGTTTTTTATATCTATGTTTATTTGTTCTATTAGGAGATTTAATAGTGTTAATGATGTAGTGTCTGTTAGGAATTTTGGTTTTAATGTTGATAGTTCTAGTATTAGTAGTTCTAGGTGGAATGTTAATGATTTTTATATGATTTTTGGTCATATGATGGTTTTTGTATTTGTTTTAATTAAAGAGGTGGTTATGTGAGGTTTTTAGCAACAATTTCTTATGATGGGTCTAAGTATAATGGTTATCAGAAACAGGTTCATGGTAATACTGTTCAGAATAAGTTAGAGGAAGTTTTATCTAATATTAATGGTGATAGTGTTAGTGTTAGTGCTTCTGGTAGGACTGATGCGGGTGTTCATGCTTTAAATCAGAAGGTTCATTTTGATTTGAATGTTCATATTACTCCTGATAGTTTGTGTAAGGCTATGAATAGTTTATTGCCTGGTGACATTTATGTTCGAAGTGTTGTCGGTGTTAGTGATGATTTTCATGCTAGATTTGATGTTAAGGCTAAGGAATATATTTATAAGATTAATATGGGTGAGTATGATCCAATACTTAAGGATTATGTTTTTCAATATTGTAAGAAGTTAGATGTTGTTGAAATTGAGAGGGCTCTTAAGTATTTGGAAGGTACTCATGATTTTAAGTCTTTTACTTCTGGTGATGATAAAAGGGATGATTACGTTAGAACTATTATTCAGACTAATTTAATTCGTGATCTTAAGAATGTTAATATGATTACTATTTCTTTTTTAGGAACTGGGTTTATGAGGTATATGGTTAGAAATTTAGTTGGTACTTTGATTCAGATTGGTGAGGGTAAGTATAAGAGTACGGATATTATTGATATTTTAAATGCTTGTGATAGGAGGCGAGCAGGTATGTGTGCGGATGCTTGTGGTCTTTATTTAAAGGATGTTTTTTATAGATGAAATTAGCTGTTATTAGTGATATTCATGGTAATTTACCTGCATTAGAAAGAGCATTTGATTTTATTGAAAAGTCTGGTATTGATGGTATTATATGGTGTGGGGACTATATTACTGATATTTTGCTTTCTAGTGAGGTTTTGGAATTTATTAGATTAAAAAATAAGAAGTACAAGCATTGGATTATTAAGGGTAATCGTGAAGATTATATTATTGATTATCATAATAGTTCTGTTAAGGATTTTGGTAGTGTTGATGTTACTGGTAGTTTATTATTAACTTATAAATCCTTAAGTAAATCTGATATTAAGTATATTTCTTCTTTACCTGATGAGATTGTTGTTGATATTACGGGTTGTCCTCAAATTTATGTACGTCATAAGTTAAATAGTCGTTCTAGGTATAAGTATAATGTTTTTGGCCATATTCATAAGCAGGCTTTATTTATTAAGAATGATTGTAGGTTTATTAATCCTGGAAGTGTTGGACAGTGCTCAAGTGGTACTCCAGGGTTAGAGTTTGCGCTTTTAGAACTTGTTGATGGAGAATGGAATGCTCATTTTTATCATATGAGTTATAATTTGGAGTATGTTATGAAGTTTATTGATAATAGTGATTTATCTAAGTGTAAGTTTCATTGGAGTGATATTTTAAAGAAAACTTTATCTACTGGTCATAATTATGTAGAGGATTATACTAATGGAGCAATTGAAGTTTCTAAGAAATGTGATATTGATGTTAAAAAGTTAAGTGATGTTCCTTCAAAAGTATGGGATTATGTTTATGAAAAAATAGTATAATGGAGGTTTTATGGAAAGTTATAGTGATATTTTTAAAACAATTCAAAATGAGGTAAGGCATAAGATTCTTTATGAAATTTATTATCTTGGGAATTTTAAAAATGATGATTCTAAGTCTAGTTTAAAGATGGATATGCTTTATAGAAGGTTAGATTTTTTGGAGGAAACAACTGTTAAGTATATTTTAGCAAATGCTAAGGCATGTTTATATGGTTATCGTGAAAGTGCTGAATTTTTAGAGAGTCATGGTGTTAAGCCGGTTATGTTTAATGAAAATTATGATTTGAGATATCTTGAGAATTATTTGAATGATGTTTTTGTTAAGTTAAATTGTCCTGGTATTTTACCTAGTGTAGATGATATTAATAGTGATGTTTCGTTTTTTGGATTTACTTCGGATACTGATAGTAAGAAGTTTTCTTCTTTATACAGTGCTTTAATTAATTGTAATAGTCCTATGTTTTATGATATGTATCAAATTGGATTGGATAAGGGTTTATCTAATGATGAGATTTTTAGTTATTTTTCTAAAATTTTTAAGGTTTTAGATTATTATAATTATTCTTTGTCTAGTTCTGATATTTTGTCTTTTGTTCCTTATTTAGATATTGAGGTTGATGAATATTTTAAGTCTGTTGGTGAAAATTTTTCTATGTCTAAAAAATAATTATTATTTTATTGTAAAAAGTTAATTATTTAGTTGACTTTTTTTTCTTTATTTAGTACAATTTTACTTGGTACATTTTATTTATCCCACATTTTAATAGGTCCTGGGAAAACTTATTAAATTGTAATGGAGAAAGGAAATATTTATGAAAGATTCTTATATGCAAAAAAAAGAAGATATAGTACGTAATTGGTATGTTATCGATGCTGAAGGAATGAATTTAGGTCGTTTAGCTACTAAAGCTGCTCATATCTTAAGAGGTAAGCATAAACCAACTTTTACTCCTCACGTTGATTGTGGAGATTATGTAATTGTTGTTAATGCTTCAAAGGTTAATTTAACTGGTAATAAGTTAGATGACAAAATTTATTATAATCACAGTGGATATACTGGTGGTTTAAGAGAAAGAACTGCACGTGAAATGAAGGAAAATTATCCTGTTGAAATGGTTGAGAGAGCTATCAAAGGAATGCTTCCAAAGGGAAGATTAGGACGTTCTACTTACAAGAAATTATTTGTTTATGCTGGTAGTGAACATCCTCATATGGCACAAAAGCCAGTTAAGATGGACTAAGGAGGGTTTTAAATGGCTGAAAAAAGAGTTTTTTTAGGTACAGGTAGAAGAAAATCATCTGTTGCTCAAGTTAAGATGGTTCCTGGTAAAGGAAAAATAACTGTTAATGGTAGAGATGTTAGAGATTTCTTTCCATATGAAACTAATGTTATGGATTTAAAACAACCTTTAGTTGCAACTGGAACAGAAGAGGCTTTTGACATTGATGTTAAAGTTAACGGTGGAGGATTTACTGGTGCTACTGGAGCTATTAGATTAGGTATTACTCGTGCATTATTAGTGTATGATAAGGCTAATGAGGATAGCGAGAATAGTTATAGAATGATCCTTAAAAGAGCTGGATTTATTACTAGAGATTCTCGTGTTAAAGAACGTAAGAAACCAGGTCTTAAGGCAGCTCGTCGTGCTCCTCAATTTTCAAAGAGATAATATGCAGTTTCAAGATACATTTTGTATCTTTTTTTCTTTTGTTTTGATATAATTGTTATGGTGATTTTATGAGATTGAGTCATGATTGGATGGATTATAAGTTAATTGATGCGGGTAATGGTGAAAAGTTAGAGAGTTGGAATGGTATTTTATTAAGGCGTCCTGATCCTCAAGCTATGTGGCCTATTAATAGTAGTTCTGTTTGGAAGAATGTTGATGGTTTTTATCATAGAAGTGATAAAGGTGGAGGTTATTGGGATTTTTATAAAAAGTTAGATGATTATTGGACTGTTAGTTATAAGAATTTAACTTTTAAAGTAAGTCCTACTAATTTTAAACATACTGGTCTTTTTCCTGAACAGGCTGTTAATTGGGATTTTATGATGGATAAGATTAAAAATTGTGGTCGCCCTATTAAGGTTTTGAATTTGTTTGCTTATACTGGTGGTGCGACTATGGCTTGTAGTAGTGCGGGTGCTTGTGAGGTTGTTCATGTTGATGCTTCTAAGGGTATGGTTTCGTGGGCTAAGGAGAATATGGAATTGTCTAATTTATCTAATAATCGTATTAGGTTTATTGTTGATGATTGTTTGAAGTTTGTTTTACGTGAGGCTCGTAGAGGTAATAAGTATGATGCGATTATTATGGATCCTCCTAGTTATGGTAGAGGACCTAATGGTGAGGTTTGGAAGTTTGAACATAATCTTTATAATTTGATTACTGCTTGTATGGATATTTTATCTGATAATCCTTTATTCTTTTTGATTAATGCTTATACTACTGGCATTTCTAGTACAGTTTTATATAATATTTTAAAGACTACGATGGTTCCTCGTTTTGGTGGTGTTGTTGATGCTGATGAAGTAGGGTTACCTATTATTTCTAATGATTTAATTTTACCTTGTGGTATTTGTGGAAGATGGCAGTCTAATGGTTAAAATTTTGTATGAGGATAATCATGTTTTAGTTGTTGTTAAACCTATTAATATGCCTGTTTGTGAGGATTCAAGTGGTGATATGGATTTACTTACTTATTTGAAGGGCTATATTAAGGATAAGTATAATAAACCTGGTAATGTTTATTTAGGTCTTATTCATAGACTTGATAGACCTGTTGGTGGTGTTATGGTGTTTGCAAAGACAAGTAAGGCTGCTAGTAGGTTATCTGATCAAGTTAGGTTAAAGAAGATTGATAAGAGGTATTATGCGGTTATCTATGGCAATTTGAGTGGTAATGGTGTTTTCAATGATAAATTATTAAAGGATAGTCGAACTAATATGGTGCGTGTTGATTCTCATGGTAAGGATTCTAGTTTAGAGTATAGTGTTGTTGAATCTAAGAATGGTTTATCTTTGGTTGATATTAATTTGATTACTGGAAGGTCTCATCAGATTCGTGTTCAGTTTTCTAGTCGCGGTTATCCTTTATTTGGTGATCAAAGATATAATAAGAATTCTTTGGTTGGTGAGCAAATTGCGTTATTTTCTTATTATTTGTCTTTTGTTCATCCTGTTACTCATGAGATTATGGAGTTTAAGGAAGATATTCCTAATAGGTATCCATTTAGTTTATTTAAGTAGACATTTTATTGTCTATTTTTCTTTTTTTTTGTTTTATTATTTATTTTTTTTTATTTATTTATGGTGTTATAATAATTATAGAGTGTGATTATATGAGTGATAGAAAGTTAAATTATAAGTTATTGAATATTTTGTTGATTTTTGGAATTTGTTTTTTATTTTATAATACATTAGGTTTATGGAAATATGTTGTTGATAAGACTATTGCGATTTTTTCTCCTTTTGTTATTAGTTTTGTTGTTGCTTATGCTTTATATCCTTTTTTGGTTAAGTTACAAAATAGGGGTATTAGAAAGCCTATTGCTTTAGCTTTGATGCTTGTTTGTATTGTAGGTTTTTTAATTATTTTGATTTCTTTATTGATTCCTATTATTAATGAGCAGATTGGTGCGTTAAGTGGTGTTGTTTTGTCTTTCGTTCAGGACATTTCTTCTAAGTATAATATTGATTTGCATTATATTCAGGAAAATATTACTGATATTAATGGTCTTGTTAATAGTTATGGTAAGTCTATTAGTGATTTTAGTTTTTCTTTTATTTCTAAATCTATTAATTTTTTGAGTAAGTTTATTATTTGCTTTATTACTTCTATTTATTTTTTAGCTGATATGGATAGAATAAGGTTAAGACTTAAGAAGATGCTTAAGAGACGTCATAAGCGTACTTATAATTATTTGAAGAGACTTGATTATGAGGTTAGTCAATATTTTGTTGGTCTTGAGAAGTATATTGTAATTCAATTTATTGAGTATACTGTTATTTTCTTTATAATTGGTCATCCTTATTATTTGATTTTAGGTGTATTGTGTTCTATTACTACTATTATTCCTTATTTTGGTGGTATATTTGCGAATATTATTGCTTGTATTACTGCTTTCTTTGTTAGTACTAAATTGTTTATTTTAACTCTTGTAGTAGCATTTATTTGTCCTAATATTGATGGTTATATTATTTCTCCTCGTGTTTATGGTAAAACTAATAATATTCCTAGTATAGTTACTATTTTTGCGGTATTTGCGGGTGGTATATTATATGGTGTTGTTGGTATTGTTATTGCTTTACCTGTTGCGATTATTCTTTTATGTACTTATAGATTTTATGAGGAAGATATTAGTGATAAGTTAGAGGAATTTAAAAGTCAAAAGTAATATTATCGAAAGATAATATTTTTTTTGTTTTTATTTGTCAATAGAAAGTTAATGTTTTTTTTAATTTGGGGGTGTTTATTTTTAATTTTTTTTGTTATAATTATTATTAGAATAATGAGGGTGGAAAATATGGATAATGTGATGGATGTAATGTCTAAGTTTAAGAATGGCTTAGATAGTATTATTTGTGATTATAAGGATAAAATTTCTGAAATTGAAAAAGAAGAAGATTTTATTATGACTTTAGGTGATGTTGTTAATTATAGTAAGAGTGATTGTTTACTTTTACCATTTTATGATGAGGCAATTTTATCTAAAGTTTTTGAACGTGTTTTTCCACTTTCTAATAGTGAGTTTAATAAGATTAAGACTGCTAAGTATTTGATAGAGTCTAGTAAGTCTATTGATAAGAGTAATTTTCCTCAGTATAATGATTCTGTTAAGGATGTCTCGGATATTAATAAGAGGTTATCTAAGTTTTATGATAAGTTATTGTCTGATGATAAGTTAAAGAGTGATAAGGAAGAGTTTAGTTTAAAGATTGAAAGGTATTCTACTATTTATGATAAGATTTTGGATGATTCTTTTTCTTCTTTGATTGATGATGTTCCTTTGTTTCATGAGGTTATCGATTCTTGTGATTTGTCTCTTGATGAGGTTAATGTTATTTTGAATGTTGCGATTAAGTCTAATTTAAGTTATTTAGATAATAGTGGCGTTATTGTTTCTGATGATGTTGATATTATTGATATGAAGGAACAGAATAATGTTTTTATGGATGAGATTAATGATTTAAGTAATCTTCTAGGTGATGAGTAGGAGGTATTTATGGAACTTAAAAATGAATTGGTTCTTTTGCTTTCTAATATTATTCAAGATAGGTTAAAGTTATTAGCTGATGCGAAGAATGATATGAAGAGAACAGAAGATTATAAAAGAATTGAAAATTTGTTTAGTGATATTAATAATATTGTTGATGTATCTGATGATGATTTGAGGAGTGTTTTATCTGATATTACTGATTCTGATACTGTTGATGGTATTATTTCTAATGTTGATATGATTAAGATTGTTCTTAATGGTAAGAATAGTGGTCTTGATTTATCTCTTGATGAGAGTCAGGAAGATTTGATTAAGGGTGTTTATGAGATTGTTAATAATTATCGTACTGAGCTTGAGTCTAAGAATAAGGAAACTCGTGAGTATTTAGAAGATTTTATTTCTAAGTGTCAGGGGTTAAGTTCTGAGATTGGTACTGGAGTTGTTAGGGATGTTGATACTTTAGATTCTATTTTTTCTGATAATAATGTTCCTATTTCAGATGTTGTTAAGTGTAAGTATGAGATTTTATCTAATAATAGTAAAAATTATAATTTGAATTTAGAAGGTAAGGTTAAGGAAGAGATTGATCTTAGAATTGTTTTTCAGAAGTATTCTTATGATTTTGATTCTTATAGTGATATAGAAAAGAAAGTTCTTGTTGATAATTGTAGTAAAGATTATGCTGAACAATTATTAAGTTATATTTCTGATAGTGGTATTTCTTTAGATGGTGGTCAATTATTTATAATTTTATTATTGTCTAATAAGGAGAATTTTTCTAATATTTATGAATTATCTAAGGAGTATGATTTTGATTTTTCATCTTTGTTTATGATTCCAGGTGTTTTTGTTTCTAATGATGGTTCTTCTATTTTAGATCGTTATCGTGATGATGAAAATTTTTATGTTATTGAAAGTTTAGGTCTTATTAAGCCTATGTACGATTTGTTTTTAGATAATATTTCGATTTTAGAGGCTAATAATAGGAGTGTAAGTGAATGCTTTAAGAATAATATTTTGTCTTTGATTGTTCCTGATTTATCTAAGAATATTACTATTTTGAATGATATTTCTCTTTCTAATAAGGAATTTAGTATTGTATGCATTAATCCATTTTTAGCTACTTCTCGTTCTAGTTTTGCTGAATGTGGTTTAGGTGATTATATTAAGAATAATCCTTTGAGACTTACTACTTCTTATTATAGGTTAAAGAGTATTTCTTCTAATATTGTTAGTAGTCGTCGTGATGGTAAACCTATTTTTAGAAGTTTGAATGATAAGAAGACTTATTGGTTGAATAAGAATATTACGAGGTGATATTATGGATTTTTTGAAGAAATATGATATTAGTGATGATGATATAAATATTATTAAAAATAATAATTACGAGAGTATTTTAAGTGTTGTTATTTATAATAAGAATAATGTTTGTGAGGTTATTGATTATTTGTTATCTATTGGTATTGAGGTTCCTTCTTTATCTCAGATGTTATCTGATAGATTGGATTTGTTTTTGAAACCTGTTGATATTATTCGTGATGGGTTTGAGAAGTTTAATGTTAGTAATTTGGTTACTATTATTAATGATGATATTTGTAATTTGAAATTTATTTGACAAGGGTTTTCCTTGTTTTTCTTTTGTTGTATAATATCTTTAGTGGGTGACTTTATGTATTCTAAGGATGATTTTTATTTAAATCCAAATTTGCGTAGTAATTATGATCTTTTGATGAATTGTTTTTTAGAGGATGCTTCTTTTATTGTTTTTTTTGATGTGAATGATATTACTAAGTTTATTGAGGAAAGTGCTTTGAAGAGGGGGTTTTCTGTTAGTTTAAAGGATTTAGAAATGAATCCTGGTTTAAGGAATGTTTCTTTTATTATGAAGAAAGCGATTAGTTTGGATCCTAGTATGATTCGTTATATTGGTAAGTCGTGTTATTTGGATTCTGATTTTGTTTTGGATACTTTGAAAAAGTATAGTATTACTATTTCTGATTTATTTGATAATCCTGATATTTGTTTTAATGTTTTTGTTATGAAGTTTTTGCACCAGTATAAGTTATATCGTGGTTATTTGAAGAAGGGGGAAAAGATTGATTATGTTTCTTCTACTCTCAAGAATGGTGAGTCGATTACTAATTTACCTTTTTTATATAAGAGATTTGGTTCTTTGGTTGATTCTTCTTTGTTGGAAGAATTGTATGATGTTTTAAGAATTGATGCTTCTGAGGATGATATTGATTTTCAGGAGGAGTGTTTTAATAAGTTAGATAAGTTTATTGACGCTCTTGTTTCTAATAAGTATAGTAGTTCTCGTTTTAAGTATTCTAGCATTGATGATGTGAATAAGTCTATGCTTTATGCTTTTGATAAGTCTCTTGTTTTAAAGAATTATTCTTCTATTGTTGATATCATTAATGATATTAGTTCTTTTATTGGGGGGGCTAATCAGTTTGTTCAGAAGAATGTTCTTGATTTTTATACTAGTTTTTTGTGTACTGGTTCTCTTGATCTTTCTCTTACTTCTAATTTTTGTAATAGTGTTTTAAATAGGCATAGGAGTTCTTATTTGAGTAATTATAAGAGGATGTATTCTAAAACTTTATATTCTAAATTTTATTTATCGTCTAAGAAAAGAAATTTAATTTATAATAGTATAAAATTGCGTTTAATAACTAATTACATAAGAAATTCAAAGTATGATTTATTGGGAGTTTCTTCAATTGATGGTATTGTTAGTGATGTGTGCAGTGATATTATTAGTAATAAATATATTATTAAGAGTGGCATTGATTTATCTTGTATTGATTCTTTGGGTGAGATTTTTAAGAGGAATGGTTCTTTGGAGGTAAGTGATGTTTCTAGTATTTTAGGTTGTCATAATAATGAAGTTTGTAAGTTTATTGTTAAAAAGTTTCATAATATTAAGTTAGGTTTTCTTAATAATATAGTTTTAAGCGATGATTATATGGGTATTTCTCTTCATGAGAAGTCTTTGATTGGTTTTAATTATAATAATTTTAATATTTATGATGATGATAAGTATTTTTCTAATATTGCTTCTGTTTTGGTTTCAATTGATGAAGTAAGTTTAAGAAAAATTTTGAAGAATAGGAATATTATTTCTTCTATTAAGTGGTTGGTTTTGTTTATTGATTTGTTTTCTGAGTTTGATGTTTCTGATTTTATTTCTGTAATGTCATCTTTTGATGTTGTTAGTGAAAAGATTAAGTCTGTTTCTTCTGGTGATATTATTGATAATCTTGATGATTTGTTTTCTTTGTCTAGTTCTTATAGCTCTTGTGGTAATTTAGAGGCTTCTGTTTTGGGTGATGAGTTTATTTCTACAATTGGTAATATGGCTGTTAAGTTATATGTTGATTATTATTTAAGAATTTTGAAGCGTGAGGAGTCTCATATTCCTTCTGTTAGTTTTAGTATGGATGGTTTTAGTTTTGAGTCTGGTGTTTATGGTGATATTGACAGGTTATTAATTGGTTATAATGTTAGTGGTAGTAGTTGTATTCATATTGGTTCTAAGACTTTTGATGAGGTGTTACTTGGTGATAATGGTGATGTTATTTTAGTTCGTGATTCTGATAATAATGTTGTTTCTAGGATTTTTGTTTTTAGATCGGGTAGTGTTATTCAGCTTGTTTCTAATTTGAATACTAAGTATTCTATTGATGTTTATAAGGAGATTTCTCGTTTGATTATTGATAAGGCTAAGGCTTTTGGAGATAATATTGATTTTGTATGTGTTAATAGTTTGTCGTGTGTTGATTCTAATTCTTATGATATGTTAGATGATAATAGGTTTATAACTTTGTTTCCTCATGCTGATGTTTTTAGTAGGGTTATTGTTTTATATTCTAATGGTGTTATGGATTTTGATAGTACTCCTAAGTGTTTTTATCCTAAGGTTAGGTGTGGCGTGAATTATAATTCTAGTGATTTTGTTATTACTAGGTTACGTGCTCTTGATGTTATTTTAGAGAGTGATCCTTTGATTAAGGAGGAGAAACGTTCTAAATTTGTTCCGTTTTTTTCTAAGGAGTATAGAAGTGTAGTTAATGGTGAGGATTGGTATATTGCTTTAAGAAATGATGGAGTTTTAGAGGAGCTTGCTTTACCTATTTCTCATGAGTGTTATGATGAAATGGATAGTGTTCGTGATAAAGTTTTAGACATTGGTTTACATTTTTGATATTATCTTGCAATTATATTACTTTTATGGTATATTGTATTTGGTGATATTATGAGTAAAAATAAGGAAGAGGCTATTAAGTTAATTAAGAGGAAGTTGAATAATGATTCATTTTTGTCTTATATTGAGATTGCGGATATTACTGGTTATCATCCTAAGTATATTTTGAAGTTGAAGAAGGAAATTATTAATGGTGAGGTTAGTCTTATTCATGGTAATAAGAATAGAAAGCCTATAAATGCTGTAGGTGATGATGAGAAGAAAAGGATTATTGATATGTATAAGAGGAGTAATGCAAGTATAAGGAAGTTTTGTAATTTTTATGGTGATAGAAGTTATTCGTGTGTTTATAATATTATTAAAGAATATGAGGATGGGTTGAAAAAATAGGGAGGTTTTTTATGAATAATTTAAATTTTTATAGTAAGGTTTTATCTTTTTTTACTGGTAGTGTTATTTTGTCATCTTTAGTTGGATGTGGTGAAAAGGTTCCTAGTGCTTCTTTTTATGATAATTCTTTTTCTAGTACGACTTCGCATTTAAGTGATACGACAAGTTCTAGTACTGCTTCTATTACTAGTAAAAGTACTGGTATTGTTTCTAGTGAAAGTTTTTGTACTAGTACTGTTACTGCTTATGTTGCTTCTTCTAGTAATGAGAGTTATGATGATAGTGTTATTAGTTATTTTGATTCTTTAGGTAAAGATGTAGAGTATAGTTATGATTCTCCTGATTTTTTAGATAAGGGAAAGTTATATTTTATTACTTGTGTTGATTTTTTGTTTTATGAGGGATCTATTAATGGTGTTAAGTTTAGTGATATGACTGAAATGGCTCGTAGTCAATTAATTAATGATATTTCTACTATTGATGATTTAATTTGTTCTAAGTATCCAAATTATAAGGAATGTATTTCTTATGGAGCTAGTTCTATTTATGATAAGGCTAGTGAAGTTATTAAGTCTGGTAGTAGTAATTTGAGTGATTATTCTCGTGAGAAGTTAGGTGAGGAGAATTATTCTAATTTGGAGCAGTATAAGGATTTGTTTATTGAACAAACTTCTCGTGATTGGGATTCTTTTAAGGATATTGTTGGTGATGCTTATTCTTATGGAAAGTCTAAGGTTAAGACTAAGTATGAAGATTTTAGGGGACAGTAGTTGTCCTTTTTTTGTCGATTTGTTTTTTTAATATTTATTTGTTTTCTTAATATATTTTTTTAGGAGGAGAGGACTTGTGGATATTAAAAATGGTTTAAGTGATAGGGATGTTATTATTAATCGTGAAAAGTATGGTAAGAATGTTATAACTGGTAATAAGCGTGAAGGTTTTTTTAAGTTGTTTTTTTCTTCTTTTGGCGATCCTATTATAAGAATTTTACTTATTGCGCTTGGTATTAAGTTGGTTTTTTTGATGAAGAGTTTTGATTGGTATGAGACTATTGGTATTGTTATTGCGATTTTGGTTGCGTCTTTGATTTCTACTATTTCTGAGTATGGTAGTGAACGTGCTTTTTTGAAGTTGCAGGAAGAGGCAAGTCGTTTGAAGTGTCGTGTTAGAAGGAATGGTAGTGATGTTCTTGTTAATATTGATGATGTTGTTGTTAATGATATTGTTGTTTTAGAGTCTGGCGATATGATTCCTGCTGATGGTGTTGTTGTTCAAGGTTCTATTAGTGTTGATGAGTCTTCTATTAATGGTGAGACTCGTGAGGCTTATAAGGTTAAGTCTAGTAGTTTATTTAAGGGGACTGTTGTTTATTCTGGTAGTGCGGTTATGTTGGTCACTAAGGTAGGGGATAAGACTTTTTATGGTGAGATTGCTTTAGAGTTACAGGATAAGCAACCTATTAGTCCTTTGAAGATGAGGCTTAGTGATTTGGCTTCTACTATTAGTAAACTTGGTTATATTGGCGCTATTTTGGTTAGTTTTTCTTATTTATTTAATGTTGTTGTTATTGATAATGGTTTTAATATTGGTTTGATTTTAGATACTATTTGTAATTTTCGTGTTATGTTTGGACATGTTTTATATGCTCTTACTTTAAGTGTTACTGTTATTGTTGTTGCTGTTCCTGAGGGGCTTCCTATGATGATTACTCTTGTTTTATCTTCTAATATGAAGCGAATGGTTAAGAATAATGTTATGGTTAGGAAGATGGTTGGTATTGAGACTGCGGGTAATATTAATATTTTATTTACTGATAAGACTGGAACTTTGACTTATGGTAAGTTGGAGGTTGTTGGGTTTTTAAGTGGTTCTTTTAAGGAGTATAGTTCTGAGTCTTCTTTGGTTGGGTGTAAGCTTTATGATATGGTTAAGATGTGTTCTATTTATAATAATTCTAGTAGTTATAGTGGTTCTTCTATTATCGGTGGTAATATTACTGATCGCGCTATTTTAGGTTTTTTTAATGGTGATTTTCGTGATGTTTCGGTTATTTCTCGTGTTCCTTTTGATAGTAAGAATAAGTTTTCTAGTTGTTTTGTTGATGATGGTGGTGTTAAGTATAATCTTGTTAAGGGAGCTTGTGAGGTTATAATTGATAAGTGTAATAGGTATTATAGTGAGAGTGGGGATATTAAGTCTTTTTATAATAAGAGTCGTATTAATGATGTTATTCGCGTTAAGACTTCTAGTGGTATAAGGGTTTTAGCTTTAGCTTATGGCAATAATAATAGTTTGGATAATTTGATTTTTTTGGGGTTAATGTTTATTAAGGATGAGGTTCGTAATGAGGCTATTTCTGGTATTAATTTAGTTCATAGGGCGCATGTTCAGACTGTTATGATTACTGGTGATAATAAGAATACTGCTGTTTCTATTGGGCGTGAGGTTGGTATTATTAGTGATGATAATGATGTTGTTTTAACTAGTGATGAGTTGTCTCGTATGTCTGATGATGAGGTTAAGAAGGTTATTCCAAATTTAAGGGTTGTAGCTCGTTCTTTACCTCGTGATAAGAGTAGGCTTGTAAGGCTTAGCCAGGAGTTGGATCTTGTTGTTGGTATGACGGGTGATGGTGTTAATGATGCTCCTGCTTTAAAGAGGGCTGATGTTGGTTTTGCGATGGGAAGTGGTACTGAGGTTGCTCGTGAGGCTAGTGATATTATTATTCTTGATGATAATTTTTTGTCTATTTCTAAGGCTATTTTATTTGGTAGAACTATTTTTAAGAGTATTCGTAAGTTTATTATTTTTCAGTTAACTGTTAATATATGTGCGGTTGGTTTGTCTATTGTAGGGCCTTTTATTGGTATTGAGACTCCTGTTACTGTTATTCAGATGTTATGGATTAATATGGTTATGGATACTTTGGCTGGTATTGCTTTTTCTTATGAGCCTCCTTTAATTGAGTATATGGATGAGTATCCTAAAAGAAAAGATGAGGCTATTATTAATGATTATATGAAGAATGAAATTTTGATTACTGGTTTGTATTCTTCTATTTTATGTTTGTTGTTTTTGAAGGTGCCTTTTATTTCTTCTGTTTTTAGGGATAGTGTTGATAATAGTTATTTAATGAGTGCTTTTTTTGGGTTGTTTATTTTTATTGGTATTTTTAATAGTTTCAATGCTAGAACTAGTCGTATTAATATTTTTGCGAATTTGTTTAAGAATAAGGTGTTTTTGTGTGTGATTTTATTTATAGCTATTGTTCAGATTATTTTGATTTATTTTGGTGGTAGTTTATTTAGAACTGTTGGTCTTAATTTTTATGAGTTTAATTTTATGTTGTTGCTTTCTATGACTGTTATTCCTTTTGATTGGTTGAGAAAATATTTGTTAAAAAGAAAAAGAGTTAGTTATGGTGTTTAACTCTTTTTTTGTTTTTATTTTATGGAAATATTTGGATTGATTTATTTTTTTAGTTGTGATACTATTATATTTGGGCACATTAACTTTTAGCAACCATTTAGTAAGGAGATTTATATGATTAATTTTATTGTTGTTGATGATATTAAGAAGTTTTCAGATATGGTGTGTGATGTTATAACGAAGGTTATGATGAAAAATAAGTTTGTTTATAAAACTCATGTTTTTGATGAGTATGATGATAGATTTAATAAGGTTATGAAGTCTGATATTCCTAATAAGATTTATATTATGGATATTGAGACTCGTGAGTCATCTGGTATTGATGTGGCTAGAAGGATAAGAAAGTTTGATGTTGACAGTATTATTATTTTTGTCACTGTTCATAATGAGGCAGGTATGGTTTTACTTCAAGATGATTTAATGTTTTTGACTTTTCTTTCTAAGTTTGATGATTTCGAGAATAAACTTCATAATTCTATTGTTAAGGCTTTGGATTTTATTCATCATAAGGTATCTATTAAGTTTAATGATAAAGGTACTATTTATACTATTCCTTTTAATGATATTTTATATGTTACTAAGGAGTCTAATTCTAGGAAAAGTATTATTGTAACTAGTTATTCAGAGTATGTTGTTAATTTAACTTTGCGTGATATTGTAGAATTATGTGATAATAAGTTAGTTCAAACTCATAAAAGTTGTTTTGTTAATATGAGTAGGGTAAGAGTTATTGATAAGCATAAGAATATTATTGAGTTTGATGATGGTAGGGTTATTGATTTATTATCTTCAGGATATAAGAAGGGATTGGTTGTGTGTGAGTAGTTTAGTTAATAATATATTGTTTGTTATTTCTAGTATTATAATTAGTTTTTCTGAGTTGTTTGTTTGTTCTAAGTTGTATAATATTAAAGTTAATTATAAAAGTATATGGTTTTATTTATCATTGTTTTTAATGACTAGTTTAGGAATACTTAATTATTTTTATGTAAATGCATTTATAAAGATGATTATGGTTACTTTTTTGTTTGCATTTTGCAATTATCTAGTTTTTAGGCAAAAAATTAATAAATTAATTGTTTGTACATTATTTACTCATTTTTTGATTGCTGTTTCTGATTTTATTGGTGCTGTTATTCTAATAATAATTTTCGGTCGTAATTTAGAATCAATTAAATCAAATGTCTTTGGTTCTTTATTTGGTAATATTTTGATTTGTATTATTTTTGTTTCTATAAGTTTTTTACCTGTTGTATGCAAAATTTATTCAAAAATTATTGATTTAACATCTAAATTTGTGGTTAATAAATTTATTAAATTTTGTATTTTAATTATTGTTAGTATTAATTTTTTAATGGCAACAATATATTATAAAATGAGTTCTCTTTATGTTGTTATAATAAACCTTGCTCTATTATTAATTTATTCGTATATTGTTTATAGGACATTAAATGAAAAGAATAATAATATGATGATTAAAGCAGAAAATGATTCTTTGATGTACAGTCTTCATCAATATGAAGATATGGTTGATAGGCAAAGAGTAGATAATCATGAAAATAAGAATCAGTTATTAATTATTAAGAATATGATTAAGAAAAATGATAAGGATGTTGTTAAGTATATTGATACAATTGTTAAGGATCAAAAGGAAGATGATGAGGCTTTATATACTAGAGTTATGACTATTCCTTCTGGAGGTTTGCAGGGTATTATTTATCAAAAGATGCTTGTTATGAAGGATGAGAGAATTCTATTTAGTTTGGATGTTAGTCGTGATGTTCGTAAGATTGAATTAGATGATTTTAGTATGGAAGATAATTATAGGTTATGTAAGATTGTTGGAGTACTTTTAGATAATGCGATTGAGGAGAGTAGAAAAATTGATGATAAGCGTATAATGATTTCTTTATATGTGGATAATAATAAATTAGTTATTGATATTTCTAATAGATTTGAAGGTAAAGTTGAAGTTGATAAGTTAGATGATGAAGGTTATACAACCAAGGGTGATGGGCATGGATATGGTTTATCTTTAGTTAAGAAGATATTATCTGAAAGCGATATTTTTGAAAATGAGAGAAGTGTTAGAAGAGATGTTTTTAAACAAGTTGTTAGAGTTAAAATAAAAAATACTTAGAAATTTAATCTAAGTATTTTTTTTAATTATTTAATTAGACTTTCTGGGCATTCTGGTTCGTCAATCATTGCAAATATACAAGCATTTGAACTAGTTTCTGCTAAAGCTCCACCGATGTTAGATAAGATATTAGCTAAGAATTCCATATTTATACCTCCTTTTTATTCTATATGTTTAAATTATTTATTTAAACCATGGGTTTTAATGTATGTCTTATAGTTGTTATAAGGCATTTTAAATATTTTATATGTAATTGGTGATATTATTATATTTTGAAGTATTGTTGCATAGAAGAATGCGTTTGATATAAAGTTATCTTTGATTATTATTGATAGTGTTATATATGTTATCGCTATTATCGTTGATAATGTTTTATATATCATTCTTCTTTTTTTATTTATAATAGGTCTTTTATGTGTATCTGCTGGTGAGAATAGGAGTATTCCTATTATTGATATTAGTCCTATTATTATTTTTGTTATTATGTTTAGTTTGGTATGTATTGCGATAAGTGGTATTCCTATGAATGATATTGTTGATGATATTAGACATATCCAGCTTTTTTTTGCGTGTATTCCGAATGATGGCGCACGCATTATTGTGTATATAAGCATGAATAATAGATATTCTTTTGTTATTTTTAGTATTATTGCGATTATTGTAATTATTATTAGTTTTGTTATCATCAAGTATAATCCTTCAAGTCCATATTTGATTTCTGCTAGTTTTGTATTGTCATAATTTTTATTGTTTTTTATTATGTTCATACATTTATCTAATATAAACTTTTTCATATTTCTTACCTCTTGATGACAGTATAGTTCTTTTTTTGAGGTCAATTTTTTAGTTTGCTTTCAGTTGTTTGTTTTTTGATTTATTGTTTTGTTTTTTAATTTTGGGTTAATATTATTTTTGTTTTGTGTTGTTATTTTTGGTGTTTATGTTTTGTCTGTTTTTGTCGTTTTTTTTGTGTAGTATAATGGTAATGTTGCACGGTAAAAAATATGTCGAATTTTGATGATTCGTTTTTGTTGAATTTACTATGTAAAATGATGTATATTTTTATTGTAAGCGATTTTACTAGAAGGAGGATTTTTGATATGAAAGGTAAAGTAAAATGGTTCAATAATGATAAGGGTTTTGGTTTTATTGAGTATAAGGAGGGTGAAGATATTTTTGTTCACTATTCTTCAATTTTGTCTAGTGGTTATAAGACTTTGGTTGAAGGACAATATGTTGAATTTGAACTTGTTAGAACTGATAAAGGTCTTCAAGCTAAAAATGTTGTTGAAATTAAAACTGCTTTGGTATAGTAGTTTTTTTTGATATTTTTGTGAAATTGTTTGTTTTTGTTTGTTTAAATGTTATAATTATATTGGGAGGATGATATTATGAAATTTAATATTCATGGAAAAAATATTGATGTGACAGACGCAATTAAGGATTATGTTGAATCTAAGATTGGCAGATTGGATAAGTATTTTAAGGATGATGTTCTTGAATGTACTGTTAATCTAAGGGTTCGCGGTAAGGATCAAATTGTTGAGGTTACTATTCCTGCTAATAGGATTGTTTTAAGGGCTGAGGAGAAGCATAATGATTTGTATGCGGCTATTGATTTGGTTTCTGATAAGTTGGAGAGACAAATTCGTAAGAATAAGACTAAGGCTCGTAAGAATTTAAAGCAAACTATTGTATTTAATGATTTTGATGTAGATGCATCTGAGGATGTTGATGATTCTATTGTTAAGAGAAAAGTAATTGATACTAAACCTATGAGTGAGGAAGAAGCAATTTTACAAATGGAGTTAATTGGTCATGATTTCTTCTTGTTTAAAAATGATAAAACCAATGCATTTTGTGTTGTTTATAAGAGAAAAGATAAAGGTTATGGTGTTTTAGAGGCAAAATAATTGCCTTTTTTTCTTGAAATACTGTTATTTTTTTATTTTTTTTGATAAAATGTTTAATGTACTAAGAAAATTGTAGAAAGGATGGGTCAAGATGAAGTTTTTTAAGAAGATATTTGACCATGAATATAAGGAATTACAAAAGTTTGAATCAATTGCGCGTGAGATTGATGCTTTGGATTCCGAATATAGTAAATTAAGTGATGAAGAATTAAAGGGAAAAACTCTTTTATTTAAGGAGAGACTTGCTAATGGTGAGACTTTAGAGGACATTAAGGTTGAGGCTTTTGCGACTGTTCGTGAGGCTGCATATCGTACTATTGGTGAGAAGCCTTTCTTTGTTCAAATTTTAGGTGGTTTAGCAATTCATTATGGTAATATTGCTGAAATGAAGACTGGTGAAGGTAAGACTTTGACTTGTACTATGCCTGCTTATTTAAATGCTTTGACTGGTGAGGGTGTTCATATTGTTACTGTTAATGAATACTTAGTTGGTGTAGCTGCTGATTGGATGGGTAAGGTGTTTAATTTTTTAGGTCTTACTGTTGGAAAGAATTATAGGGATTCTAGTATTGAGGAGAAGAAGGCTGCTTATAATTCTGATATTATGTATTCTACTAATAATGAGATTGGTTTTGATTATTTAAGAGATAATATGGTAATTCGTGCGAATGATCGTGTTATGAGACCTTTTAATTTTGTTATTGTGGATGAGGTTGACTCTATTTTAATTGATGAGGCTAGAACTCCTTTGATTATTTCTGGTGGTTCTATGCATTCTGCTAATCTTTATAAGCAAGCTGATAGTTTTGCTAAGAAGTTAAAAGAGAATGATGGTTATGTTTATGATGAGAAGTTGAAGGCTGTTACTCTTGATGATAAGGGTGTTAGTGAGGCTGAAAAGTATTTTAGGGTTAATAATTTATATGATATTAATAATTCTACTTTAGTTCATTTTATTAATCAGGCTCTTCGTGCTAATTTTGCTATGAAGAAGGATTTTGATTATGTTGTTGAAAATGGTGAGGTAATTATTGTTGATCCATTTACTGGTAGACTTATGAAGGGTCGTAATTATTCTGATGGATTGCATCAAGCTATTGAGGCTAAGGAAGGTGTCCAAATTCAAGAGGAAACTAAGACTTTAGCTACTATTACTTTCCAAAATTTATTTAGAATGTATAAGAAGATTTCTGGTATGACTGGTACTGCTAAGACTGAGGAAGAGGAATTTAGGGATATTTATAATATGTATGTTATTCAAATTCCTACTAATAAGCCTGTTATTCGTGAGGATTTTGGTGATTTGTTATTTGCGACTAAGAAGGGTAAGTATAAGGCTATTGTTAATGAAATTAAGGAAAGACATGCTAAGGGTCAACCAGTGTTAGTTGGTACTATTGCTGTTGAAACTAGTGAGTTGTTGTCTGAGATGCTTAAGAAGGAGCATGTTCCTCATGAAGTTTTGAATGCTAAGAATCATGCTCGTGAAGCTGAGATTATTGCTAAGGCTGGTAGTAAGGGTGCTGTTACTATTGCTACTAATATGGCTGGTCGTGGTACTGATATTAAGTTAACTGATGAGGTTAAGGAATTAGGTGGTCTTGCTGTTATTGGTACTGAACGTCATGAGTCTCGTCGTATTGATAATCAGTTAAGAGGTCGTTCTGGTCGTCAAGGTGATCCTGGTTTTTCTCAATTCTGTGTTTCTTTTGAGGATGATTTATTAGTTCGTTTTGGTACTGATAGAGCTAAGTTATTGCTTCAACGTGTTGGTTTTAATGATGATATGTCTATTAGAAATAAGATGTTATCTTCTTCTGTTGAGACTGCTCAAAAGAGAATTGAAGGTAATAATTATGATATGAGAAAGACTATTTTACAATATGATGATGTTATTAATAAGCAAAGAGAAGTAATTTATGGTATGCGTAATGAGATATTAGATACTGAAGATATTCATAGTGTAGTTATTGATATGATTAAAAATTATGTTTCTGCTTTGGTTGAGGATCATATTGAGCCTGAAGGTTATTTAACTTTAAATGATTTAAATGAAATTATTGAGGCTGTTAACCAAGTTGTTAAGAATGATATGTCTGTTAGTGATTTAGATAATCAAAGTGTTGAGGTTGTTACTAATACTATTACTGAAAAGGTTTTATCTGAATATGAGGAGAAGTTATCAAGTATTCCTAGTGAGATTGTTTCTGAGTTTGAAAGAGCTATTTCTTTAAGGGTTATTGATACTCATTGGATGGAACATATTAATACTATGAGTATTTTAAAAGAGGGTATTCATTTAAGAGGATATGCTCAAGAAAATCCACTTCGTGCTTATACTACTGAAGGTTTTGAATTATTTGAGGATTTATTAGATACTATTGATAAGGAGACTACTACTTTCTTACTTAGAGCTGAGGTTAGACAAAATGCTGAGAGAAAAGAGGTAGCTAAAGGTAAGGCTGCTGATGATGAATCTAAGGTAGCTAAAAAAACTCCTAAGAAATCTGAAAAAGTTGGTCGTAATGATCCATGTCCATGTGGTAGCGGGAAAAAGTACAAACAATGTCATGGAAAGTAATAAAAGCCCAGTAATTACGGGCTTTTTTCGTGCTCCGAAAACTTCAGAATATACTTTAGATACCTTTTTGGATACCTTCCGATGAGTATCTAAAAGGTATCTAGATAACTTTTTTATGTGTAAATTCGCAATTTTTTAGTAAGAACTTGAAATGCCCTTTTTCCTTTATTTATAAGGCATTGCAAGCAATTTTACTTTAATAAGATATGAAATTATGTCCATTGTCAAAGTGACATGGGGAATGCTTTTTTTAATTGTTTTATAATTCATAACATAACATATTGACAGTAATAAAAGAATATTATACAATATTATTGTATTAATCAAGTGATACAGTGAGGTGAAAACATGGAATTTACTTTTGATAACAATATTCCAATATATATTCAACTTTTAGAATATATGAAAATATATCTTATTTCAGGAGTTTTTAAAAGTGGTGAAAAACTACCATCTGTAAGAGAGTTTTCAAATACATTTAAGGTTAATCCTAATACTATGCAAAAAGCATTAGCAGAACTTGAAAGTATGAATCTTATATATACTGAAAGAACTAATGGTAAATATGTTACAAAAGACGAAAAGTTAATAGAAAAATTAAAAGATGAATATGCTATTACTCTTGCAAAAAGTTATTTTCAGGGTATGAAAAGAATTGGCTTGGGCAAAGCAGATTCTATAAAATATTTAGAAAGGATAGATGAGTAATATGAAGTTATTAGAGATTAAATGCTTAAATAAATCTTTTAACACAAAAGAAATATTAAAAGATGTTAATTTAAGTATTTCTAGTGGAAAGATAGTAGGATTATTAGGAAAGAATGGTGCAGGAAAAACTACATTAATAAAACTTATAAATGATTTACTAACACCTACGAGTGGAGAAATATTAATTAATGGCAAAAAGATAGGTGTTGAAACAAAAAAAGTGGTATCTTATTTACCCGAAAGAACATATTTAAATAAGCAAATGAAAGTGTCTGAGGTAATTGAATATTTTAAAGATTTTTATAAAGATTTTGATGCTGAAAAGGCCAAGAAGTTATTAAAAGATTTAGATTTAGATATTGAAGAACATCTCTCTAAAATGAGTAAAGGTATGCAAGAAAAAGTACAGTTAGTACTTGTTATGTCAAGAAAGGCTGACCTATATATTTTAGATGAACCGTTGGGTGGAGTTGATCCGGCAACAAGAGATTATATATTAGATACGATATTATCTAATTTTAATGAAAATGCTAGTGTGATTATTTCAACACATTTAATATCTGATATAGAAAGAATTTTAGATGAAGTAATATTTATTGATAAAGGGGAAATTATATTGCAAAGTGATGCGGATAAACTTAGGAATAAAGAAAAAGCATCAATTGATGAAATCTTTAGGAGGATGTTTAAATGTTAAATAAATTATTAAAATATGATTTAAAATATATGATTAAGAATATGGCAATATTTTATATACTATCTATATTCTTTGCTATAACAACTAGAATATTATTTAATATGGAACAGTCAGTAATCATAAATATAATTGGACAAATAAGTGTTGGATGTATGTTTGCAATGATAATAAATACTTTAATAAATACTATAATGAGAAGTTGGGTTAGATTTAGAGATTCATTATATAAAGATGAATCATATCTAACACATACATTACCTGTTACTAAAAATGATTTATATAATTCAAAGTTTATACAAACATTAATATTTTTCTTTATAAGTTTTATAGTTGTTTTAATAAGTTTATTTATCGCATACTATTCAAAAGAAAATTGGTTAGCGATAACTAATTATGTAAAAACTATTACGACTGGCTTAAATATGAGTACTTCATTCTTTATTACAATGGCTATTATAATTATTTTTTTAGAAGTATTTAACGCTATTCAATGTGGTTTTCTTGGAATAATTTTAGGCAACAAGATGAATAATGGAAAAATAGGGTATTCAGTACTATTTGGATTTATTACTTATTTGGTAGCTCAAAGTTTAATATTAGGCTTAGTATTTGTATATGGATTATTTGATTCTTCTATCATGGAATTATTTAAAACAGCAACAATTAATATTGATGTAGAAGCATTTAAGGTTTTGGCAATATTATCGTCTTTATTATATATAATGATTATATTTATTATGAGTATATTATGTAAAAAAGAATTAAATAAAGGAGTTAATGTTGAATAAAAGGCATAGAAATCTTTCGATATTATGTTATAAATTATAAGAAAATAGAGCTTGCTAAAAAATTGTGAAAAAGCGTTAAAAAAGTATTTTAGATACCCTGAGAATAAATTCCCGGGTGCTGTCGGAAGCTCCCAAGTACATTCAATAGCCGAAAGGAGCCGCAAAATGCTATGAGAAGCTACCAAAATACCTACTATAAAAAGCCATGTGGCAGTGGTAAAAAATATAAACAATGTTGTGGTAAGAATTAATAGTATTTTATAGATGTAAGTATAGGGTTTATATAAGTGATAATTCATTTTATGAATTTGTTTTAGGACAATTATTTTAAAATTGTCCTTTTTGTTATATAATTAGAGGGAAGTATATAATTAAGGTATTGGTGATGATATGGATATTAAATTGTTTTTTCAAGCGTTATTTAAATATATATTAGGAGTATTTATTATTGGTGCTTTATTATTTATTCCTGCTAATTCTTTTGATTATTGGAATGGATGGTTATTTATGGGATTATTGTTTGTTCCAATGTTTATAGCGGGAATTGTTTTAATGATTAAAAATCCGGAATTATTAAGAAAGAGATTAAATGTTAGGGAAAAGGAAAATGAACAAAAATTTGTTTTGTTATTTAGTGGTTTAATGTTTTTATTTGGTTTTATTATTTCTGGATTAAATTATAGGTATAAGTGGATTGAAATACCTAATGTAGTAATAGTTATTTCTTCGTTTTTGTTTGTAATTGCTTATATATTATATGCGGAGGTATTAAGGGAAAATATTTATCTTTCTCGTACTATTGAAGTTCAAGATAATCAGAAAGTTATTGATACAGGTTTATATGGAATTGTAAGACATCCAATGTATGCAGTTACTATTATTTTGTTTTTAACAATGCCTTTAATATTGGGTTCAATTATTTCATTTGTTATTTTTTTGATTTATCCTTTTATTATTTCTAAAAGAATCAGTAATGAGGAAAAAGTGTTAGAAAGTGAATTAAATGGATATAAGGAATATAAAAAGAAAGTAAAATATCGATTAATTCCATTTGTTTGGTAGTTTTAATTTTTTTAATATTTTAATTTAATATGTGCTAGTTTTATGACTCAACCGTTGGTTTGTGTTAGTTTTGTATGTTTTATTTTATAATTATGTCATGAAAGGAGAGAAGGTTCATGGATTTAATCAAAATTGGAAAATTTATTGCTGATTGTAGAAAAAGTAAAAGTATTACTCAAGAACAGTTGGCAGAAAAGTTATATATTACTGATCGCGCTGTATCTAAATGGGAAAGAGG
>Ga0129307_1000774_pt1 | contig 44008 bp, 60 predicted proteins | sample P1105metagenome_FD_94437 | JGI IMG/M metagenome (GOLD analysis project Ga0129307, IMG submission 94437) | Capybara group fecal microbial communities from Wisconsin, USA - P1105 metagenome | ecosystem: Host-associated > Mammals > Digestive system > Large intestine > Fecal | place: USA: Wisconsin...
CATAAAAAAAGCAGGGAATTTTCCCTGCTTTTAACTTCACTTTTATATATATGTTTGCCTGCATTATTAAAGATTATTCAAAACATCGCGAATACTTAAGTCATTGTTTTTTGCAATTTTCGCCAAATCTTCGTATTCATACTTTGATTTTTTAACGCCGTAACCTGAAGATTCCTTCTTTTTTATTGTTCCGAATTTTGTTTCTTCTTTAGTAATAACACGGTCTAACTCATATCTTGTGTTTACTCTTTCCCTTACGCCGATTGTGGTGGTGTGCTTAAAAATAAGTCTTAAAAGCTCTTCCTTTTTATCTTCTTTTGTAAGGACGGTTACAAGAACGCCGGGGCGACCTTTCTTCATACCGATGGCGGTTGTAAATACATCCTTTGCACCGCTATCAAGTAAAAGATTTGTGGCAAATGCGATTTCTTCTCCCGTCATATCATCAACAGAGAATAAAAGCTCCGTAATGGTTTCTTTATTATTATTCGTAGTTTCACCCACAAAAGTTCTTACGCAGTTTGCTATGGGAAAATCCTTCTTTCCCATGCCGTAACCGATTGATTCACAAGTCATTACAGGCATTTCGCCAAACTCATTTACAAAATGCTTTAAAAGGGCCGCGCCTGTAGGTGTGCAAAGCTCTCCGGTGACTTCGGGCCTTGAATAAATCGGAATGTTTTGAAGCAAAACCGCTGTTGCCGGTGCCGGAACAGGAAGTATGCCGTGGGCGCACTTAACGGTTCCTCTTCCTACGTGTATGGGCGAAGAAACTATTCTTTCTATCTTTAATTCATCTATTAAAAAACAAACGGCCGAAATATCCGCAATGGCATCCATGTTTCCCACTTCATGAAAATGGATCTGTGACACAGGTTCACCGTGGACTTTGCTTTCCGCTTCTGCCAAAAGCTTATATACGCTAAGAATGTTTTCTTTGACCGTTTCTTTTGCATTGATATGGTCTTTAACAATGTGCTCTATATCATGTAAAGAGTTCGCGGAGTGTGAATGAGTGTGACCGTCATGAGTGTGCTCGTGCTCATGATGATGGGTTTCTTTTCCCTCTTCTTCGCCGTTTACAAGTACATGCACATGAGTGCCTGTAACAGAGCACTTCTTAGCACTCTCGAAAGTAAACGTAACACCGGGAATGTTTAAGCCGTTTAACTTTTTAACCGATTCTTCCACATTTCCCGTATTTTCCAAAAGGGCTGCTGTAAGCATGTCGCCTGCGGCGCCCATACCGCAATCTATAAAAAGAGTTCTCATTTAATCCTCCTTACGGGGTTTCTTTACAACGTTAATTAAAACATATTTTCAACCATTGTAAAAGAGACCGAAGGGATTTGCATCCTTTCGGTCTCTTGATTTTGTAATAATTTAGTTTTTCTTTGTAAGTGCTGCACGAACAGAACCCTTTGGATCTGTAATAAGCAAACGTACCACCCAGATGATAAGCCCTAAAGCTACCACGCAAAGTCCTAAAAATGCATCGTTTAAAACATCTTCAAGTGCAGGTGTAAAGTACTCTGCCCCAAGTTCAACATATTCAAAGATTGCATCCACAAGCCACATAAGTGATGCGCCCCAGTACATAAACACTAAGATTCCAAGCTTCATGGAGTCATCCTTACGTGTATACCATTTAACAGTAGCTATAACAGCCGCAAAAACTGTAATAAGTAATGTCATATTTTACCCCCGATTATGCTTCGTTTTTCTGAGCCTCTGATACAGGCCTTTTAACAATCACATCAGCTACTTTACACATAACACCCCAAACTACGGTGATTAAAAGTGCCATGCTAACGCCGACCGTTCCCATTTCCTTAAACATTTCAGTTGCATCTTCCGCATTAGACATTGCTGTAAGGAAAGGAAACCATGCAACTACCTCTCCATGCCAAACGTGCTCGAATGCAAGTAAAACTGCTCCGCCTAAAAGTAAACTCTTAAGCCATTTAAGCTTTCTTGAAAAAGGAATCTTAACCTCATCAACTTGTCCATGCTCTGCAGCATGAAGTCTTTCTTTTTTAGCTTCGCCTTTTTCAACTGCTGTAACTACAACAGCTTCGGCTGCCGATACAAGAAAACATGCCATAAATAATATCCTCCAACTTAACTAAAAATAACAGATTTTTACATTTATCATTATACTACACAACCTAATAACGATTTCATATCATTATTTAGTTCAATTCTGTCAATACTAATTTATTGGTTTTGCTCATATTTGTCAAGTTTTCTCCACTATTGGGTGTCTATTCGCAAGACAGTCGCAAAACAGAAACTATCCGTTTTTTCTCGGTTTCCAATAAAGCATACCTATATTCATTAAAGTTTCATCATTTAAATGTCCGTCTTCTTGATTTTTATTAAAGTATTCTTTGATAAAAGAAACCGATTTTTCCTCATCTATGCCAAAAATCTTAAAATAGGTGGGCATTGTATCAAGCAAATCTTCAAGATAAGTCTTGTATTCGTGCTTTGTGGTTTTGGTAGCTTCCTTTACATCCCGTCCCATGGCTAAAAGCACTTCCTTGTAAGTATCAAAGTCCGTGATCATGCCTTCGGGCTTTAAGTTAAGCTCACCCATCATTTTCTTTCTGTGCTTATCATAAGACCCTGCCATAACGGTAATAAGCACGCAATAGCCCTTTGATAAAGACTCCATTCTCTTTATTTCTTCTATATTGCAGATTGCCGGGCACATGGAAGAAAACACCAGGTCATACTTATCTGTCGCCTGATAGTCTTCCCAGGAAGTGTTGATTGTGGTCACGTTTTCTATGCCGTTTTCTTTGGCTCTTTTATTTAATATAGAAAGAGCGACTTCGTTAGTGTCCAAAGAAACCACTTCTTTAGCTATTTTAGCTATCTGAAGGGTGTGGCCCCCAAGGCCCGCGCCTATATCAAGAACTTTTGAGTTTTCTGTTATCACCCTGTCATCCGTTAGCTTTTGGACGAGCTCGTCAGGCTTATCGGGAACCTTGTACTTTGCGTTTCTTTGCGCCTCATAAACTAAGGAGTAATAGGGCTTCCATAGTGCGGCTCTTTCCTTTCTTTTTTCAATGGAACCGTATCTATACTTTTCTTCCCAGGCTAAGGCTAACTCTTCAATGGTTTTAGACATTTTCTTTCTCCGTATTTTTATAAATACAGTATCTATCTTTTCTTACAGATATACAATAGGTGGCAGCCGCTTCCAAGAAGTTCTTTCTTTTCACAAATTGCAAGGTGCCATTTAAAGAAAGCGTCAAAGTCTGCATCGGGAAGAGAGAAATCGCTTCTTCCTTCCAAGGCCCCGATACACTGATCGGTAGATACGGTTGTGATGTAATCTATGTCCTTATCATCAAACAGATGAGAAAACTCTTCTACGTCAAAGCCCGTGAAAACCTGCTCTTTATAGTGCTTAACCTTATAGTCTTTCGTAAAGTTTTCTTCCTCTCCGAAAGCCCAGTTTCCCTGAAAGTAGTTCATGTACATAATTGCATAGACTGAAATGTATGCAAACATCACAATTCCGTCTTTCTTAGTGACTCTCAAGGCTTCTTTTATGGCTTTATCAATGTCCTCTTTTTCATATAAATGATAGAAGGGGCCTAGCACCACCGTTACATCGAAGGTGCCATCCTTAATGTCTTTTAAGTTTGTGGCGTCCCCTTGAATGGCCTTAAGTGTCTTTACGCCCTCTCCGTTTTTCTTTAAAACTTCGAGGTTTGCACTTGTAAGCTCCACCGCAGTTACGTCAAAGCCTTCCTTTGCAAGTGCCACGCTGTATCTTCCCGTTCCCGCGCCAACTTCCAAAATCTTGGCACCTTCCTTAGCGCACTTATGGATGTAGTGCATTGTGGTGGCGTACTCAAGTTGTCCGTGACGGCTTCTTTGTAACCTGCTGTCTTCATCGTAGGCTTTATAATAGTTTTCAACTATTTCTTCCCTTTTTGTTTCAAGGTTAATTCTTGTAAAGTACTCTTTGTCGTTTTCATGATGAATGTAGGCTCCGCACTTTTTTTGCACCTTTAGACTTGCCGGGTTATCCTTGTTTACAGATAAATAGGCTTCGTAGATTCCGTGTTCTTTGGCCTTTTCTAAGGTAAGCAAAAGTCCCTTTGTGGCATAGCCCTTTCCGCGATACTCTTTGGAAATGCCGTATCCAATATGACCCGGCCCTTCCCTTAAAAAGTCGTTTAAGTGATGCCTTAAGTTAAAAGCTCCCACATACTTTCCATCATCTTCCAAAATGTAAGTGGTATCCGGCACAAAACCTTCCGGAAGATTTTTTCCTACGCTCCAGTCTCTCTTTTTATCTATCCATTTAAGAAATTCATCGTAATCATATCCGTACACCGGACAGATATAGCCGTTTTCGTCTTTCTCAAATGTCATATACATTTCATAGGCTTTCTTTGTATCAGAATCCTGTACTCTTATTAACTCCATTTTTCCCTCCTAGTTAAACTCTCTTAATACTTCAAGTCCAAGTAACAATGCCTTTTCATGAGACGCTAAGCCCCAGTCCCTGGTATCGTACTCATGCACGTTTGCCAAAGAATCGGCTGTAAAAAGAAACTGTCCGAACTTAGCTCCGCGCTTTTTAGCGCATGCCGCCATTCCGGCACACTCCATTTCCACTACCTCGCAACCCTCTTCCAAACGGTACTTAACCATATCCTTTGTTTCTCTGAAAAAGCCGTCCGTTGTCCAAGTAGTGGTGGTGACAAAAGGTAATTCATGCTTTGTAAAGCAACGCTCTATAGCCTTAATTGCATCCTTATCAAGCTCCACATATCTTGATGCAGGTAAATAATGATAAGACGTTCCATCCGCTCTAAGCGCCTTTGTAGGTACCAAGAAAGCGTTTTCCGGTAAGTCCGCAAGCACTCCGCAAGAGCCTACGGCTATAATCTTTTCACATCCGCAGGCAATTAAAACATCCAAAGCCTGTACTGCTGCCGCAGATCCGATAGTGGGCTGGATAAGGCAAATATCTTCATCGCCTTCATGCAAAATGTAAATTTTAACCACATGCGAGAATGTAATGATTTCTTCAGCTATTGTTGCGTTATGTGCCTTTGCATATTCTTCCACGCATCCACTTAAAAATGCTATAAGGCACTTCTTTGGAAGCTTTAAATCTTCCACATCCTGCTTTGGAGAAATAACTTCTTTTGAAGCATCATCATATTCCAGTATGGGTATTTCGTTCTTAATAATCATTTTTCCCTCCTAATAAAACAAAAGCCTCATCAAACATTTAGTTTGATGAGGCTTAATAATCCTTTTAGACTAAGTAATCCTATGCCCGGCGCGCTAAATCTTCCTCATCAAATACGTATGCAAATAACCCCTGATTATTATTCCAGGGTTCGGGGGCATTCATATTAGATTTAGAGATTGTAAATTCTAACATAGTTTCCTCTTTCTTAAAATTATTTAATCGAAAGTATAATTGACTGACAATTGTATGTCAAGCATTTTTTATTTATTACAATTCATGATGATTAATGCAGCACCTGATACTATCAAAAGTATAATTACAAGACGCTTTACTATCTTTTCATTCAATACTTTTGAGCTAAACATTCCCGCAAACAGTCCCGCAATAACAACAGGCATTAGGATAAGAGCCTGCTTAAAGCCCTGGAACGTAATGATTCCCATGACGCTGTAAAGGATGATTCTAAAGGTGTTTTCAACAATAAATACAGCGCTTATGTTTGCTTTAAACTCATCGCTTGTGCCGGTCACTCTTCCAACGTAGGCTGCAAGCAAAGCGCCAACGCCAAAAAGCCCACACAAAACGCCTGATAGAATGCCTATAATTCCAAGAACAAGCTTTGATTCTTTAAACTTAAGTTTCCCTTGCTCCCTAAAAAACATTTCGATTCCGATTAAGATAATCACTACACCAAACACAATTTTAATGTAGGTAGCATCCACGTTTTTAAGCAACAAAGCTCCCGGAATGCATCCTGCAAACACCAGCACCGCCAAAGGAATATATACTTTAGGGTCCAGTTTCTTTCTGTTCTTTATAGTCAAAATAAAGTTTGCGGGATACCCAAGCATCAATTCAACCGGCGAAATTGCCACGTTGTTTGCCCCAAATCCCATTATCGATGTAAACACCAATGTATTTGCAAATCCGCATAGGCCCTTAATAAAAAACGCCACAAAGGTTGCGATAATCCATAACACCATTCTTTTTCCTACCTTTAATCTTTAGTCTATAGTTTCTTTCTGTAATTTACTATCGTGTACTTTTCGCCCGTTCTAGGGTCTTCCTTTTCTTCCGACTCATAGTCATATTCAAAGCCGCAAGAAACTATTAACGCTTTTGACGCTACATTTAACTTCCTATGACTTGCCGAAAATTCCTTTGCCCCCGCCTTTTTTGCTTCTTCGCACATGGCAGTCAAAACCTGCTTTCCGTATCCCTTATGCACAAAGTCAGGCCCAAAGGCTACCCCCATCTCTTCAAAAACACCGGGCTCACACTCTCTCATTGCCGCAAACCCGATTGCTTCCATTTTAGGCTTTTTATAAATAATCAGCGCATACTTTTCCTTTTCCTCAAACTCAAGAGTTCGAATCATTCGCGCCTTTGCTTCTTCTTGTGTCTTTGTAACCTTCCAAAGCATATACTTTGCCGATTCCTCATGACTCCAAATGTTTCTAAGAAGCGGCTTCCAGTCATCAAATTCAGCCTTTTTAAGGACTAAGTCTTTAGTCTCTATTCTTACTTCCTTCTTCCACTGATATGCAATTCTTGGTTCGCCGTTAGATAGATATATAATTCCGCAACGCTTAAATCCGAATTTCTTTAAGGCTCCTTGCATGACTTTGTTGTCTTCATGAGTGTCGATTCTTATGTTATCGGCGTATTCTTTACACTTATTCATGGCGGCTTCGAAGATGCCGTGGGCATTACCGTCACTTGCGATTCTGTGAATGGTTACGTATCTTTCATAGTTTAACCATGCACCGTTTTCTATGTATGAATACGTTGGGTCGATTCCTTCGCACAAAGCAAACACTCCGTGGATCTCATCGCCTTCGCATAAAGCAAAACAGATTCCATTTTCTATATCTTTTTCTACCTGCTCTTTCGCAGGTTTTTCTTTTCGCCATTGGTTCGGATTTCCGGAGTTAATCATAAACTCTCTGGCAATTTTATATATTTCCAATATGGAATCTAAGTCTTCCGGCTTTGCCTTTCTTATCTGCATCTATGCCTCCTAAAGAAACCACTAATAGAAATTCTAATTCATTTATCTACTATCTACAACATATTTATAAATACAGCAATATTTGAAAGTCTTAAGAAAAAAATTGATATGCAAAAGCCCCTTTAAAGGTGTATCCTTTCATTAAGAACCGGCAAATCAAACACATTTGGAGGGTGACATGACAATATTAAAAGTAACAGATCCTGAATTTACAAACTACGGCCGTATTATCGAAGGCTATGACGAAGAAAAGAAACAAATCATGGAAGCTTTGAGGGACAAGACTCCCGTTCCTGTAGGCACCGACTATGTTGCCGAAGAAAAGGCATTACAGGAGCTTCCTGCAGCAGAAAAAATCGCTACATCTTTATTTGGTGGCTCACCCATGCAGTTTGGATGGTGTAACGGCCACAACACAAAGCTTAACTGCCTTGAATATCATCGTTCAAGCGAAATAAACCTTGGCGCAACAGATTTCATTCTCCTTCTTGCTAAGCGTGAAGAAATCGTTAACCACAAGATTGACTCAAGCAAAGTTAAGGCTTTCCTTTGCCCCAAGGGCGTTATGATTGAAGTATATGCTACAGCTCTTCACTACGCTCCCTGCCAGGCTCACAAGGATTCAGGCTTCCAGGTATTGGTTGGACTTCCTAAGGGCACAAACGTTGGATGCCCTAAGTTCACTCCCGCCAATCAGGAGGATAAGCTTATCACAGCTACCAACAAGTGGCTCCTTGCTCACGCAGAATCATCTGAAGCAAAGGACGGCGCTTGGGTAGGCATCACAGGCGTAAACATCGATATCGCATCTGACATTCAGTAAACCTTTAGTCAAAAAGGCCTCCACTTTCGTGGAGGCTTTTTTCTTTTCCCTACTCTGCTTTTTTAAGCTTTCTATCTTTTATGATGAGCTTTTCAGTCGCTATTCTTTCAATAAAGGTTTTATCGTGAGATGTAAACACTAGGGTCCCTTCATATTCCATGAGTAGCTTTTCAAGTGCCTCAACCGAAGGAATGTCCAAGTAGTTTGTGGGCTCATCCAAGATAAGGAGATTTACATCCGAAACAAACAACATTGCAAAAGAAAGTTTCATTCTTTCCCCGCCTGAAAGGTCTTTAGCCATTTTATTTATGTCTCTTTCTGAAAGCAGGAGCCTTGCCAAAATGATTCTTGAAAGGCTTTCACTTTGAATGCTTACCCTTCTTACATTTTCTAAAACAGTCTTGTTTAAATCAATCTGAGACATGTTTTGCTTGGCATAGCCAATCTTTGCTCCCGGCACGACGTAGATTTCTTCCCGCTTATTTATCATTTCCAAAAGCGTTGTCTTTCCCGCTCCGTTTCCGCCAAGAATCGCCACTTTACTCCCATTCTTGATCATGAAGTCGGCATCTTCAAATATGACCTTATCACCATAAGAAAAAGAAACATGTTCTCCTCTTATAACAATCGGATTCTTTGGTGGATTTGTAAGCCTAAAATCAGGTCTTGCAGTAGGTTCAACCTTTGGCTTTTCTTTTACCTCCATGTGTTCTATTCGCTTAAGGACATTGGTGGCACTTTTCTCCATATTTCTTGCTTTGTCTTCAGGCTTATGATTTCCGATAAACGCTCTTGCTTTTGCTTCACTTGCAGATATGTTTTTCGGTTTCTTTTCGATTTTCACCGCCTTTATTTTCTTTTCAAGATAAACTCCCTGCAGGCGCTTCTTCTCAGCCTGATAGTTTTCATACTCGTTTTGCTTTGTTTTAAGCTGCTCTTCTTTTTGCGCCACATACTCATCATAATTTCCCGAGTAACTTTGAAGCTTACCAAAAGAAAGATCCACAATCCTGTTGCAAAGCTCGTTAAGCACAGCTCTGTCGTGGCAAATAATCACCATCGTATCAATTTCTTTGAGGCGCTTCTTCAACATATTTACGCCTTCAAAATCGAGATTTGACGTAGGCTCATCAAGGAAAGCAACCGCTTGGTTATTTGAAAAGAGTTTTGCCAGTCTGATTCTCGTATCTTCTCCACCGCTTACGTTTTCTTGCCATATCTGTTCACTTACACCCATCTTTCCCGCTTCGCTGTAGTCTGTTTCATAGTAGGATTCATCTGAAGCAAATTGCTCAAAGTAGACGGGATTACAATCTCTGAAAACAGTTCCTTCGGTTGCCTTTAATTCACCTGATAGTATCTTAAGGAGTGTGCTTTTCCCTGCACCGTTTACGCCTACCAGACCCACCTTCTCACCTTCATAAAGGTAAAACTTGTCAAAATCAAGCACTGTTTGCTCACCGTATGAGTGAACTATATTCTCAGCTTTTATAAGTAATTTTTGTGCCATATTTCCTCCCTCTAAAACAAAAAGTCCATTTTGCATACGCAAAATAGACTCACACAAAAATAAACCTATATTATTAAACAGGCTAAGAATGCATGATAATCCAATTTAAGCGTACACAAAACTGCTACCTACGTAGCCTTAATCAACGTGTTCACCTAAATCAAACTATCTAATAATCATTCGTTCACCTATGCGACAAGCGCCCTTTCTTTTATTCTTTTAAAGATTAGCACAGTATGTTTATTCTTTCAACCATTTTAATAAACCTCTGCAAATTTAAAAGTTTTGCATATTATTTTAAAATATTCTTTAATCATACAAAATAAAATTAGATTCAGAATGTCACCTTTTTGATTTCAAAATCATATATATAGTGAAAGGCCATTCGCGAAGACCTGTTGTTATCACTTAAGGAGGACAACAAAATGAACCAAGAAGAAAGGAATGCAAGCCTAGAGCGGGTCATCGAAAACTACAGTAACATGCTCTATAAGATTTGTTTCTTGATGCTTAAAAATGAGCAGGACACAAAAGATGTGCTCCAAGAAACCTTTTTGGCATACATGACCAAACGCCCACACTTTCATTCCGAAGAACATAAGAAAGCTTGGCTTATCAAAGTATCACAGAATAAATGCAGAGAGTTCCTAAGATTTCATAAAATGCATGCCGGTATCCCTCTTGATGAGGTGGAAGAAAGCATAAAAATCACAAAAGGGCTCGATATTGAAGACAAGGAAAAGCTTGAACTTATATGGAACCTAAACACAAAACTTAAAGGCGTAGTGATCCTTTATTATGTGGAAGGCTACTCTGTTAAAGAGATTTCAGCCATCTTAAATATATCGGAATGCGCCGTAAAGAAACGCCTGCAACGAGCAAGAGAGACCCTCTCAACCCTCGGAAAGGCCTATGACGGAGGAGTTGCATATGAATAAGAGTGATTTTAATAAAGAGCTTTTCTCAAACATTGAGATATCAAGCAGAATGAAGAAAGAATTATACGAAAACTGTAAGCGCGGTAAAAGAGCCGGTGACTTTAGATTCAGATATGCCGGTGCTTTAACGGCCTTAATCGGTGTCATCGTCTTTGGATGCACAGGAGCCGCATCCTACGCATATTACCAAAGCGTGCAGATGCGTATGGAAGCAATGCCCGAAACCGAGATCCATGAATACGCATTGGACCTTCAAAATGACACAGGTGTAACCATTGATGATTCTTACAGCAGAAAGTTAAGCGACGAAGAAGCCCTCAAAGTTGCTGAACTTGAAAGAAAATACAATGCAGAAGGAAAGTATCCCGAAGGAGATGTAGCTAGAGTTGCCACCTTAGCCGAATGGGACGGGAAATCCGTTTGCTACGTTGAAGAAGACCACAAGCTTCACTTACCCGATGTCATGACAGATGAAGACCTTCTTGAATTTATAGACTATAGCACAAAGAAGGACTATGTAATGGAGCAGGAAGCTAAAGAAGTTGCGGATAATACACCCTCTCCTTACGTTAGCTTGGAAGGCACATCTGAAGCAGATCTTGTAAAGGCAGCCCGTCCTGCATTGGAAAAGCTTTTCGGAAAAGACGTAGCTTCAGGATGGAACACAAGAGTTGAAGCATTTAAGCCCTCAGCCACAGACCCTTCTCTTGGCACATCCCATGATATGTACTTTATCTATTGGGAACAGGTGGGCGGTTCTTCTAACAGCACCGACTATGTAGTTGTTATAAACATGGACGATTCATCAATCGGCGCTGTAGCCGTTCGAGGAAGAGAACACTTTGCTTCTCTTGATAGTTTCTCAGACGCCGAGGCAGAATCAAGACTCAAGACCGATTTACCCAAAGTTTTGGCAGAAATTGAGCGCCTTTACGGCTACAAGAATCCTGTAATCGAGATTGAGGAAGTTTACTACGATTACACGGATTACGGCGAAAACGATGCAAGACAGCTTCGCTACGTATTTAACTATAACGGAACAACCGTTGACGTTATGTGGGATTTAGGAACCGAGAAGCTGGCATCAGTAGAATTCTTTAACGAATAATTCTCATTCTTTTTACATCATCATTAAGAAGGCCCCCGGCACTCCCCATGCCGAGGGCTTTCGCTATTATTGTTTCTTTTTAAAGGCCTTAAATGCCATAGGGTAAACACCCATAGCCATAAATAAAACTATGGCATATCTGACCATTCTCACCAAGTGAGCCATGAAGGTTCCTGAATGAAGAAACTCGCTTGAAAAGGGAAGTTTAAGTAAGGTATTAAGCCCAAAGTAAAGTACCAAGGCTCCCACCATCCTTAAAAGCCCGAATAAAATGTTCTTTGGCTTTTCAAACTTAACAAACCTTTCTTCAAATAAATCAGCTGCAAACACCCCAAGCATCATACCGAAATTAGTAAAATAATCGTTTGTGGTGCAATAAAACATTCCCGATGCAAAGATTAAAATCCAGATAAGATATATCACCCATCTTTTTTTAATTATCTTTTCCATCAAAGAAAACAAAAATATACTTCCAAGGCCGATTGCCCATCCCGCAAGAACATCCGTAGGATAGTGATTTCCCAAAGCCACTCTTGATACACCAACCATAAAGACTATGATTGTGGCAAGAATGGAAAGCCACCTCTTTTTTAGCCTAATAGCTGTTCCTCCGATTATCGCGGCACTGCCTTCTGAGTGACCGCTTGGAAAAGAATAACCTTGCGCCGTAACATCCATAATGTCTGCGTTCTTATCCACAGGCTTTAAACAATTGACATTTTCATGCACCATGTAGGGCCTTAATCTGCACACCACATTTTTTATGCAGGCAAGTGCACATCCCGCCACCATAAATCGCCTGGCCACAAACTTTGCGGTTTCTTTATCATAGATAAAATAAAGCACGCACATAACCCCGATTAAAATGGTTTCTTCGCCAAAAGCAGAGCATGCTGCGAAAAAAGAAACCCCTGCGCTTCCCAAATGCGCCTGGATCCATTCCATAAGTTTCGGCTCAAAGCCAAAGAAAAAGCTATTCCCCATAAATCCACCTTCTCCATGTTATACAGTTTTTGCGTATTCTTCTTTAGTTAAAAACTGAGTGGACTTTAAGTACTTGGGGATATCCTTTGATTCTCCGTTAATCCTTATGTCCGCGTGGTTCTTAGCAATTTCAAGAACATACTCGTTTTGGTCTGTAGGAAGCTTTCCTAAGATGGTTACCCTTATCTTTAAGTATTCATCCAGGTTGGCGATATCAAAAAGGGATAAGAATCTCTTACATCTTCCCTTAAATGAAATCTCCGGATCTAAGTTATCAAGGTTAGTGTTGTTAAATTCAAACACAATGTTAAGCCAACCATCTTCCATATAAAGAGCGGTGTCACAGAATTCTTCAACGTATTCTCTGTTCTGGCTTGCTCTTGAAATTCTTGAAAACTCTTCAAGTTCATCCACAAATGTTAAGAATGAGTTTTCATCTATATGCTCAATCTGATAACTATCGCTTGTGTGATTGGAAATCGATGCCAAAATATCATGAAGCGTGAGGATTCTTGCATTTGGCATAGGAAGCAGCCAATCGGGCCTGCCATAGTCGATATCCTGAAAGGCCTGCAAATTCTTCATAAGCAAGAAAGCGCTCATAATTCCGTGCTGGTAAGCCTCAAAATCATTGTAATAAGAAACCTTCTGGCTAAAAGGCGCATGGAATAAAGCCTCTACTTTAAAACTGCCCTTTAAAAGTTCTTTTTCTTTTTCAGGAAGCGCCTCTAAGCTTCCCATTAAAACGTTTAGTTCGCTTCCATGGTAATTTTGATTGTTAAAAACCTTCATTAAAGCAGCAATTGCTTCTTCGGACAAATCATCCTTCTGCGTTACGTTTACTTCAGACTCTCTTGAAATAAAGTCAATAAACTGATTCACAAATTCCTGCTGAATGTTTTCATATTCAAAGCTAAAGTTTTCAAAATTGTTGATTGCAAAGTAGGGAAGCACCTTGTTCATTGCTTTATTGATCTTTTCAATCTTTTTAAGGGGATATCCAAGATCGTGGGTAAGTGCCGCAATACACCTTTGTGAGTCCTGTAAGTCTTTTGCTTCATCAACAAGCTTTAAAACTCTTTTTAATACATTCGCATCGTTTCCTTCAACCAAATGCAAGTTTTCTGAAAGATTTTCAATCACCTTATAAGACTCTTTGGTCTCTCTATCCAATCTGTAAAGCTCAGAAAACTCAGGCTTTCTGTAAAGATACTCTCCTAAAAAATATACCCACAGGCAGTGAAGAGTGTGGTCTCTGTAAAAAGAATCCGAAGCGAAAATAAGCTCTTCAAACTCAACATAAGAATCAAAATACTTAAATATCTTATCGTATCCTTTTTTATTTGGCGAAAGATAGCTCATCGCCCCTTCAAAAAGTTTCTTCCAAAGCCCAACTGCAATCTGAATCTTATTGTTCATCTTGGATTCTTTAATAAGCTCTTCCAAGGATTTTTTAATATCTTTCTTAAGATCGTCTTTTCCATTCAAAAAAAGGATTTCGTCTCTATCCATGCATTCAAGATAGAACTTCATGACGGTCTTTTCATCAACAAAATGCTCCACTTAATTAACCTCCGTATGTACCGATTTCTTTCTATTCTTCTATTCTTTCAAGCTTAACGTCAATCTTTGGAGTACCGTATATGGGGTTAAACATAGCCTCTACGTGCTCCTTATACCAATCGACAATTTCTTTATCCTGCATCACGCATTTTTCACCTTCAGTGACGATTTTTATTGTAATAATCTGTTTTTCCATTTTCTATCCTCCTTAATTAAAACTTCTTCTTTGCTTCTTCCAAAGCATCTATCACGTCATCGCAAAATTTGTCAAACTCAGGGTCCGGCTTTTGGCATTCTTCCGGGTGCTCTAAGATGTATTTTAGAGCAATTCTTACGCCTTCCGAGAAAGGAATATGCGTTGTCATATCCGGTGCATATCGCTTAAGCTTACTGTTATCAAAAACAACCGACACGGCCTTGTCGCCTATTAAGCTTCCTTCAAAGTCGTATCCATTCTTTTTACCCACATCGGAAAGAAACCGTGATGAAACATAGTAAGGCTTCAAAGTAACGCCAAGAGCATCGGCAATCGTTTTATATATCTGATTCCAGCTTAAAATCTCATCTCCCGTAATCTGGAATGCCTCCCCTATTGCATGTGGATTTCCCATAAGGGCAGTGTATCCTATTGCAAAATCATCGTTAAAGGTAAGAGCCCACAAAGATGTGCCATCGCCTTGTATAATTACAGGCTTATTTTCCATCATTCGCTTAATAACCTGCCATGAACCCTTATTTCCGTGAACACCTATAGGGATGTTTCTTTCATCATAGGTATGGCTCGGACGCACAATTGTTACAGGAAAGCCTTCTTCTCTGTATTTTTTCATTAGGAACTCTTCGCAAGCGATTTTGTTTCTTGAGTACTCCCAATAAGGGTTTGCGAGGGTGGTTCCCTCTGTGATTCTGTAGTCTGCCGCAGGTTTATGATATGCGGATGCAGAGCTTATATAAATATATTGATTGGTGCGGCCTTTAAACAATCTGTAGTCTCTCTCCACCTGATCCGGAGTAAAGCCCACAAACTCGCCCACCGCATCAAAGTGCATATCCTTAATCTCTTCAAGCACTTTCTTTTCATCGTTAATATCCGCAGTAATGGTATGAACGCCTTTAGGAATCACGCTTTTTCTGTTTCCGCGATTTAAAAGCCACACTTCCCATTTCCCGTCATTCACAAGTTTTCTTACTATTCCGGCGCTTATAGTGCCGGTACCACCTATAAACAACACCTTCATTTTGCGACCCTCCGATTAAGCGCTTCTGTCAAATAATGGCTTACCCAAAATGATAGCAGAAATAATAAATCACGTCTATTCCATTGCTTTAAATTGGGCTTATCTTTACAAAAAGAAAACCTCCCGGATAAAACCGAGAGGTAATTTCTTATTCTGTCATTCCTTGTTTGTTAGAAAAGCTGTTATTTCTTCTTGGGTTGGCATTACAGAAAGTGCACCTTTTCTGGTGGTTATAATAGATGCCGCAGCGTTTGCAAACGACAGGCATTCAAATAATCCGTCTTTTGTCAGATTATCAAGTCCGTTTATGTGGATGTAATCTATGGCACAGGCACAGAAGGTATCGCCTGCTCCTGTAGTCTCTATAGTAGCAGGATTTCTGTACCCGTCTTTTTTGATCACCATATCTTTGTAAAGAGCTATACTTCCTTCAGGTCCAAGTGTGGCAAACACGATTGGAATACCAAAGTCTCTCTTTATTTTCCTTGCTCCTGCCTCTATATCCTTAAGGCCTGTAAAAAGCTCAATCTCATTATCTGAAATTTTCAGGATATCACAGTTTTCAAAGCCATATTTCATAGCATCTATTGCATCGTCTACGTTCTTCCATAAAGGTTCTCTGTAATTTGGATCAAAAGATATGGCTGCTCCGCTCTCTTTAGCTATTGTAACAGCTCTGACAGTTGCCTCTTTTGCAGGTTCGTCTGTCATTGACAGTGTTCCAAGATGAAATACATCTGCATTCCTGATAAGATCAGCATTCTTCTCAACATCCTCTGCTGTCAGCATCATGTCTGCTCCGGGCTTTCTGTAAAAAGAAAAATCTCTGTCTCCATTTGGAAGCTTGTTTACAAATGCAAGGGTAGTATTTACCTCCTCGTCAAAGACAAGTCCGGTAGAGTCTATACCCTGCTTTTCAATTCTCTCTTTTAACATTCTCCCAAAAAAGTCGTTTCCAACCTTGCCGATAAAAGCTGTGCTGTTGCCTAAACTCTGAAGCATTGACAGCACATTACAGGGTGCTCCGCCTGGATTAGCCTCAAATAAAGGATTTCCCCGGTTGCTGTCTCCGCTTCCTGTAAAATCAATAAGCAACTCCCCCAGCGCAACTACATCTTTTTTCATAAGTTATTTCCTCTCAAGCTCATACATAGTAACATCCATAAGAAGTTCTCCAACTGCCTTAAAACTGATACCTTCAGCTCTGACATCTGTAAGGATTACCATAGACATTACCTGCTGTCCATTATTGATGAAGAGCTCCATGCTGTATCTGTCAAGAACAAGTCTAAATGAAATCTCACCCTTATTTCCTGCAACCTTACATCTTCTCTGATGAACAATGGCTCTTCTGCTTCCTGAATGCTTTCTGTCTATCTTAACAATATTGTCAACAGGATCATATTCAATCGTTGAATAAGCCTTGCCATTATCAGCAAAACGAATTTCAAATTTTTTATATGAAAGTTCTGCCTGTGTAGATCTGACTCTTACTGTCATATCTACGCATCTGCCCTCAATACTTGAAAGTGAAGCACTATCAGAAATAAGTACATTCTGTCTGCTGATTCTTTTGCCGTAATAATTCTCTATCTCTCTGGCAGGCCACTGAATAAGTCTGTTATCCTTAATAGTTATTTCCCTTGGAATACTCATCTGGCCAAACCATGGAAAGTCATCGCGCCTGATTCCGCATGTATCCCAGTTCTGCATCCAGCCGATCATGACTCTTCGTCCATCAGGAGTCTTGATTGTCTGTGGCGCATAAAAATCAATACCATAGTCAACAGCTTGACAGTTTTCTTCGCAGAATTCTCCATTTTCATCGATACTTCCTATCACACACAAGGTTCCGTTTCCGTTATGGAACTCAAGCTCTTCAGGAAGCATATCCTGCGGGCTTGTGAGAAGGACCTGTTTACCATCGTGGTTAAAGTAATCAGGGCACTCCCACATTACACCGAATCTGTGATTGTTCTTGATAACAGTCTTATCATAGGACCAGTTAATACCGTCATCACTTACAAACTGTAATATCTGTCCATCGATATCCTCAGTTTTATTGCCAACTACTATGTAATATTTGCCATTTTCACGCCATACCTTAGGGTCTCTGAAGTCATATTTGCCGGCCCCCTCAGGAAGCATAGTACTGTCAATTACAGGATTATTGGCATACTTCTCATAATCCTTGCCGTCACCAAAAGCAACACACTGGGTCTGAACCTCTCTGATGTTGCCATCTTCATCTTCCATTTTCTGGACTCCTGTGTACACCAGAAGTTGTCTGCCATCTTCCATTTCAATGGCACTACCTGAAAAGCAACCGTTCTTGTCATATTCCATATCAGGAGCTATAGCAGCAGGATAATATTCCCATGTAATCAGATCCTTACTAACCGCATGTCCCCAGTGCATAGGTCCCCATACTGTCTCATATGGATAATACTGGTAAAAGAGATGGTATTCACCCTTATAAAGGCTAAAACCGTTAGGATCATTCATCCATCCACATCTTGGTGTCAGATGAAAAAGAGGCCTCATTTCAGGGACAATCATCTTTTCCTTTTTCTCTTCATATTCACGTGCCTTGTTTAACTTATCACTCATTTCTATCCTCACTTACCGTAAATCATTACATTTTCTGCCAAAGCATCTGTAAGCTCAATTTCCCAATCCGCTCCCACAGCTGCATAAATTCTGTTTGACAGAGCTTTTATTCCATCTGCATAAATAACTACAATATCTTTTTCAACCACAACATCTATATGATATTTGGTTCCGCTTTCCAGCCTGATCGGCTGATTGTTAGGAAAAGCATTAAAAGATATATTATCATCCTGATTGTCGATGCTAAGCTTGTAATCTTCTCCGCTCTCAGGATTACTAAACACCAGGTCCATTCTGCCGGCTTCTTCCATATCAAGGTCAAAAGAGAGGTGACAAGTTTCCGGCACCTTCCCTAGATCCAGCGCATTATTTTCAGAAGTGGAATTTAACAGTTCTTTTGTGAAATATTCATTATATTGCTCAGGCATGCATACCCCAAGTCTGCCGTCTGATAATTGTCTAAGTTCATATACCAGGACACTTCCTGCCCATGTATACTTCAGGCTGTCTTTTTCTCTTTTTTTGCGGTCCAGAAAGCCTATAAGATACCTCTTACCCTTGTATTCACAAGACTTGGCTGCATAGAAGCCATCCCCATCGAAAGTATCAATCTCCTCTTTTTCCCATGGTCCAAAGAAATTATCCGAAACTCTGTAATAGACCACGTTGTTCCAACTAAATACCAGATAATACTTATTTCCCATTTGGAAAACATCCGGGCATTCCATAAAATACAGATCCCGACTGGTATAGAAATCTCCCTTAAAAGTCCAGTTCTCTAAATCCTGTGACTCGTAATATACTATAGCGCTCTCGTTTTCTTTTCTTGCTCCCACAAGCATCAGATAGCCATCATCGGTTCTGTAAACCTGCGGATCACGAAAATCGTTTGTACTATACCCTTTTGGTGCATGAATAATATTGTCATAGTCTTTGGTAAAGCTTTTGTTATCTTTACTTGTAGCATGTAACACACATTCTTTATCTAGTCCATATGTGTCGTAGTAATCATTATGTCCTGTGTAGAAACAGTGATAGTTTCCCTGTTCATCCCTGATAAAAGAACCGGTTCCTACTGCAAGATCCTGTATTTCTGAATCCTCTGCAAAAGGAAGAACTTCTCCTTTATCCTCAAAGCTTAAAAAATCCTTGGTATAAAAACGGTGAATGGGATGATAGCCCACACCGTTATGATCTGTTTCATATAAATAATTCAGATATACTCCATTTTCTTCTGAAAGAGCCATTACATCTCCAACATAACTGTCCTCAGCCCTTGGGAAAAGAGTATCTGCATTTTGGCTATCAGCACATCCTGTGAGCATACATGCAAGAAGTGCTGCAATTATGGCAACTTTTCTTTTCATTTTTAAAAAGGGAGGAGAAAATCTCCTCCCTGCCTTTCCGGTTATATGAATTAATTATAGAACTCATCAAGATACTTCTGGTAGATAGAGAGATACTCATCAAGACCATATGCATTAACCTGCTTGAGATACTCATCCCACTCAGCATCTGTAAGACCGTTCATAACGAAATTACTTCTGCTGGAGTTGATATAGCTGATAAGATCTGTCTGGATAGTTGTAAGAGCCTCTGTATCATCAGCTGTCATAAATACGTTAGGATATACATACTTGCAATTCATATCGTTTGTATAGTACTCCTTGATCCAGTCAAGACGATACTGCGCATCATCAGGGCATGTAACATATACGCCATAGTACTCATCAAGGATTGCAAGAGGGCCACCAACACACTCAGCCTCACGAACTTCTACAGGAGAAGCATCGCCAAGAGGTGCATGCTTGAGCATCTTGTCGCCGTTTGCATTTGTTGAAAGCTCGAAGATATCAAACTCATCATCCTCGCCATATGTTCCCCAGTTGTTCTGTGGTGACTGGAATGGATCATACATCTTATCAAGCCAAGCACATACGAATGCAGGGTTCTCACACTTGGAAGTTACAACGCATCTGCCACGGTCAAAACCTGATGTGAAAGAGCTATTCATAGGAGTTACATTCTTAACATCAGCCTTAAGAGCTGCAAGTGGAACGAAATCTTCAAGGTTATCAATGTTAGCAACGTCCCATGTAAAGCAAACACCATATCTGTGTGACTTGCCCTTAGCTACATAAGTTGACCAGTCCTGTGTGAAGCACTCAGGATCGATAAGTCCCTCTTCATAGAGCTGATGAAGCCACTGCATACCTGACTTGAAACCTTCCTGTGTTGCTGTGCAGATAACCTTCTTGTCATCTGTAACTGCAATGTGCTGTCCGATATCATTGTCACCGTAACCTTCGCCAAAGCCGTTAATAAGAAGGCTTGGATCCTGATCGTTCATGATGCATGACATAGGAATGATGTCACCCTCAATACCAAACTCAGCCTGAAGCTCTGAAGCATGCTCCTTGAATGCCTTAAGTACTTCTTCGAATTCATCAACTGTTGTAGGTGTCTGAAGTCCGAGGAAATCAAGCCATTTCTTGTTGATGTAAGTGAAGTTATTACCTACTGTCTGGATAGCTGTCTTGTCAGAACCAAGCTGCTCAATCCAAGGAAGTGCCCAGATGTGTCCCTCGGAGTCCTCACACATTGCGCGGTACTCCGGATACTTATCAAATACTGCCTTAAGGTTAGGCATGTTGTTGTCAATGTACTCTTCTACAGAAAGGATAACTCCCTGATCAGCATATCTGATAAGGTCTGAGTTACTAAAGCCTGCATTAAATACAAAATCTGTAAGCGTGTTCTTGTTAGCCATGTTGAGCTTGATCTTGTCGCCCCACTGATCATTTGAAATAGCTGTCCAATCAACATGTACGTTTGTCTCTTCCTCAAGTCTCTTGAAGATTGTTCTGTTGTTAGGTTCTGACTCAGTTCCTGACGGATAGCTGATTGTACCTGTGATAGTAACCTTGTTTTCCAGCGGAAAGCTGATATCATCCGCTGAAACTGATGCTGCCCCACTGACTGAAGCACCTTTTCCGCAACCTGTCAGAACACTGGCTGACATTGCGAGAACAAGTGCTGCTGAAAATAACTTTGTTGTCTTCTTTTTCATTTTCCCTCTCCTTATAAAAATTCTTTATTTTCTCCTGTTGCCAGGGGAAGTTCTGATTGTTTAAGCCTCTCAGCCTTTAACTGAACCAACCATGATTCCTGAATCAAAATACTTCTGGAAGAATGGATACATTACTATAAGCGGTAAGCTTGAAATAATGATGGTTGCATATTTAAGAAGTTCTGCAAGCTGTGCTCTCTGAGCTGTACTCTGCATATCTGCTATCATTCCCGGATCCGGTTCATTCTGGATGAGGATAGCCCTAAGCACCAGCTGAAGAGGCTGCTTATCTGCTGAATTCAGATAGATCATTGCATCAAAGTAGCTGTTCCACATTCCTACAAACTGCCACAATATCAGCACTGCTATAAGTGGTGTGCACACAGGAAGAAGTATTCTGAAGAAGAATACCAATTCATTAGCTCCGTCCACATCAGCAGCTTCTCTAAGTTCGCTTGGAATACCTTTGTAGTAAGTTCTTGCGATGATCATGTTCCATACGCTAAACGATCCCGGAAGAATTACAGCCCACATGGTATCAAGAAGTCCCATGTTACTGATAAGAAGGTATGTAGGAATCAGTCCTCCGCCAAAGAACATTGTGATAATAAAGATTACGTTAAAAAACTTCTTGCCTTTAAAATCATCTCTTGACATTGGATACGCACACAAAAGTGTTATAAATACAGAAATAACCGCAAATAATACGGAATATATAATTGCATTTCTAAATCCAATCCATATCTGAGAATTGGTCATAACTCTCTCATAAGCTGTAAGAGTCCATTTGCTGAAATCAAATACTATTCCCTTGTTCTGAAGTGTTATAGGATCCATGAAGGAAGCTACAATAATATAAACTACAGGGCCTATGATAGCCATTACAAAGGCTGCAAGGAGAATATAACCACCCAAAAGAAATGCTTTATCTCCAATGGAAGCTCTGGCAAATTCGCTTTTTTTAATATTTACTGTCTGTTGCATTTCGCTCCCCCCCTTATAGTCCATGACCGTCGTTAAGCTTCTCAACAACCTTATTAACCACTATGAGAAGAATTACATTTACGATCGTATTAAATAATCCAACCGCTGTTGAATAACTGTAATCACCATTCAAAAGACCTTTTTTGTAAACATAAGTAGCTATGATCTCAGATGAAGCAAGGTTCATATCTGACTGAAGTGCATAGGCCTTTTCAAAGCCGATACTCATAATGTTTCCTGCCTGAAGGATGAATTGGATAACTACCATATCCTTGATAGCCGGCCACTCTACTGCCTTGATCTGTTGCCAGATATTGGCTCCATCAATCTGTGCTGCCTCTTTGAGTTCCTTGCTGGCATTTGAAAGAGCTGCTGTGTACATGATTGATGCCCAGCCGGCGCCCTGCCAGATACCACTTATGATGTAGATTGGTCTGAATGCTGCAGGGATTGCCAAAAAGTTGATGTTCGTTCCCATAAGCATATTGAATGGTCCTGTAACCGATAAAAGAATCCTGACCATACCACAGAGGACTATGACAGATATGAAGTTAGGCATATACAGAACAAGCTGTATCTTCTGCTTTATCCTGCTACTGGCAATCCTGTTAAGTAGAAGCGCCAGTATTATCGGCATTGGAAATCCCCATAACAGACCAAAAATACTCAGTTTAAGTGTATTTGCAAGATATTGCATAAAATCGGGTGATGATAAGAACTGTTCGAAATACTTAAGTCCTACCCACTCACTCCCCAATATTCCTTTAAATGGGTTGTATTTCTGGAAAGCAATCAGAATGCCTCCCATCGGAATGTACCTGAACACTATTGTCAGTAACAGTGCCGGCCCCAGAAAGAACACATATAGTTGCCAATGCTGTTTAACATATACCAGGGTGTTATGCATCGAATTATCTTTTACCTTTGTGTTCATGTAGCCCTCCAAGTTTTACATTTGCATAATTCTCATGTGCATATGTAAAATATAGCACCCATATTTTCAACTGTCAACATAATTATTTTACATTTGCACAATAAATATTTACATTTGACACTTAAATTTTTACGTTTTATAATAATATAGGTGTCAAAAAGTCATAAATACCTACTATCTGGGGCACACCCATCTTTTGACACATTCATCTTTTATTTAGAAAGTGGAGACTACATTATGCCAGCAAAAGTCACCTTACAGGATATAGCAGATGCTCTTGGAGTATCCAGAAATACCGTATCCAAGGCTATAAATAACACCGGAGTTTTAGCTGAAGCTACCAGACAGAAAGTTTTAGAGAAGGCTATCGAAATGGGATACAAGCAATTTTCTTATGCCAATTCCATTTCAGACATTACAAATCCTTTCAGTTCCCAGCCCAAGGCTTCAGGAGAGATTGCTCTCTTTTCAGGCGGTTTCCTTAATAATTCTCACTTTGCTTCTACCATGCTGGATAAATTTCAATATGAAATTTCTCTGCTTGGCTATAGCCTGACAATGCACCGGGTTGATCATCATAATATAGAGTCAAGAACTCTTCCTCTCTCATACAGACCGGATAACACCAAGGCTATTGTATGCATCGAAATGTTTGATCACTCCTATTGTGAAATGTTGTGCAGCCTAGGATTACCTGTTCTCATGATAGATGCTCCCGTTGCAAGCTACTGGAGACCATTAAACGCAGATGTTCTGCTCATGGATAATTTTTCTAATATATATACAGTCGTTAATGACATGAGCAAAAAGGGAATTGCAAAGATAGGATTTGTAGGCCAGGTCACACATTGCCGTTCTTTCTACGAGCGATTCATAGCCTTTAGGGAGGCAATGTATATCAATAATCTGAACTTTGACGAAAAATATTGTCTTACAGAGGTTCATCCTCACGGATTAGAATATAGAGAATACTTATTCGAAGCTCTTACGAAGATTCAAGAAATGCCCGAACTCTTTATTTGTGCCAACGATTTTGTAGCTCTCGATCTGATATCCGGCCTCAAGAGAATGGGAATAGAATGTCCACGTGATATCAAGATATTCGGTTTTGATGATTCCCCCGAGTCCAAGATCATGTCTCCTTCTCTCTCAACCAGCCACATACACAGCCAGATAATCGGTTATTCAGCTGCCAGCCTTGTAATCTCAAGGATTGAGCAGCCTGATCTCAATTACAGGATAACCTATACAGAGACTGATCTTATTTACAGAGAATCAACACAGATGTAATTATCTCTTACTAAACTGCCCGCACTCGCGCATGCAAGCATGCGCTGTTGCGGCTCGAGCATGCCTTCGGCATACTCTTGGGTACCCCCGAATTAACTTTTTGAGAATTGCTGAGCCGTAAAAAAAACAGTCCGGTGGACTGTTTTTAGGCGAAGGCTTCAAGCTTTGCTTGAAGAGACCTCTGTTTACAGAGGTCTCAAGGCAAAAATAAACCCCCGCTGAACAGCGAGGGTTTGATTTTGTCTTGATTATCTCTTACTAAACTGAGGAGCACGACGAGCTTTCTTTAAGCCGTACTTCTTTCTTTCCTTCATACGAGGATCTCTTGTAAGATATCCTGCCTTCTTTAATACAGGTCTGAAATCTGCATCAACGGTAAGTAATGCACGAGCGATACCGTGACGAACAGCACCTGCCTGGCCTGTAAATCCGCCACCCTTAACAGTTACGATAACATCGTACTTGTCAGCAGTTTCTGTTGCTGCGAGGGGCTGACGAACGATAACTTTCAATGTTTCGAGACCAAAGTATTCATCAATGTCTCTCTTGTTAATTGTGATAGTTCCCTTACCGGGTACTAAATATACTCTAGCTACGGAAGATTTTCTTCTACCTGTTCCGTAAAACTTAGCTGCTTTAGCTGCTTTCTTAGCCATTTTGGTAATCTCCTTTCAGTTCCTCTTAGAATGTCAATACTTCAGGTTTCTGAGCTTCATGCTTGTGATCAGGTCCTGCGTATACAAAAAGCTTCTTGGCCATCTTACGTCCAAGAGGTCCCTTGGGAAGCATGCCCTTTACAGCGATTTCGATAACTTCTTCAGGCTTTGTAGCAAGCTTTTCTGACAAAGGCATTGTGCGTACACCGCCTACATAATCAGAGTGACGGAAGTATGTCTTTTCTTCCATCTTCTTACCTGTAACAGAAATCTTCTCAGCGTTTACAACGATTACATAATCACCTGTATCAACATGAGGAGTGAAAATTGCTTTGTTCTTACCTCTTAAAACCTTAGCAATTTCAGAAGCTAAACGTCCAAGAGTCTTATCTGTAGCGTCAACTACATACCATTTTCTTTCGATGGTAGCAGGATTTGCCATAAATGTTTTCATTGTGTTTCCTCCATAAAAAATCAAGTACTATCGTGAATTTATGTTCATATGCCTTTCCGGGGCAGTGGTAAGGCACACTAAACGCATTCGCACACTAAGACAGTATAACCAAAGAAAGTGGCTCTGTCAAGCACATTTTCAAGGTTTCAAGCCCTCTTCTTCCAAAAATTTAAAGCTTTTTAAAAGAAGTCCGTGGGCCGGTGCTGTAGGTCCGCTTGCACTTCTGTCGAGGGCTTCTAACATATCTTTTACGTCTTCAGGTTTTCTTACGCCTAAGCCCACCCACATAAGGGTGCCTGCTATGATTCTTACCTGATTGTATAAAAATCCGTTTCCCGAGACCGAAATGACTACTTCTTCGCCATCTTTAAAGACATCAATGTCTGTTATTGTTCTTACTGTTGTTTCCGCAGTTGATTCAGCGCTGCAAAAACTTTTAAAATCATGCTCTCCCACCAGATATTTCGAAGCCTCTTTCATAGTTTCAATGTTAAGCTCACGCCTTTCTTGATATGCATAAAGCCTCTTTGTGGGCGGCATAAAATCCGCATTGTATATATGATATTCGTAAGTTTTCTCTGTTAAGCAGTGTCTTGGATGAAAGTTTTCATTCACTTCTTTAGACCACACCACCCTGATATCATCGGGAAGCTTTGTGTTTAAGGCAAAAGAAAACTTTTCGGCAGGCATTCTCATATTCGTATCAAACACGCACATGCTTGATAAACTGTGAACCCCGGCATCCGTTCTGCTTGCTCCGATAACCTCAACGGTTTCTTTGCACAAATCTGAAAGAGCTTTATTAAGTTCACCTTCAACGGTCACTGCATTCTTTTGAACCTGCCATCCGGCGTATGCCGTTCCGTCGTATGCTACGCACAAAAGCACTCTTTTCATACGATTACCCTGATTGCAATTATACTTGCAAAATAAAGCAAAATGATCAAATAAGATACTCTGTCTATTCCTTGGTACTTTAAGGGCTTCATCTTGGTGCGCCCCTCTCCCCCTTTATAGCATCTTGCTTCCATTGCCATTGCAAGATCGTTTGCACGTCTGAAGGCTGAGACAAAAAGCGGTACCAGTAACGGAATCAAACTCTTTATTCTTTTAATTAAATTCTTACTCTCAAAATCGGCGCCTCTTGCCATCTGCGCTCTCATGATCTTGTCGGTTTCTTCCATCAAAATCGGGATAAACCTTAAGGCAATGGACATCATCATGGATATTTCATGAACCGGCACTCTTATCACTTTCAAAAATCCAAGGCTCTTTTCAAGGCCGTCGGTTAAGTGATTGGGCGTTGTTGTAAGAGTCATAACGCTGGATCCTATAATAAGGAAAGAAAGCCTAAGCGCCATAAATACAGCGGTATAAAGCCCTTCTTTTGTGATGGTTAATTTCCAAAAAGAAACCAGTACCTCACCTTCGGTCATAAAAAGGTTTAAAACAACCGAGAAAAGGAGCAACAGCACAATTGCTTTCATGCCACGTACCATAGAAGAAAAGGGTACTTTTGAAAGGATTATCACCGTTGCCAAAAACAACACCGATGCAATATATCCTATGAAATTGTCATTTATAAAAAGTGAAATGATGAAAAGAAATGTTCCAAACAGTTTCACTCTGGGGTCAAGCCTGTGTATTACCGATTCCTGCGGGTAGTACTGACCCAGTGTTATATCTTTTAACATCCAAGTATTTCCTTAACTGCATCTTCTATTGTGATAATATCTGTCGAAACGTTGAAGCCCGCGTCTTTTAACGCATACATGGTCTCTGTTATCTGCGGAACGCCAAGCCCCATTTCTTTTAGCTCTTTGTAATGCTTAAAGACATTCCTCGGCGTATCGTCGTAGACCACGCTTCCTTTATCCATAACGACAATCCTGTCGGCATAGTTGGCCACATCTTCCATGCTGTGAGAAACAAGCACTATTGTGCATCCGGTTTCTTTTCTGATAGAAGAAAGCTTATCCAAAAGTTCGTCTCGCCCTTTAGGATCCAAACCTGCCGTAGGCTCATCAAGCACAAGCACTTTAGGCTTCATGGCAAGCACTCCCGCAATGGCCACTCTTCGCTTTTGGCCACCGGATAAATCAAAGGGGGACTGGTAGAAATAATCATCTTCAATTCCCACCATTTTTAATGCTTCATAGGCCCTTAACTGAATCTCTTTTTCAGAAAGCCCCAAGTTCTTTGGGCCAAAGCAAACATCCGTGAAAACATCGGTTTCAAAAAGCTGATGCTCAGGATACTGAAACACAAGCCCCACTTCACCTCGAAGCTTCTTTAAATCATATCCTTCGTCCCAGATATCCGCTCCGTCAACATAGATGCCACCTTCAGTTGGCTTTATAAGCCCGTTTAAATGCTGCACCAAGGTCGACTTACCGGAGCCCGTATGGCCGATAAGACCTATGAATTCAGAATCATTTATTTTAATATTTACATCGTTAAGTGCGGTATTTTCCATTGCGGTTCCCGCATTATAACGATACGTAACATGATTTACAATTATCGACATTTCTTTAAAGCCTCTATTAGCTCATCATTTGTAAGTATTGTTCCGGGAATATTTAATCCCTTTTCTTTAAGTAAGTGCGCACACATTGTTACCTGAGGCACATCAAGTCTAAGTTCTTTAAGCTTATCAATCTGCGAAAAGATTTCGCGTGGGGTTCCCGCCATGGCGATGGAACCTTTATCCATCACAATTACTTTATCCGCATGAACGATTTCATCCATGTAGTGGGTGATTAGAATAACCGTAATTTTTTCAACATCATTTAAAGCTCTTGCGGCCCTTATAACTTCTTTACGTCCTATGGGGTCAAGCATTGCCGTCGGCTCATCAAACACTATACATGAAGGGTGCATTGCAAGCACGCCTGCAATGGATACTCTTTGCTTTTGGCCGCCCGAAAGCCTGTTGGGAGATTTCTTTCTGTATTCATACATTCCCACGGCCTTTAAGGATTCTTCGACTCTTTCCCAGATTTCCTTTGTGGGAACACCTAAGTTTTCAGGCCCAAATCCAACGTCCTCTTCCACAATCTGTCCGATTATCTGGTTATCAGGGTTTTGAAACACCATCCCAACGGTTTCACGTATGTCCCAGAGATTCTTTTCATCGTTAGTGTTCTTTCCTTCCACATAAACCGCGCCTTCTGTAGGATACAGGGTTGCGTTTAAGTGCTTGGCAAGAGTAGACTTACCGGATCCGTTGTGGCCAAGGATTGCCACAAAGTCTCCTTTTTTTACGGTGAAAGAAACATTATTGACTGCGGTAGTGATGCCTTCCACATTTCCTTCTTCGTCTCGCCTTATATAATCAAATGAAAGATGATCTGCTTTTACAATTTCCACTTTTATTACCTTTATCAAAGAATAAACTAGAATATTACAATCTAATTGATTATACTTAAATTACAAAGAAAATACAAGGAAACCTGCATATGAAAAGCTTATTTGAAAGAATGGGAACTTTCTTTAAAGATAAATACAAGAAAATCAGAGAAAAGCTTGCGCCATACGAAAAGAATATAATTATTCCTTTGGCCAAAATCATTCTCATCATTATTATCTGTGCCATAATAGCAAGGGTTATGGGTGGAAATGAAACACTGGCCGAATATGCGGCTAAAAACGGAAAGTAAATAACTTAAACTCGTGATTCAATTTTGCTTGTCAATAATCAAAAAAAGAGAGTATCTTTCGATACTCTCTTTTATCTTTGAATTAAACTAACTCAAGAAGTACTTCCATTGCAGCATCACCCTTACGCTGACCAATCTTAACGATTCTTGTGTAACCACCGTTACGATTTACATACTTGGGAGCGATTTCATCGAAGAGCTTGTTGGTTTCGTCTGTGTAGAGAACCTTAAGCATCTGACGACGTGCGTGAAGTCTTGAAGGCTTATCTTTCTTGATTTCCTTCTCAACTGATTCGTAAACAGTAACTTTCTTTCCGTCTACTACTTCTTTAACGCGCTTGCCATCTTTATCTTTCTTGGCAACCTTAGCTGTTACTTTAACTGTTTCAAAATTGTCTTTTTCCTTAACTGCTAATGCAATAAGTCCTTCAGCGATCTTAGAAACTTCTTTAGCCTTAGCTTCTGTTGTAACGATCTTTCCGTTAGCAATTAATGATGTTACCTGGCCTCTTAATAAAGCCTTTCTCTGTGCAGATGTTCTGCTTAACTTTCTGTACTTTGCCATTTTAAATTCCTTTCGTGCGTGCTCTTACGGTCTTACCGCACAATCAATGCATTCTAAACTATATCATGTCTTCAACGGAGTTTAACTGTAAACCTAACTCCTTAAGTTTGAACAATACTTCTTCTAAAGACTTACGACCAAGGTTTCTAACCTTCATCATGTCTTCGGGCGTCTTGTTTACAAGTTCACCAACAGTATTGATGCCTGCTCTCTTTAAGCAGTTGTAAGAACGAACAGAAAGTTCCAACTCATCGATGCTCATGTCATCAACAGGTCTTCCCTTAGAGCTGTCTTCCTTACTTGTGATAACGTCTGTCTTCTGTCCTGCTTCGGAAAGGTCGATGAAGAGTGACAAGTGCTCACTTAATACCTTTGCTGCAAGGCTTACAGCCTCTTCGGGAGCAAGAGTACCGTTTGTATAAACGTCTAATGTAAGTTTGTCAAAATCAGTAACCTGACCTACACGAGTGTTGTTAACAGTCATGTTAACTCTTTCTACAGGTGTGTAGATTGAATCAACTGCAATAACACCGATGGGAAGATCATCGTTTTTATTCTTGTCTGCGCTAACGTATCCACGGCCCTTTGTGATTGTAAGTTCCATGTAGAACTTAGCATCCTTGCCGCCGCAAAGTGTAGCGATTACAAGATCGGGATTTAAGATTTCAATGTCAGAATCAGCCTGAATGTCTGAAGCTTTGATAACGCCTTCACCTGTGAAATCGATATAAGCTGTCTTGGGCTCATATGAATCACTTGTATTTCTGATTGCGAGTTTCTTAACATTTAAGATAATTTCAGTTACGTCTTCTTTTACTCCGGGAATTGAAGAAAACTCATGGAGTACACCTTCAATCTTAATCTGGCTTACTGCAGCACCGGGTAATGAAGAAAGCATGATTCTTCTTAAAGAATTGCCAAGGGTAATACCATAGCCTCTCTCAAGGGGCTCAGCAACAAACTTGCCATACTTCTTATCTTCGGACACTTCAACAACTTCAACATTCGGTCTTTCAAATTCAAACACAGTAAATACCCTCCTTTAGGATTTTGTGAAATTACTTTATTTTGAATATAATTCGACAATAAGCATTTCGTTAACAGGAACATCAATCATTTCTCTTGTAGGAAGATTCTTGATGGTTCCCTTGAAAGCGTCCTGATCTACGTCAATCCATTCAGGAACAAGTCTAGCGCCTGTTACTTCAAGGACATCTTTATAACGCTGTAATTCTTTAGCCTTGTCTGTCAATGTGATAACATCGCCGGCCTTGATGAGGTAAGAAGGAATGTTGATTAACTTTCCGTTTACCAATACATGCTTGTGGTCAACAACCTGTCTTGCTTCCTTACGTGTACGAGCAAATCCCATACGGAAGATTACGTTGTCAAGTCTTGATTCAAGCATAACCATAAGGTTTTCACCGGTCATACCTTTCATACGATCAGCCTTTTCATAGTAGTTACGGAAAGGCTTTTCAAGTACGCCGTAGATGAATTTTGCTTTCTGTTTTTCACGAAGCTGTAATCCGTATTCAGACATCTTCTTGCCTGCACGTGAGCTTCTGTTTGACTTCTTGTCATATCCTAAAAAGATAGGATCAAGGTCTAAAGATCTGCATCTTTTTAATACAGGAGTTCTGTTAATTGCCATTGTTTTAATTTCCTTTCAAATTATTGTTTACAGCAGCCTTCTAGGCTGTCTTCTTCCAACGCTTGTTAATTGTCTTATTAAAAACAGTAAATAAGACTACACACGACGACGCTTGGGGGGTCTGCATCCGTTGTGAGGTACAGGAGTTACGTCTCTGATAGAAACAACTTCCAAACCTGCAGCAGCAAGTGCACGAATTGCAGCTTCACGGCCTGAGCCGGGACCCTTTACAAATACGTCAACATACTTTAAGCCGTGAGGGATAGCAGCCTTTGTAGCTGTCTCTGCGGCCATCTGTGCAGCATAGGGAGTAGATTTCTTTGAACCTCTAAATCCAAGACCACCGGCACTTGCCCATGATAAAGCGTTACCTTCAGCATCTGTTAATGTAACGATGGTGTTATTGAAAGATGCCTGGATATGTGCCTGTCCACGTTCAACGTTTTTCTTTACGCGCTTTTTTGTTACTTTCTTTGCAACTTTAGCCATTTTAAACTAACCTACTTTCTCCAATTACTATTTACTGGTTACTTACTTCTTCTTATTTGCTACAGTACGCTTGGGACCCTTACGAGTACGAGCGTTTGTCTTTGTCTTCTGTCCACGTACGGGAAGTCCCTTACGATGACGGATACCTCTGTAACATCCGATTTCCTGAAGAGTCTTGATGTTGAATGCTACTTCACGACGAAGGTCACCTTCGATTGTGTAGCCTTCAGCGATAACTTCGCCGATTCTCTTAACTTCTTCGTCAGTTAAATCTCTAACACGAGTGTCAGGGTTAACCTTTGCGGCTGCCAAAATCTTGTTTGATGATGTTCTACCAATACCGTAGATGTAAGTCAAACCGATTTCAACACGTTTTTCTCTGGGTAAGTCAATACCTGCGATACGAGCCATTTTTTATTTCCTCCAAATTCTCGTGGCCTTGGCCACATGTGCGCATGCCTTGCATGCAATTACTAATTGAATGAGGTGATTAATATCACCCGATCGGGACGGCTCCCGATTTTTCCGACAGGTTACGAGCTCTCCGTATTATTGAGCTCTCCTCGGTTTCAAAAGTATTATTCGTAGGCTCAAATAATTGAATAAATCAATTAATTACTACGTATATATACTTCAAATCCTAAAATAGGATTAACCCTGTACCTGCTTGTGCTTAGGGTTTTCACAGATAATTCTGATCTTTCCCTTACGCTTGATAACTTTGCATTTTTCGCAAATAGGTTTTACAGAAGATCTTACTTTCATGATGTCCTCCTTTCAGTTCTTCCGATAGCCTTTTTTATGCAAGCAAAAGCTCCTCGCCCAAAAAAGACCGAGTATCATTGTATCACAACAGTTTCCTGTTTGCAACCTGTAAATTAAAAGAAATTTTCGCTTATTTATCTCTCCAGATGATTCTTCCTTTTGAAAGGTCGTAGGGTGATAACTCAAGCGTTACCTTGTCACCGGGTAAGATACGGATAAAGTTCTGACGAAGCTTGCCGCTTATGTGTGCCAAAACCTTGTGGCCGTTTTCAAGCTCTACCTGAAACATGGTATTGGGAAGCTTTTCAACTACAGTTCCCTCAATTTCGATAACATCCTGTTTAGACATTCAATTCCTCCGTTATTTGTTGCCAAGTGTTAATATTTCGGGTTCACCCTCGGTAATGAGGATTGTGTTTTCATAGTGAGCGGACAAAGAACCGTCTTCGGTAACTACTGTCCAATCATCGTCTTCCCAGCACACTTCCCATGTTCCCATATTAATCATGGGCTCAACTGCAAGTGTCATACCGGGCTCAAGCAAAATGCCGTGACGCTTCTGTCTGAAGTTAGGAATCTGAGGGTCTTCATGAAGACTTGTTCCGATTCCGTGTCCCACCAAGTCTCTTACGATTCCATAGCCAAAAGGTGTTACATAATCATCGATGGCATTTGAAATATCGTATAAGTGGTTACCGGCCTTTGCATATTTGATTCCTTCAAAGAACGACTGCTTTGTTACATCGATAAGTTTTTGAGCCTCATCGGAAATCTTTCCGACTCCGTAGGTTCTTGCGGCATCTGAGTGATAACCCTTATAAATAAGACCGCAATCCAAGCTTACGATATCGCCTTCTTTTAAAATTTTCTTCTTATTGGGAATACCGTGTACGACCTCGTCGTTTACGGACACACAAATCGAAGCGGGAAATCCGTTATAGTGTAAAAAGTTAGGTACACAGCCGTAGCTTCTTATCAGCTTTTCGCCTTCTATATCAATTTCCTTTGTCGAGATGCCCGGTGCTATAATCTTTGAAAGTGCATCATGCACTTCCCCGAGAATCCTGCACGATTCTCTCATGAGTTCTATCTCTCTTTGAGATTTAATCGTTACTGACATGTTTCCTCCTACTTTGAAAGAATATCTACTATTGAATTAAATACTTCGTTCATTGCCTTTGTTCCGTCTACTTCTTTAAGGATACCCTTCTTTGAGTAGTACTCGATTAAAGGCTGTGTCTGATCGTGATAAACGCTTAATCTGTTCTTTACAGTTTCAGGCTTATCATCGTTTCTTAAAATAAGTTCGGCTCCGCACTTATCGCAGATGCCTTCCTTCTTGGGAGCAGCATATTCTACATGGTATGTAGCACCGCAAGAAACACATGCTCTTCTTCCTGACATACGGTTGATGATGTTTTCATCGGGTACATCAACGTTGATTGCAAAATCAACTTTGTCGTTTAACTCTGTAAGAGCCTTGTCCAATACTTCTGCCTGAGGAATTGTACGAGGGAATCCGTCGAGTACGTATCCATCCTTACAATCATCTTGAGCTACGCGATCAAGTAAAATCTTTACTGTTAATTCATCGGGAACAAGCAAGCCCTTATCCATGTACTGTTTTGCTTCCATACCAAGCTTGGTTCCGTTTTTAATGTTTGCACGGAAGATATCGCCTGTTGAAACATGAGGAATGTTGTACTTTTCGCAAATCATTTCTGCCTGAGTACCTTTTCCGGCACCGGGGGCTCCTAACATAATAATCTTCATTTTGAACTGCTCCTTATTTTAAGTAAGTATCTATAGTATAAAGAAACCTTTTTAAGGCCTCCAAATAATATTCTTTTTTAACGCACAACTTCGGAGCGGGATAAATCCCACTCCGAACCATATGTGCAAATAAATGATTACTGATTTAAAAATCCCTTGTAATTTCTTACAAGCATCATGCCTTCAACCTGTGTAAGTGTTTCAATGATAACGCTTACGATAATGATAAGGCTGGTGCCAAGGAATGTTACGGAAGCATTAAATACTCCGTAGAAGATGTAAGGTAAAACACCTACGATCGTAAGTCCGATTGCACCAATGAAGATGATGGCATTCAAAATGTTTGTAATATAGTCGCTGGTAGGCTTACCGGGGCGAATGCCGGGGATAAAGCCGTTTGACTTCTTTAAGTTGTCTGCAAGTTCTATAGGATTAAATGTAATCGATGTATAGAAGTAAGCAAATACAACAACAAGGATACAATAAACAAGTAAGCCGATTGAGTAAATCGGGTATGCTTTGTTGACCCAGTATCTTGAGCTTAAGTACTTAAGTACTTCACCCCAAACTCCTGTAGGACTCTGGTTGCCCATTACTAAGGAAGTGATAATTCCGGGTGTCTGCAAAAGTGATGATGCAAAGATAATCGGAATAACACCTGCTGTATTGATACGGATCGGAATATTGGAAGCTGTACCGCTGCCAATCTGTGAACCCTGTGAACGACGAGCGTACTGAACAGGGATCTTACGAATGCCTGAGTTAAGTAAAACTACAAGCATAATCATAAGTACAAGGATTGCAAGAATGATAACAACAGCCAAAATCTGCTGAGCAATAAGCTTGCCGGTTACGAACTGTGAAATTAAACTTGTCATATCCTGAGGGATTCTTGAAATGATGTTTACAAGAAGGATAATGGAAATACCGTTTCCGATACCGTTCTCTGTAATTCTTTCGCCAATCCACATTACGAAAGCACTACCTGCTGTTAAAGCAACGATTGCTGTGATTACGTTAAGTGCATTGAACTTTTGAAGCAAACCGCTCTGACCGAATGAAATGGTCATTGCTGTTGATTCGATAAGTGCAAGTGCTACTGTTACGTAACGAGTAATGGAAGCAATCTTCTTTCTGCCTTCGCCGCCTTCCTTCTGCATCTCTTCAAGTGCAGGGATTGCAATTGTTAAGAGCTGCATAATAATGGAAGATGTAATGTAAGGTGTGATGTTCAATGCCAATAATGACATCTGCAAGAACGAACCACCTGTGAAAGCATCCAAGAAGTTGAATGCATCGCTTGTCTGGCTTGCAAACCAGTTAGCAAAGTAACTACGGTCAACACCGGGAACCGGCATTTGACAGCCGATTCTGATGATGACGATCATTAACAATGTATAAAGTAACTTTGTTCTTACTTCTTTTATCTTTAATGCATCTCTGAGTGTTTTAAGCATTAGATCACCTCTGCAGTTCCACCAAGCTTCTCAATCATCTCTTTAGCTGATTCGCTGTAAGAGTTAACCTTAACATTGAGCTTTTTGGTAAGTTCTCCGTTGCCAAGAATCTTAACACCGTCTGCAGGGTTCTTAATAATTCCCTGTGCGATAAGTGCTTCAACATCAACTGTTGCACCGTTATCGAACACTTCTAATGCGCTTACGTTAATAGCTACGATTTCTTTATGGTTTCTGTTCTTGAAACCTCTCTTAGGAAGTCGTCTGTACAAAGGCATCTGACCACCTTCGAAACCGATTCTGGGCTGACCGGAACGAGCCTTCTGACCCTTGTGACCCTTACCTGCGGTCTTGCCGTTTCCTGAACCGTGTCCACGACCTCTTCTAAAATTATCGCTGTGTTTAGAGCCTTCTGCGGGCTGTAAGTTAGATAATTCCATTGTGACACCTCCTCTTTATTAAGCTTCTTCTACTTTAACTAAGTGTCTAACCTGCTGAATCATTCCCTTTACAGCATCGTTATCAGGAAGCTCTACTGTCTGATTAAGCTTATGAAGGCCTAATGCTTCAACAGTTGCTCTGTGCTTCGGAATGGCTCCGATAGTAGATTTCACTAAAGTAACTTTAATCTTTTTAACTTTCTTTGTTGCCATGATTACAGTCCTCCTTACGCCATTACTTCGTCAACGGACTTGCCACGGTTTGCTGCAACCTGTTCAGGGCTCTTAAGCTCAGAAAGGCCTGCAATTGTTGCAAGAACAACGTTCTGCTTGTTGTTTGATCCGAGTGACTTTGTACGGATATTCTTGATGCCTGCAAGTTCGCAAACAATACGAGCGGGACCACCTGCGATAATACCGGTACCTTCAGGGGCCTTCTTAAGTAATACGGAAGCTGATCCGTACTTACCAAAGTAATCATGAGAGATTGATTTGTTCTCGTCAAGTGCAACACTTACGAGATTCTTCATAGCGTCTTCTTTACCTTTACGAATAGCTTCAGGAATTTCAGCAGCTTTTCCAAGGCCGGCGCCTACGTGACCGTTAGAGTCACCAACAACTACCAAGGCTGTGAAACGCATGTTACGTCCGCCCTTAACAACCTTTGTAACACGCTTGATGGTTACTACCTTTTCACTGAACTCCATGTTAGTTGTATCTATCATAGTGCGTTTCATGTGATGTGTTCTCCTTCCTAGAATTCCAACCCAGCTTCTCTTGCTGCGTCAGCTAATGCTGCTACTTTTCCCTGGTATATAAAGCCGCCTCTATCAAAGACAACTGTCTTAATACCTTTTTCAATTGCACGCTTTGCAATTACAGTACCTAAATATGCTGCTGCTTCGACGTCGTTAGTCTTCTTTAACTGAGCCTTAACGTCCTTTTCGTTTGTGGACGCAGCTACTAAAGTCTTACCAACTGTATCATCGATAATTTGAGCATACATATGGTTATTGCTACGGAATACTGCAAGACGAGGTCTTTCAGCTGTTCCGGCAAAACGGTTGCGGATTTTCATGTGCTTTTTAACACGGATTTCCTGTTTAGATTCTTTACTAACCATTTTAACACTCTCCTTATCTATTATTTCTTACCGGTCTTACCAACTTTACGTCTGATAACTTCATCGGCATACTTGATACCCTTGCCCTTATAAGGTTCAGGTCTTCTCTTGTCTCTGATTTCAGCTGCAAACTGGCCAACTTTTTCTTTGTCGATACCCTTAACGATGATAACGTTACCATCAACTGCGGTTTCGATACCTGCGGGATCTTCCATTTCAACCGGATGTGAATAACCTAAGGATAATGTTAACTTCTTACCGGACTTCTGAGCTTTGTAACCAACACCGTTGACTTCAAGCTTCTTTTCATAACCGGATGTAACACCTACAACCATGTTGTTGATAAGTGTTCTGGTCAATCCGTGAAGGGATTTCATTTTCTTTAAGTCGTTGGGACGAGAAACTGTAACTTCTGCGCCTTCAACTTTAACTTCCATTTCCTTGGGTAATACTCTTTCAAGTGTTCCCTTGGGACCTTTAACGGTCACTTTGTTATTTTCTGCAACTTCTACAGTTACACCTGCAGGAATCGCGATTGGCATTTTACCTATACGTGACATGCCCGTACCTCCTATTAAAATTTAGGTTAATAATTCAAAAAAATTACCATACGAATGCAAGAACTTCGCCACCAACTTCAAGCTCACGAGCTTTCTTGTCGGTTACAACGCCCTGGTTTGTGGAGATGATAGCGATACCAAGTCCACCAAGAACCTTAGGAAGATCTTCCTTGCTTGCGTATACACGAAGACCGGGTTTAGAAATTCTCTGGATACCGGAGATAATCTTTTCGTTCTTATCAGCACCATACTTTAATGTGATACGGATAGTCTTGAAATTGCCGTCTTCAATGATTTCATATTTTTTAATGAAACCTTCATCTAAGAGAATCTGAGCAATGCTTGTCTTCATCTTTGATGCAGGTACATCTACTGTATCGTGTTTTGCAGTGTTAGCATTACGAATTCTTGTAAGCATATCTGCAATGGGATCATTACATGCCATTTGATTGTCCTCCTTCCTTCTTTTTACCAGCTGGCTTTCTTTACGCCGGGAATTTCACCCTTGTAAGCGAGTTCACGGAAGCAAACTCTGCAGATTCCATACTTTCTTAATACTGCATGGGGACGTCCGCAAATTTTGCAGCGGGTATAAGCTCTGGTAGAGAACTTAGGCTTCTTTTGCTGTTTAAGCTTCATTGCTGTTTTAGCCATATTTTTGTCTCCTCCTATTTCGCGAACGGCATGTTGAATAATCTAAGTAATTCACGTGCCTCTTCATCTGTCTTTGCTGTAGTTACGAAGATAATGTCCATACCACGAACCTTATCAATCTTATCGTATTCGATTTCAGGGAAAATGATCTGTTCCTTGATACCAAGTGCATAGTTTCCTCTTCCATCAAATCCGTTTGCATTTACGCCTCTGAAGTCACGAACTCGAGGGAGTGCAAGGTTTACAAGACGATCGCAGAAATCATACATCTTTTCTCCACGAAGTGTAACCTTACATCCGATTGCCTGTCCTTCACGAATCTTGAAGTTTGCAACAGACTTCTTAGCTTTTGTAATAACTGCCTTCTGACCTGCAATCTTTTCCATGTCAGCTACAGCAGATTCTAAAACTTTAGCGTTTTCCTTAGCTTCACCAACACCCATGTTGATAACGATCTTGTCGAGCTTAGGAACTTCCATAACGTTTTTATAACCGAACTTGTCTGTCATTGCCTTGACAATTTCGTTTTTGTATAAATCCTTATATCTACTCACGTTTCATTGGCCTCCTTTACTTATCAATAACGTCGCCCGTTGCCTTAGCAAAACGGACCTTCTTGTCGCCATCCATCTTGAAGCCAACACGAGTAGTTTTACCCTTGAATACGAGCATTACGTTTGAAACATCGATTGCTGCTTCCTTCTGTACAATGCCGCCATTCTGATTAGCCTGGGAGGGCTTCATATGCTTGGTAACCATGTTAACGCCTTCTACAACTACCTTAGCGTTCTTCTGGTCTACAACAAGGACCTTACCTTCTTTTCCGGTATCCTTGCCGGCGATAACCTTAACAGTATCACCTTTCTTAATCTTCATTGTTGCCATTTAGCTACCTCCTAGAGTACTTCGGGAGCTAAAGAAACAATCTTTGAGAACTGTTTCTCACGAAGCTCACGTGCTACAGGTCCAAAGATACGGGTTCCCTTGGGTTCCTTGTCATCCTTGATAATTACTGCAGCATTTTCGTCAAACTTAATATAGGAACCGTCTTTACGACGAGCGCCTTTAACTGTACGAACAACAACAGCCTTTACTACATCACCCTTCTTAACCATTCCACCGGGTGTAGCATCTTTAACACTGGCAACGATAACATCGCCGATGTTAGCATATCTTCTTGTAGATCCGCCCATAACACGGATGCAAAGCAATTCTTTAGCACCGGTGTTATCAGCAACCTTCAATCTGCTTTCCTGTTGAATCATGCTTTTTCTCCTTCCAATGCTTACTTAGCTCTTTCTACGATTTCAACAAGTCTCCATCTCTTACCTTTTGAGAGAGGTCTTGTTTCCATTACTTTAACTGTATCACCGATCTTACAAGTGTTCTCTTCATCATGAGCCTTAAGCTTGTAAGTTCTCTTAACGATTTTTCCGTAAAGAGGATGCTTTACGTGATCTTCAACTGCAACCGTAATTGTCTTGTCCATCTTGTCGCTGACAACTTTACCGGTACGTGTTTTTCTAAGATTTCTTTCTTCCACGATTCTAAGTCTCCTTTCTGATTGTCAAATGCCGAACTTAGGCTTCAGCCTTAGACTTTGCAGTCATAACGGTCTGAATTCTTGCTATGTTCTTTCTAACTTCTGTAATTCTTGCTGTGTTATCTAACTGGTTAGTGGCATTCTGGAATCTTAAATTGAAAAGTTCCTTCTTAGCATCGGTTAATTCCTTAGCTAATTCTGCAGTTGTCTTTGCATTTAAGCTTTCAACATACTTATTAGTTTTCATTAGATGCACCGCCTTCCAAGTCCGCTTTAGAAACGATCTTACATTTAACAGGAAGCTTGTGAGATGCCAAACGTAATGCTTCTCTTGCTGTTTCTTCAGGAACACCGGCAATTTCAAACATTACACGTCCGGGCTTAACTACTGCTACCCAATATTCTACTGTTCCTTTACCGGAACCCATACGAGTTTCTGCCGGCTTAGCTGTGATGGGCTTGTCGGGGAAAATCTTAATCCAAACCTGACCACCACGTTTTACGTATCTTGTCATAGCTACACGGGCTGCTTCAATCTGGTTTGACTTGATCCAGCTGGGCTCTGTTGCTACAAGACCGAATTCACCATAAGAAATGGTATTTCCACGCATCGCTTTTCCTGCCATAGTGCCACGGAACTGTTTACGACGCTTTACTCTTTTAGGCATTAACATTATTTATCGCTCCCTTCCTTGTTAGACTTTGTAGGAAGGACCTCACCCTTGTAGATCCAAACCTTAACGCCAAGCTTACCATATGTGGTATCAGCTTCTGCGAAACCGTAATCAATGTCAGCTCTGATTGTCTGAAGCGGGATGGTACCTTCGCTGTAAGACTCTGTACGAGCGATATCCGCGCCGCCTACACGACCTGAAACAGCTGCCTTGATACCAAGAGCGCCTGACTTAAGTGTACGAGACATAGCAGACTTCATAGCACGACGGAAGGATACACGGTTTTCAAGCTGCTGAGCAATGTTTTCAGCAACAAGCTGTGCGTCCTTATCGGGGCGCTTGATTTCCTTAATGTCAACAAGAACTTTCTTACCGTTTGTAAGCTTTGATACTTCGTTCTTTGTTACTTCGATTTCCTGACCGCCCTTACCGATGATTAAACCGGGCTTTGCGGTGAAGATAATTACCTTAACGCGATCTGAAGCTCTTTCGATTTCGATCTTAGAGATTCCTGCGCCGAATAATTTCTTCTTAAGATATTTTCTAATGTTGTAATCTTCTACCAAGTTGTCGGAGAAATCGGATTCAGCATACCATCTGGAATCCCAATCCTTTATAACACCGACTCTAAGTCCATGAGGATTAACTTTCTGTCCCATCTTTTTTGCTCCTCCTATCTTTCATCCAGCACGATTGTGATGTGGCTCATACGCTTTTCAATTCTGTAAGCGCGGCCCTGTGCACGGGGTCTTACTCTCTTCATTGTGGGTCCTTTGTTAGCGAAGCATGCTGCTACGTAAAGGTTGTCAGCGTTCATACCGTTATTGTTTTCTGCGTTTGCAATAGCTGACTCCAACAATTTCTTAATGATACTTGAACCATATCTGGGATTATATGTAAGAATAGCAAGAGCTGTCTTTGCATCTTTTCCTCTGATGGCATCTAATACGAAACAAGCCTTCTGAACCGAAATTCTAGCGTAAGACAATTTTGCTGAAGGTCTTGTATCTTTCTGTGCATTTCTTTCTCTCTTAATTTGAGATCTATGTCCTTTTGCCATAGATGTGTCCTCCTTTCAAATTGCCTCTTACTTTACTTTAGACTTCTTTTCGTCTTTACCGTGACCTCTGAAGGTTCTGGTAGCTACGAATTCACCAAGTTTATGTCCAACCATGTCTTCTGTTACATATACCGGAACGTGCTTACGTCCGTCGTGAACAGCAATCGTGTGTCCTACAAATGAAGGGAAGATTGTTGAACGACGGGACCAAGTCTTGATAACCTGCTTCTGTCCGGCTGCATTCATTGCATCAACCTTCTTAAGAAGGCTTGCATCTGCGAAAGGTCCTTTTTTAATTGATCTAGCCATTTATCTATCCTCCTGAATTATTTAATAGCCTTACCGTTACGTCTTCTTACGATGAGCTTGTTAGAAGCCTTCTTAGCCTTACGTGTCTTAAGACCAAGTGCAGGCTTGCCCCAAGGAGTGCTGGGACCGGGACGACCGATACCACACTTACCTTCACCACCACCGTGAGGATGGTCGTTGGGGTTCATTACAGAACCACGAACTGTAGGTCTGATGCCCATGTGACGCTTACGTCCGGCTTTACCGATATTTACAAGGCTGTGATCAACGTTACCAACTGTACCGACTGTTGCACGGCATACGATAGGAACCATTCTCATTTCGCCTGAAGGAAGACGAAGTGTTGCGTACTTACCTTCTTTAGCGAGCAACTGAGCTGAGTTACCTGCTGAACGAACAAGCTGTCCGCCCTTGCCGGGATAAAGTTCTACGTTGTGAACTTCAGTACCGATCGGGATTTCTGAAAGGGGTAAGCAGTTACCGATTCTAACTTCGGCCTGCGCACCGTTCATGATCTTCATGCCAACCTTGAGTCCTTCGGGAGCAAGGATGTATGACTTTTCACCGTCTGCATAGCAGATAAGTGCAATGTTTGCTGTTCTGTTAGGATCGTATTCGATGCCAACTACCTTTGCAGGGATGCCATCCTTCAATCTCTTGAAGTCTACGATTCTGTATTTCTTCTTATTACCACCACCGATGTGTCTTACGGTGATCTTACCCTGATTGTTACGTCCGGCTGTCTTTGCAAGGCTTACACAAAGGCTCTTTTCAGGTGTCTTCTTTGTGATTTCAGCAAAGTCTGAACCGGTCATGTTTCTTCTGGAGGGTGTATAGGGGTTATATGTCTTAATTCCCATTTCTTTATCTCCTTTGATTATTTGTTATCACGCTTTATTGCGTATAGTGTGAAGGCTTATCTTATAAACCTGCAAAGATTTCGATATCCTTGCTGTCTTCTGTTAACCAAACTACTGCCTTCTTTGTTGCTGCTGTCTTACCTACGGTAGCGCCACGTCTCTTTGACTTTCCGTCGTAGTTAACTGTGTTTACGCGCTTAACCTTTGTTCCTGCGAACATTTTTTCAACAGCTTCCTTGATCTGAGTCTTGTTTGCATCAGTGTGTACAAGGAATGTGTATTTCTTTTCGCCCATGCCTGCCATAGACTTTTCAGTAAGTACAGGCTTAAGGATTACGTCATAGTACTGAATTGCTGCCATTATGCGTACACCTCCTCGATCTTCTTGGCTGCGTCCTTTGTAAGAACAATGGTGCCGCCCTTCATGATGTCATATACGTTGATCTGGTTTACGAGTGTTGTATCAACATTAGCCATGTTCTTAGCTGAAAGAACAACGTTAGCGTCGTTATCTGCCAAAACAACAAGGCCCTTTTCAACCTTTAAGTTCTTCATTACGTTTGCAAAGTTCTTTGTCTTGATTTCATCAAGCTTAAGTTCATTTACAACGATTAACTTGTCAGCCTGTAAACGGCTTGTAAGAGCTGACTGTAAAGCTGCTCTCTTTTCCTTCTTGTTAAGCTTGAAGGAATAGTCTCTGGGAACGGGAGCGAATACAACACCGCCTCCTGTCCACTGAGGAGATCTTGTTGAACCCTGACGAGCATGTCCGGTTCCTTTCTGTCTCCAAGGTTTTCTTCCGCCACCGGAAACTTCAGAACGTGTCTTTGCTTTCTGTGTTCCCTGACGATTATTTGCAAGCTGTTGTACGACAGCCATGTGTACGAGATGTTCGTTAACTTCTACACCGAATACTGCATCGCTTAAGTCGATCTTTTCAACTTCCTTGCCTTCCATATTATAAACAGCTACTTTTGCCATCTTAATGGTCCTCCTTCCGATCTTTATTAAGCGTTAGCCTTA
>Ga0129307_1000775_pt1 | contig 43891 bp, 39 predicted proteins | sample P1105metagenome_FD_94437 | JGI IMG/M metagenome (GOLD analysis project Ga0129307, IMG submission 94437) | Capybara group fecal microbial communities from Wisconsin, USA - P1105 metagenome | ecosystem: Host-associated > Mammals > Digestive system > Large intestine > Fecal | place: USA: Wisconsin...
CAAGCCCTTTTTCTATTTATTTGAAAAAATGGACTGATTCTCAAAAGAGAATCAATCCATTTAGATAGAACTAATTTAATTGTGCGGGGGCAAATCCTTAACTTAATGGCATTGGGACAGTCCTGCTTTGCACACTACGCATGCAAAGACACGACAGTCCCCGGAATGCACATCCGCCCTATTTTTTTGTTTGGGTGGTATAATGGGGGTATGAATATATGTTTATTGAATGATTCTTTCCCGCCGGTGATTGATGGGGTGGCAAACGTTGTCATGAACTACGGGAGAGTGCTGACGGAAGAACTGAATGAAAGAGTGGTTGTGGGTACTCCGAAATATCCGGATGTGGATTACACGGGGTATCCTTATAAGGTTATACCTTATCCAAGTATAGATACCACCAAGATTGTGGCAGGATACAGGACAGGTAACTCTTTGGCCATAAGAGAGATTAATGAGATTGCGGATGAGGCGCCGGATATTATTCATACCCATTGCCCTGCGGCATCTACACTTATGGCAAGAGTACTTCAGTACGAAACAGGAGCACCTGTGGTTTTTACCTATCATACCAAGTTTGACATTGATATTGAGAGGGCTGTGGGAGAAGGCTTACTAAAGAAAGAAACCATAAGAGCCATGGTTCAGAACATTTCTGCCTGTGATGAAGTCTGGGTGGTTTCCAAAGGGGCGGGGGAGAACCTTAAGTCTCTGGGATTTGAGGGCAGTTATCGCGTAATGAACAACGGCGTTGATTTTGCCAGAGGCAAGGCAAGTGATGAGGCAGTGGCGAAAGTAACTTCCGATTATGATTTGCCTAAAGGTGTGCCGGTATTTTTATTCGTTGGCAGACTTGTGAAATATAAAGGCATTCCCCTCATTTTGGACGCCCTTAAGATACTTGATAACGAGGGTATGGATTTCAGGATGCTTCTTGTGGGCGGCGGTCCTGATGAAGGCGAGCTTAAGGATAGGGTGATTGAGCTTGGTTTGGAGAGAAAGGTGATTTTCACAGGGCCTATAAGAGACAGGGAAGCTTTGAGGGCCATAAACACCAGAGGAGATCTTTTCCTTTTTCCTTCAACATACGATACCAACGGAATTGTGGTGAGGGAGGCTGCGGCATGCGGCCTGGCGTCGGTACTTATAAAGAATTCCTGCGCGGCGGAAGGAATTACCCACGGCCGAAACGGATACGTGATTGATGAGAATCCGGAGGCCATGGCAGCCCTTCTTAGGGAGGTGTGCAGGAATCTTGCAAGAGTTAAGCAGGTTGGCGAGAACGCCATGAATGAAATTTACATCTCCTGGGAGGATGCGGTAAGATGCGCCCACAGAAGATATGGCGAGCTGATTGAGATGAGAAAGGACGGAACCCTTCCCGGCAGGAAACACGTTCCAACAGACTTCTTATTTGAGGCAACGGCGGATCTGGCCGAGGGATTCAGGCGAATCAAGGATTTGAGAGCAACTATCAGAGAAACAATAAAGGAGAGCTTTGACAATGAGTTCTGGGATTGATTCGAGAGAGTGGTATAAGAGTGCGGTTTTCTATCAGATTTGGGTCAGGAGTTTTGCGGATGGAAATCATGACGGTATAGGAGATTTGTACGGTGTTTACGACAAGCTGGAGTACATCAAATCTCTGGGTGCCACGGCCATCTGGTTTAATCCTTTGTATCCTTCGCCCAATGCGGATTTCGGATATGACATTTCGGATTACTGCAACATTCACCCGGATTTCGGGGATCTGGAGCAGTTTAAGAAGGTGCTTGATAAGGCCCATGAGCTAGGCATGAAGGTTATTATGGACCTGGTTATCAACCACACTTCTGACGAGCATCCATGGTTTATTGAGAGCAAAAAGGGGAAGGATAACCCATACAGCGACTATTATCTTTGGAGAGATGAGCCTAATAACTGGGATTCATTGTTTGAGGGTGAGGCCTGGGAGTATGTGCCGGAACGGGGCCAGTACTACCTGCATCTTTTCGCCAAAAAACAGCCTGATCTCAACATGGACAACCCTAAAGTCAGGGAGGAAGTAAAGAAGATACTGCGTTTTTGGCTGGATATGGGTGTTGATGGTTTCAGAGAGGATGTTATCAACTTTATTTCAAAGAGGGAAGGCCTTCCTAACGGCATTGGCTTTTTGCCTGTAATCGGAAGCATGATACATTACAAAGATGGCCCGCATATTCACGAGTATCTTAAGGAATTCAGGGAAGTGTGCGATGAGTACGGTGCGGTTCAGATAGGCGAAGGTCCCATGACCACGGCACGTTCGGCTCTTAAATATTTAAGCGGCGATACCAAGTCCATGGACATGATGTTTTCCTTTGACCATATGATGGCGGATTGCCTGTTTACCGAGTATATGCACAGACCCTTCAAACTTATTAAGCTTAAGAAGGCTTTGAGTAAATGGCAGGATAAGCTTAATGACAAGGCCTGGAACTCTCTGTATATGGAGAACCACGATCATCCCAGAGTTGTCAGCAGGTATGGAAGCAGAAAATTCCACAGGGAGAGTGGCTGTGCCATTGCAGCGGCTTATCTTTTCCTTAAGGGCACACCCTTTATATATCAGGGGCAGGAAATCGGAATGACCAACATAAAGCTTCGTTCCATCGACCATTATGTTGACATTTCTTCAAAGAATAATTACAACAAGTACAATTTAAATAAGGACGAGGCCACTAGACTTAAAAGGATTCATGTATCCAGCCGTGACTCGGCCAGAACTCCCATGCAGTGGGATGACAGTGAGAATGCGGGATTCACGGATGCAAAACCCTGGTTCTACGTTAACAACAATTATAAGGAGATAAATGTTAAGAAGCAGGAAGGTGAGAAGGACAGTATTCTCAACTTCTATCGCCAGTGCATTAAGCTAAGGCAGTCCAATGACACATTGATTTTTGGAGATTATTACGAATATGAGAAGGCAAACCCTTACGTATATATGTACACAAGGACATATGGGAATGAGGCCTTCATAATAATCTGTTCCTTTGCGGGCGAGAGCATTCCCTTTATTCTTCCCAAGGTTTTCAGGGGAGTAAGGACAAGGCTCATGATCACCAACTATGCGGATAAGCGTAATAAGGGAGAGATACTGACTCTTCCTCATTCAGGATTGATTCTTTATCCCTATGAGGCGCTGGTTCTTAGAGCAAAAACCAATACTCAAAAGGTATAGGTACTCTTAAGATATATGTATTTGATATATTAAAACCAAGGTGCTATGATTAAGTCAGAAAGAAGAAAAGAACTTAAATGAATCGGATCCGATAACTAAATAACCTATTAACCACGGCTTATTATTATCAAAGGAGGCGTTCATTATGAAGAAATTCTTTGCACACTTGGAAGAGGTATTGGAAGAGTATTTCGAGATTTGCGCTCATAAGTAAGTAATTACAAGTTATAAATAATGTTGTCCCTGAAAGTGCCCCGCATATTCATGCGGGGCATTTTCGTAGTATAATGAAGAAAAGTCTTTTAGACAGGAGATTTTTATGTCAAAAGTTGTAGTCGGAATGTCCGGTGGAGTGGATAGCTCAGTAACTGCCTATCTTTTGAAGAAGGCGGGATATGAGGTTATCGGAGCCACCGTCAAAATATTACATACGCAGTTTGGGGAGGAAGGCAAGTGCTGTGAGACAGACGATGCGAGAACGGTCTGTGACATGCTTGATATTCCTTACTATGTTATAAACGGAGTGGCAGATTTCAAAGAGAACGTTATCAATCCTTTCATCTGCAGTTATATACAGGGCAAGACCCCAAATCCCTGCATAGAGTGCAACCGTTATATCAAATGGGCAAAGATGCTTGAGTTTGCAAATGATATGGGAGCAGAGTATGTGGCAACAGGTCACTATGCCCATGTGGTAAAGCTTGATAATGGAAGATTCAGCGTTAAGAAAGCAGATTATGCTCAGAAAGATCAAACCTACATGCTTTATCGCCTGACCCAGGAACAGCTTTCCAGGACCTTAATGCCTCTTGGGAAACTTACCAAGCAGGAGGCAAGAGATATAGCTGAGTCCATAGGACTTCCTGTGGCACACAAAGCTGACTCCCAGGAGATATGCTTTGTTCCCGATGATGATTATGCAGGATATATAGAAGAGAACTATGACGGAGAACCCTTGCCCGAGGGAAACTTTGTGGATACAAAAGGAAATGTCCTTGGAACCCATAAAGGAATCATTCACTACACCATAGGTCAGAGAAAGGGCCTTGGAATAGCTGTGGGTCATCCGATTTTTGTAAAGGAAATCAGACCCGAAACCAATGAAGTTGTTCTTTCCGATGAGGAGGAAATCTTTAACGATACAGTGATTTGCAATCGGGTGAATTTCCAGAGTATTGAGGATCTAAAGCCCGGGGAGACTTTGCGATGCAAGGCGAAGGTGAGATACCATCACACACCTGAAGATGCAACCCTGGAACGAATGGATGAGGAGCGAATCAAAATTACCTTTGACAAGCCGGTTCGAGCTGCGGCACCGGGCCAGTCTGCAGTGTTCTACGACGACAATGACTGCGTGATAGGCGGAGGAATAATCGAATAGGTGGGGCACTTTGCACCTACCTGTTTTTATGATATATTTGGGAAAAGGGTCTGAAAACAATAACCGTACAAACAAGGAGTCAGCGTATGGATGTAATAGTTTATTACTTTATAACTGCATTACTCACTCTGGTCTGCTCGATTATTTATTTTTGGAAATGGCGCAGAAGCTTTGAACTTTGCTATACCATAGTTTACATGCTTATCCCTTTTGTGAATGTGGGATACCTTTTGGCTGCTGTTTCAAAGGACCTGGGAGAAGCAATTACTGCCACAAAGATTACCTACCTGGGTGGTTGCTATCTTATGATGCTAATAATGATAAGCATCTTTACACTGTGCCAGATAAAGCTTCCGAGATGGGCGATTTTTACAGCAATGGCAGTAAGCACATCTGTCTATATCAGCGTGCTCACCATTGGTCACTCGGACGTATTCTATAAAGATGTTTCCATGGTGGTGGAGGACGGAGTTTCCGTATTAAAGAAATCCTACGGCCCCATGCACAGCGTATTCTATGCGTTGCTTTTTGCGTATTTTGGCCTGTCCATAGCCGCAATCATTTACGGCTTCGCTGCCAAAACAGAAGCTTCCAGGAAGAACATTATAATGCTTTCCGCAACACAGGCCTTCGGACTGTTTGCTTTCTTTATAGGAAGAGCCATAACAGACAGAATAGAGTGGACTCCCATGGCGTATGTTTTTGACGCCATTGTTTATCTGTTCATCATAGACAGGCTTGCTCTTTATGATGTAAGGAGCACCATAAAAGAGTCCATGGCAGAGCGGAATGAGAATGGCTTTCTGGCTCTTGACTTGAAGTTAAACCTTTTGGGATCCAACGAGTATGCCAAAACAGTTTTCCCTGATTTGATTTATGCTATGGTTGACAGACCGGTTCCGGAGGGAAGTCTCAGCAAGCATCTCCAGATTTGGATTAACGATTTCAAGAGAGATGAGGTTACCAGAGATCGAACCTTCAAGGAATATGACAGAGTCTTTAAGGTCAGAGTCAGTTACCTTATGGACCGCAATCGTAAGAGAGGATATCAGATAGATATCTTTGATGATACAGAGATGCAGGATTTCTTAAATTCAATCTCTGACTATAACAAAAAACTATTAAACGAGAATCTTGCCAAGGACAAAATGATAGAGGATCTGGTAAGAGAGAAAAAGAACTAGCTCAGGAGAAACAATGACAGGACGAATTCGAAGAGTACTAAGCTTAGTACTTATTCTTTGCATAACATTTTCGATGACAGGCTGTTTTTTTGGCAGACACGAATCCGTGGAAGAACAAACCGAAGCCACATCCGTTTTGGAACCTGAAGAGGGTGAAGTGGGGATAGCCAATCCCATGAGAGAAATAAGACCCTTTGAGGTCTCAAGTGAAATGGGATTTTCGGTAGATCTTCCCAGATTTTCAAGTGAAGCCAAGTATTTTGTATATGACCTTTCAATCGGCAAGATGCTTGAGGTACAGTTTGTCTATGAACGAAAGGAACTGTGCTTAAGAGCTCAGCTGGTAACAGACTATTCTATAAAAGAAAGTGAAGACATTTCCGGTCTTTACTTTAATCCCAATCTTGAAAAAGAAGTTGCTTTCCGTAATACCGAAGCTCTCATTAGGGGCGGAGACGGCATGGGATATGAAACCTGGATTGACTCTGCTACGGGTATTCATTATTGCCTTGGCATGTCCACCGGTTTTGATGAAAACTTCATTGAGAAAGTGGCAACCCTGGTATGTAATGCCAATGTAAAGGAAACTGCCCGCACAGAGGCTATGGATATTATAGAAGGCGGCAAGGTTTCCAACCACGAAGAAGGAGAACTGGATGGTGAGGTTGTCTGCTATGCAGACTATGATACATTCTCTCTTTCAGAGGAGGATACCAAGAAGTATCCCGAACTTGCTAAGAAAGTCAGCGAGATAAGCGTCGAGATAAGCGCTGAATATAAGAAATATGTGGACTCCACCCTTGAATCTTACGAGGAAGATTTTGGAGATATGAGCTGGAGGCCAACACTTTACAGCAGTATATCAACAAATGTAATCAGGGCAGATGAAGTAGCGTTTACTCTTGTCCACAGCGTGAATGACTATTATGGCGGAGCCCACGGAATGTATGGAGTCTATGCTGATAACATCGACACTGCCACGGGAGAGAATCTGGAATTTAGCGAGGTGGTTTTCGATATCGAGGGATTCAAAGACTATGTGGCTGAGGACCTTATTTATAAATATGGAGAGAACGAGTTCTATGATTTAGACAGTGCGTTGGATGATACATTTGCGGATATTTCTTCCATTAACTGGATGCTTGGCTACAACGGGGTAACAATCTACTTCGGCCCCTATGTTTTGGCACCCTATGCCAGCGGAGATTTCTATGCCACGGTATATTTTGATGAAGCCCCCAGACTTTTTAATGAAAAATATCTGGAGGTTCCGGAAGTGTACGTGGTTCCAGAAATAAACGGAGACTTTTTCGGATCTCCCGGCAGAGATTACGATGAACTTGTCAACAGCCTTACAGCCGATTACAGATACGGCTCCGAGTCTTATATAGTACATAGAAAAGAAAATGATTATGCATTGGTTTTCTGTGATGACGGAGTGGGATATGCGGACTTAAATATTTACAGCATCGACTCTGAGGCGGCAGTTCTGGTTTATGTTTTGCCCGGTGTTTCAGTGAAGGGAGGACATACAGAATATTTCTTTACGGACCCCAACGTATTAATTATGATTGACCGTGTCAACATGATTAAGCCCATGGGCGCTTATCAGAAATTCTGTCTGTACGACGATGGGGAACTGTTATACAGCGAGAACAATTATGTTGTTGCTGACATTGCAACCGACGAGATGCTTACAACAAAATGCAATCTTTCGTTTACCAAGGCAATACCTGACAATGAGTATCGCTACGATACTACAAGTGAGCAGGTAATTGTAAATGCCGGAACGAAGCTTAAGCCCCTCTATACCGATGGCTATTATGAAATGGTATTGGCTGATGAAGATAACAACCTCTATTATATGGAGGCAACAAGCATCAGCGACTATGAAATGGGATTCCGAAACATGTCCTACTCAGACTGCTTTGAGGAAGCCATCAGCATGGAAAACTATTATACCCAGGGCAACTGGTACCTTTCCCAGGTGGATTTGGGCGGAGAGATTGAGAACGCGTATTCCGAGGGCTATGAAGGCGGTATTAAAGTTGATAAAAACGGCGTTTTCGACATCCTAATAAAGGGTCCTAACGGAAACGAAAGTGAAACAGGATTAAACAGCCAGTTTGTGGTTGAGTACATTAATTCCCGCAGCGGAATCGAAGATTTTGGCGATGATTCAGAGTGGGTCTCCTTTGATATTGAAAGCTCCAACCCCGATATCAAGTACTATGGCGGTATTCTGGACAGCAACAAAGTAATGAAAATCGTAAGAGTGATCACTAAAGATAAGAAGACGGAGGCGATGGCCTTCTATTTGACAAGAACTGAGGGAGAGATTTCTGCAGAGTAGGACATGAGAAAATACAAGGAACGTATCTTCAATATTATTCAGATTGGTACCAAGGATAACCTGTTAAGCAGATTCTTTGATTACTTTATAGTTGTAGTTATCTTCCTTAACCTGTTTGCGACCCTTTTTTCCACATATAAGGAGTCTGAGCCATACACGGCGGTACTGGATGCCATAGAACTTGTCACATCCCTTATATTTACCGTTGAATACGTCTTAAGGGTATGGACAGCGGAGTATTTGTACCCCGGAGAATCCAGGATTGGGGCAAAGGTTAAATTTGTTTTCTCCTTTTACGGACTGGTTGACCTTTTGACGTTCCTTCCCTATTACCTGCCGTTGGTTTTCCCTGCAGGAGCAGTTGCATTCAGACTGCTTCGTGTCATAAGGATATTCAGATTATTTAAAATAAATACACAGTATGATGCATTTAATGTAATCACTAGTGTTCTTAAGGATAAGAAAAAACAGCTGATCTCATCCTGTGTCATGATCCTGATTCTTATGGTGGCTTCTTCACTTTGTATGTATTCCGTTGAGCATGATTCGCAACCGGAAGCTTTTAAGAATGCATTCTCAGGCATATGGTGGTCGGCATCCACTTTGCTTACCGTCGGATACGGAGACATATACCCGGTTACCACCATGGGAAAAGCTTTGGCCATAGTTATTTCTTTCCTTGGAGTAGGAATGGTGGCTATCCCCACAGGTATCATTTCCGCAGGCTTCGTTGAACATTATTCCCTTATAAGCGAGGGTAGAAATTACATGCTCTCGGACGAGACAGAGTTTAAAGAAGTCTTAATCAAGCCCCAAAGCGAGTGGAAAGACAGGAAGATCAAGGACCTTGATATCTCAAGACTTGCCATGATCGTAATGATAAGGCGTAAGAATCAGGTAATCATCCCAAGGGGAGATACGGTTATCAGGGTTGATGATAAAGTTATAATGTATACAAAAAGAAATTAATTTTTTAAATATTTATGCATATTTCTACTTTACAATGCATAAATATTTGTGATAGTATTATCTCATTCAAACAAGTTTATAAAAAAGAATGTAGAAAGAGTGAGGATAATACTATGAAAAAGTTAAACAAAATTTTAAGCCTTGCACTTGCAGGCATTATGAGCGTGGCACTTTTGGGATGTGGCGGAAGCGTAGCTGCAAACACTGTATTCAGTGTTGACGATCTTCCCGGAAAGACAATCGGTGTTCAGCTTGGCACAACCGGCGACATCTACGCATCAGATTATGAGGCAGAAGGTTCCACCATTGAGCGTTACAACAAGGGTAACGATGCGGTTCAGGCTCTTAAGCAGGGTAAGGTTGACTGCGTTATTATCGATAACCAGCCCGCACTTGCATTCGTAGCTAAGAACGATGACCTGATGATTCTTGACGATCCCTTCGAAATTGAGGATTATGCAATCTGCGTTTCCAAGGATAACCAACAGCTTACAGCAGACATTAACGATGCGCTGGCTGAGCTTCAGAACGAGGGAACAATTGACAAAATCATCGGCAACTACATTGGCGATGAGACAAAGGGAAGCTTCAAGTACACATCCAATGCAAACACAGAGTATCCCAACGGCAAGCTTGTGATGGCTACAAACGCAGCTTTCGAGCCCTATGAGTTCATCGAGAACGGTGAAATCACAGGTATCGACGCTGACATTGCCAAGGCAATCTGCGATAAGCTTGGTTATGAGCTTGTTATCGAAGATATGGAGTTCGATGCTATCATCAATGCGGTTCAGTCAGGTAAGGCAGATTTTGGTATGGCAGGTATGACTGTTACAGAAGATCGTCTTAAGAACATTGATTTCACTGCTTCATACACAACAGCAACTCAGGTTATTATTGTTCGTAAAAAATAATTCTTAAGGAGAGTCCTCGTGACTTTTAAAGAAAAACTTATACAGAACTTTATAGAGGAAGAGCGTTATAAAATGATTTTCAAGGGTCTTGGGACCACACTTCTTATAACGCTTTTCGCTGTGTTATTGGGTATCCTTTTGGGATTCCTGGTAGCAACGATCCGTTCCACTTATTCTAAGACCGGAAAGCTTTTCATCCTTGACAGAATCTGCTGGATTTATATTACAGTCATAAGAGGTACGCCCATGATTGTGCAGCTTCTTATTATGTACTATGTAATATTTGCCAGCTACAATTCCAAGGTTGTGGTGGCCATACTGGCTTTCGGAATCAACTCCGGAGCCTACGTGGCGGAGATTGTGCGAAGCGGAATTATGTCCATTGATGCAGGGCAGTTTGAGGCGGGGAGAAGCCTTGGTTTTTCCTATGCTTCCACAATGATATATATCATTATGCCTCAGGCCTTCAAGAACATACTTCCCGCTCTTGCAAATGAGTTCATCGTTCTCTTAAAGGAGACATCGGTCTGCGGATACATCGGTCTCATGGATCTGACCCGTGCAGGTGATATCATAAGAAGCCGTACATATGAAGCTTTCTTACCTCTTGTTGCCGTGGCAATCATTTATCTTGTTATGGTAGCCGGTCTTTCCTACCTGGTAAGTTTATGGGAAAGGAGGCTGAGAGCAAGTGAGCGATAGTAAGATTCTTTTTGAAATAAAGGATTTATGCAAAAGCTTTGGCAAGCTGGATGTATTAAACAACATTTCCACTGAGATTAAGGAGGGAGAGGTTGTGGTTATTGTGGGACCTTCGGGTTCCGGTAAATCCACCTTCCTTAGATCCTTAAACCTTTTGGAGACGCCTACATCCGGAACCATTGAATTTGAGGGAACTCCCATAACGGATAAGAAGGTTAATATTGATGAGTACCGTCAGAAGATTGGCATGGTGTTCCAGCACTTTAACCTTTTCCCTCATATGACCATTCTTAAGAACATGACCATCGGTCCTGTGAAGCTTCTTAAGATGGATGAGGAGGATGCAAAGAAGGAAGCTATGGCACTGCTTGAACGTATTGGCCTTGAGGATAAAGCCAATGCTTATCCAAGCCAGCTGTCCGGCGGTCAGAAGCAAAGAGTTGCAATTGTAAGAGCCCTTTGCATGCATCCTGAGGTAATGCTTTTTGATGAGCCCACTTCAGCCCTTGACCCTGAAATGGTAGGGGAAGTTCTTGAGGTTATGAGGGAGCTTGCCAAGGATGGAATGACAATGGTGATTGTCACACACGAAATGGGCTTCGCAAGAGAGGTTGCTACAAGGGTTCTCTTCATTGATGAAGGTCAGATTAAAGAGGAGAATACTCCTGATTTGTTCTTCGGAAAGCCCGAAAACGAAAGACTTAAGGAATTCTTATCAAAGGTTTTATAGTGAGCAAATGCCCGCATACCGCATGGTAGGCGGGTTTTTTGATGCCATGAAATAAAGTTTCCCATTAAGATGTCTTAATCCGGAATTAAGAAATACTTAAGATGACAAGGCTTAAATGCTGTATTACAATCAAGATGTTGAAAGACAAAGAATAATTATTCGCATATTTTGTAGTTAATCAATTTGAATTTATTTCTTGGTTTTGGAGGAGAGAAGAAGAGATTATGAGAAAGCAGAAGTTTTTTACTAAGGCTTTGGCAATGGTTCTTGCTTCAGCAATGATTCTTTCTCTTGCAGCCTGCGGCGGCAAAGACGGAAAAGATGGCGAGAATAAGTCCGGAGCAGCAACAGAGGCGGAGCAGTACGGGGGTAAAGAGTTTGTTTACGCTGCTTCATTTATGGACATAGATTATACGGGATATTTGGACGGGGGCCATATCAGGGATAACAATTACTATTTCCTTGGGGGCGATTACAATGAAACAACTCAGATATATACACAGACCCTTTTCAAAACTGATCTTACAGCAGGGAAGATTGTACCTGAGGAAACAGGTTTTAAGCAGTCTGCCGGAATAAATGATACCGAGACATGGTTTGCCAATGACTTTGCTATTTTAAGTGATGGCAGCCTGGTTCTGCAGGAACGTTGCAGCAGACAGGGCGGCGAAGAAACCGGAAACTGGCTGGTACATGTTGACGCAGATGGAAATGAACTAAGCAAAAAAGACATTACGGAAGATGTCAAGGTTGAGGATGCTGAATATTCATATTTAAGCTACATGCTTGCCACCAAAGATGACGAGATTGTTCTCACGGACGGAGAAAACAAAGTCTGGAAATTTGACAAGGAAGGCAATCTCCTTGCTACAGCTGATGTCAAAGGAATTCAGTGGATTCAGAGTATGAACCTTGCTTCTGACGGAACCATAGTTGTATCCGGATGGGGTGAAAATGGCCAGGAAGCATTTAAGGTTAACTTTGATACCAAGTCAACAGAGAAGTGGCTTGATTTCAGCGGAGATGCCGAAGACCTTGATATAGAGGAAATTCTGGTTGGAAAGAATGACCAGACTTATGTTAGAACCGCAGACGCACTTTTTGAATTAAACCCTGAAACCGGTGCCACAACAGAAGTTCTTAAGTGGCTTGACTCCGACATTGCTTCATGGGATATCAGACAGGTTTTTTGTGCAGAGGAAGATGAGTTCGGAGTAATTATGGGTGATGGTTATGAGGATGATGCCCAGTATGAGGTAGGTATTTTAAGAAAAACTGCCGTAGCTGATATGCCTGTGAAAGAGATTATTACCCTCGGAACCTTCAGTTATTCCGGAGGCGGAAGTGATTCTCAGAAAGCAATTGTTAATTTCAACCGTAAATCTGATAAATACAGAGTTGAGACTATTCCCTATATGGTAGGAGAAGGCGAGGATGCATGGCAGAAGGCAGTTGAGGCCTTTAACAATGACATTCTTGCAGGAACAGGTCCGGATGTTGTTGAAGCAAGCAACTTAAACATAGAAAGACTTACATCAAAGGGACTCCTTGTGGATCTTAATGAGTATCTTGATAAAGACCCTGATGTTAGCAGAGATGATTATTTCAAATCTGTGCTTGAGACCAATACATCAAAAGAGGGAACTCTTTACTGCATTCCCAACGCATTTACGGTTATGACCCTTGCAGGCTGGAAAGAAGATGTAGGTGATAAGCAGGGCTGGACCGTAGATGAAGCAAAGGCTGTTTTTGAAAAGAACAAGGGCAAAGATTACATGTATATGACCGACAGACAGAGTGCTCTTGCAATGCTTCTTTACACCAACTATGACCAGTTCGTTAACTGGAAGGAAGGTACATGTAATTTCAATAATGATGATTTCACCAATCTTCTTGAGATAGCAAACATGTTCCCTAAGGAAACACCGAATAATGATGAATATGATCCCGCAGGAGGAATAATTGACCATTCTACTCTTCTTTATGAGGCATATTTGTCATCAATGAACAAGTATCTCCTTACAAAGGCAATCTTTGGTGATGACGCAAGCAAATTTACCCTTATCGGTTTCCCGGGAAACGAAGGTAACGGTGCAAGAATTTCCACAAACGGCGGATATGCAATCAATGCAGCCGCAAAGAATAAAGATGCATGCTGGGAGTTCGTAAAGAGTTTTATCTCCCCTGATTCATATAAGGCATCAAACAGCTGGCAGATTCCCAGTCTTAAGTCTGCATTTGATGCGCAGCTTGAGAAGTTAATGGTACCTGAAACATATGTTGATGAGAACGGAGAAGAGCAGCAGGTAGCTTCCATTGGATATGGCATGGGAAATCATACATTTGAAATTTTCCCTCCTACACAGGAAGATGTTGATGCCTTCATGGATTTGATTGACAATGCCAGAGGAAGTATCAACTACGATGACTTTATCTATGGTATAATCGAGGAGGAAGCCGGAGCTTTCTTCGACGGAGGCAAAACGGCGCAGGATGCGGCTGCAGTAATTCAGAGCCGTATACAGACTTACTTAGATGAGAACGACTAAAGAATTAACAGGAAAAGCAACAAAGTTCACAAAGAAAAGCAAAAGGAGTTCGAGGTGGTTTCTCACCCCGAGCTTCCTTGGCGTTTTTATCTTTTTTGTGCTTCCTTTCTTTGTGGTTATTTACTATTCGATGGTTAATAACCCTGTAGCTCATGAATTTGTATTTCTTGACAACTTTGCCAAGGTTGCAAGGAACGGAGCCTTCCAAAGAGCAGTCAGAAATACAGCTGTTTTCTCAGCCATATCGGTTCCCCTGGCAGTGGTGCTTTCACTTCTTCTTGCAGTGGTACTGAATCAGAGACTGCCCTTTCACTCTCAGTTCAGAACAGCGTTCTTAAGCCCAATGATGGTACCTGTCGCATCAATCGTACTTATCTGGCAGGTGCTTTTCCACTACAACGGTGCGGTGAATGATCTGATTGTTAACCTGGGAGGAGACAAGATTGACTGGCTCAAATCTGACAAGGCAATCTTTGTTATAGTTATTCTCTTCCTGTGGAAGAACCTGGGCTACAACATGATTATGTTTATGGCGGCCTTAGGAAACCTCCCCACAGACTTAATAGAGGTAGCGGAACTTGAATCAGCCAACAGATGGCAGATTTTTGTGCATATCAAATTAAGATACATGTCATCTACAATTCTTTTTGTAACCATCATGTCTCTTATAAGCAGTTTCAAAGTATTCAGGGAGGTATACCTTTTAACTGAGGACCACCCGGTTGAAAACATTTATTTATTACAGCATTTTATGAACAATATGTTTGGTAATCTTGATTACCAGAAGCTTTCATCGGCAGCGATTTATATGTCTCTGGCTATGATTGTAATCATTGGAGTGCTTTTCGCAATCGAGAATCACTTCGGAAAGGACGTGGAAGAATGAATACTCCTTCTAAGTACGATCCTTTAAAAGCCAGAAAGAAAAGAAAGAAAATAATACATGGAATAAACATCAGCATCTGTGTTATTATTGCGGCGATGTTTGCCATCATGTTTCTGACACCCATTATTCTTACCGTCACCAATTCCTTTATGAGTGCCAGTGAGATATCTTCAAACTATGGCTCTGTTTTTGCCAGAAGTGAGAAGGGCGGAAGGGTGTTTATATCCGAAAAAGTTAACCTTAAATTTATCCCTGACATGGTCAGCGGAAGCCAGTATCTGACGGTTCTGTTCAAGAGTCCCGATTACCTTTTCAAGTTTTGGAATTCGGTCATTCTGGTTGTTCCGATTGTGGGATTCCAGCTGTTTGTGGCACTATTAGCGGCCTACGGTTTTACCAGATACAGGGGAAGGATAAGGGAGATAATATTCTTCGGTTACATTATCCTCACTTTGATGCCTTACCAGGTTACTCTTGTACCAAACTTTCTGGTGTCCAACTGGTTAGGAATAATCGATACCAGGTGGGCCATCTGGCTCCCGGGTATATTCTCACCCTTTGCGGTGTATTTACTTACGAAAAACATGAGAAAAATCCCCTCCTCCTTCATTGAAGCAGCCAAGATTGACGGAGCGGGAGAGTGGCAGATTTTCAGTAAAATCTGCGCACCTCTTTGCAAGGGAGCTCTTTGCTCCGTGGCAATTCTCATTTTTATAGACTATTGGAATATGGTTGAACAACCGATTATTCTTCTTAGCGATGAAGCCATGCATCCCTTGTCGGTATTCCTTTCGAAGATTAACTCGGGAGAGATTGGACTGGCCTTTGCGGTGGCAACAATTTACATGATACCAAGTTTATTGATTTTCCTTTATGGAGAGGATTACCTGGTAGAAGGTATTACATTCCAGAGTGGTATTAAGGGGTAGAGAGGTATTTAAGAAATGTCTGAGAAAACTAAGAACAAGAGAGAATGGGTCAAAACAGCTGCAATCATTTTCCTTTCGGTAATGCTTGTGCTCACCTTCTTCTCACAAACCATTATGAATTATTCATTGCCCATTGTTACTGCCCAGTACATTAACAGTGGACAGATTTCGGCGAAGGTAAGAGGAAGCGGAAAGATTGAATCCGCTGATTTATATAACGTTCAGATTCCTGAAACCAGAGATATTCAGAGCATCGAGGTCAAGAAGGGTGACAAGGTTGAAAAGGACCAGGTAATGATTCACCTTCAGGACAAAGAGAGTGATGAATTAAAGAAGGCAAAGGAAGAGCTTGAGACCCTTCAGGTAAGTTATAAGAAGGCACTTCTTGACGGCGGCATCTCTGATTTCGTTTACTATGATGCGGTTGCGGGAAGAGAAGACTCAACTGACGGATACAGAGCAAAGATTAAGGCAGCCAAGGCGAGAGTTGAGAACCTTGATGCTCAGATACTTGCCCTTAAGAATCAGCAGCTTACGGGAAGTTACGATGAGGCTTCACTGGATGCAAAGATTGCCAATGCGCAGACTGCAATGAGCAATGCCCAGGCTAAGATGGATGGTGCCAAAGTTTCTGCTCCTTCAAGTGATTATGCCAGTGCAGCAGACGCTCAAAACGCGGCTAACAGCTATGCACAGGTTTTGGAGTCTTCAAGAAAGGCAAGAGATGATGCCCAGAAGGCTATGAGTGATGCTTATGACGAGATAAAGAAACTTGAAGCTATCAAAGGAAATTGGGCAGCTATTTCGGCAGATTGGACAAACTGGAGAACAGCAAATCCGGATGATGCTGCACTTTGCGACAGCAATGGAATAACTGACTTAAGTCCTGCAGAACCCAATGCTACTCCAGATGGCACTAGCATAAAAGAGAAGATAGATGCTAAATATCCAACATATGAGACTCTGACTGAGTCATATAAAACTGCTCAGGAAGAGTATGATAAAGACAATGCGTTGTACATATCGGCTGTGGCAGCATATAACAGCTTCGGAGCGGCAAGTTCAGCTCAGGGGGCATATAACTCTGCAAAGTCCGAGTATGATAATGCAAAGTCCAACTATGACAACCTTGTTCAGATGAAGGCAAACGCTACATTATCAGGCAAGGATTTAGAGAATAAGATTGCGCAGCTCGAGAATGAGAAGACAAAAGCATCGTCAGATTTAGATCAGCTCTTAAAGGACATTCCCGGTGAGATTGAGTTAAACAGCACCGCAAGAGTTTTAAAAGAGAAGCAGGAAGAACTTCAGAAGCTTCTTGACAATGCAATCGGCGCAACCATCGATGCTCCCATTGCAGGTACCATCGTTGATGTAAATGTTGTATCAGGCGGCAAGGCTGAGGCCAATGCAACAGTTGTTACAATTCAGCCTGAGAACAAGGGCTTTACACTTAGCGTTCCCGTTACTGCAGAGCAGGCTAAGAAGGTAAGTGTAGGTTCCATTGCCGAAGTACAGAACTCCTGGTATTACAACGACATTACAGTAGAACTTAAGAAGATTCAGAATGACCCTGCAAACCCCGGAAAGAGCAAACTTCTGGTGTTTGATGTAAGCGGTGATGTTTCAGCAGGTCAGGAATTAAGTATTTCTGTAGGTTCAAAGTCTCAGGGCTATGACATGATCGTTCCTAACAGTGCCATCAGGTCCGATAATAACGGTAAGTTTATCCTTATTGTTGAGTCCAAGAGTTCACCCATAGGAAACAGATATTATGCAAGCAGAGTAGATATAGAGGTTTTGGCAGAGGATGATACCTCTACAGCAATTTCTGCACCCATCGACAGCTGGCAGTATGTAATTACTGCAGCAAACAAGCCGGTGGAGGCAGGCAAACAGGTAAGACTGCAAGACTAGTCGGGAAGGGATTACCTTGAAAAGTATTATTAGAAGAATTGGTTTAAAGAGGCTAATAATCGCCGGGACTGCCATTTTGGCCCTAGTGATTGCCTTTATCATAAAGGGAATCTGTTCTTCAAAGATCAATTCTTTAGATGAGCAGATGGCGTGGAAGCGCTGGGGCAACATTTCAGAATGCACTCAGGCAACTATTTTCTTTGACAGTACTTATGGATTCACCTACTACAACGTTCGTGAATTCGAAAATACTATTGAGAAGAGACTGACTGAGGCCTCTGTTGTCAGCGAGTCCGAAAATGCAAATGCAAGACAGTGGATTGACGCATACAGCGTAAGAGGAGAACTTGATTACGTAGGAGAGGCGGGCAAGGCCAACGCCAGGACCTACGGAGTGGGCGGAGATTTTTTCCAGTTTCATCCTCTTAAACTTGTAAACGGCAGTTATTTCTCGGGCGATAGCCTGATGCAGGACTACATACTTCTTGACAGGGATTTGGCATGGCAGTTATTTGGTTCTGATGACATTACAGGCAGGCAGGTTTGGGTTAATGACATTCCGTTAATGGTTACGGGCGTTTATGATTGCCCTGACAATAAGTTGAATAACGCTGCGGGAAATAACGTACCTACCGCGTATATTTCTTACAGTATGTTTAATACCCTGACAGGTGGCGAAGAAGCTACCGAGAAGGGCGTTGACAGTTATGAGATTATCCTTCCCAATGTGGTTGACGGTTTCGGATACAAGATGCTTACCGACAACTTTAAGGGAACGGAAAACAAGTACTTCATGATTGAGAATGCTGCAAGATTTAAGTTCTTAAGCCTCTTAAAGGTTATCGGAGGCTTCGGAAAGCGTTCCATGAGCATGAATGGCATTATTTTTCCTTATTGGGAAAATGTGGCAAGAGGGTATGAGGATATTTTGGCTTTGTTCCTCTTGATAAGACTTGTTTTATATCTGTATGCGGCAGTTGTAGCCATTGTTTTCCTTGTTATGTGGCTTAGAAGCCTTCCTTGGGATAAGTACAAGCAGAGGCTTTCAGATAAGATAGAGGAACTCAGATACAAAGATCGTAAAGATATCAAAAAGTGGTTTCAGAAGTTAGGTAGGAGAGACGAGGAATTATGAAAAAAAGAATAGTCAGTTTAATCGTAGCAACTGTAATGGTTTTGGGAACCCTTGCATTGGCCGGATGCGGATGCGGCAAGGGCGGACTCGGAGGCGGTAAGACCGTAGCTTCCAAACTTGACAAGGACCATGTATTTAAACTTGAAGAGTTTGATATTGATTTCGGAAACGGATATGTTAACGCCATGAGCGCCAACGGAGATGAGGTGTTTTTCCAGACCCACTCCTGGAGCGAAGAGACAGGCAACGAAATCAATAAGATTGTTACCTATAACATTAAGACCAAAGAGGTTACAGAGGCTGAAATCCTTACAGGATTCGAGGATGAGATATCACAGTCTACAGACGGCGGTGATATGCACATCTTCAATGAAGAAGGCGAAGCAGTGGCTGCAACAGAAGATGCCACAGAAGGTGATAATGAGGCTGAGGCTGAGGAGAAGGTCTCGGCCGAAGGAGCAGCTTCAACTGAAGTATTCCCTGTAGAAGAGGATGTCGAATATGGCGATGCTGAGGGTGAGTATACCTATGCAAGCATCGGCACAGGAAGCTTTGACAAGGATGGAAACCTCTACGCAGCAGTAACCTATAACCATGAGATTTATGGTGATGAGTACGTAAGCGAGAACAAAACATATATTTATTGCTGGGACAGGAGCGGAACACAAAAGTGGAATGCCTGCACCTATGACTCCACCAAGGATGGAGATGCGGATTACTACTATAACAGTGGAGTGAATTTGACAGATGACGGTAAGATTGTCATCGGTGAAGATCAGAAAATTGTGACTTTCAGCGCTGAGGACGGTTCTCCCTTAAAGGAAGTTGACCTTTCAGAATATCAGGACTACAGCATTATTTATGGAAGATCAAAACCTTATATCCTTGTTTGGAACGAGGATTATACCAAGCAGAGCTGCTATGAGATAGATATTAACGCAGGAAAAGTCGGCAATGAGGTTACTCTTCCGGAGTCTTTCTACAGATACAGCACATTACCGGGAGGTCAGAACTATGACCTGCTTCTCACATTTAACCAGACTGAACTTTACACCTATAACTTTGGTGATGCTGAGCCTGTAGAACTTCTTGACCTGGTTGACTCTGACGTTGCCTGTGGCGGATTCAACAATGCAGTCCTTATTGATGACAAGACTGTTATTGCCGCTTACAGCGACCTTGAAAACTGGGAGCCCAGAGCAGGTGTGCTTACAAAGGTAGATCCTGCTGATGTGGTTGAAAAGGCAGCAATCGTTATTGGTGGAATCTATATTGATAACAACGTTAAGAAACGTGCTATAGAGTTTAACAAAACCAGCGACAAGTACAGAATTCAGTTTAAGGATTACTCACAGTATGCAACAGCAGATGACTTTGAGGTAGTTTACACTAAGCTTAACAACGACATTATTTCCGGAAATATGCCGGATATTGTAGTGGTTAACCCCAGTGTTCCCTTTGACAGTTATATAAACAAGGGACTTATAGAGAACCTTGATACATATATGGAGAATGATCCTGATTTTAACAAGGATGATTATCTCATGAATATCTTCGAGGCTTTCGGAGAAGATGGTAAGATTTACTGTGTTGTACCCAACTTCTCTATTCAGACCCTTGCAGGTAAGACAAAGGATCTGGGAACAGAACCCGGATGGACAATGGAACAGTTTGTAAAATATGCCGAGTCCCTTCCCGAAGACTGCGCACTTATAAACGGCGAGACCCAGTCATCATTCCTTTACAACATCCTTTACTCCGCCATCGGAAACTATGTGGATTTCAAGAATGGAACCTGCAACTTTAATGATGGGGATTTTGCAAATCTTCTGGAGATGACAACAAAGTATTTCCCCAAGGAAATCAACTACGACGATGATGACTACTGGATGACAATGGAGAATGCATTCAGAGAGAACAAGGCTGCTTTGACCAATATGTATCTTTCTGATTTCAGAAGCTTTGCAAGGATAGAACAGGGTCAGTTTGGTGAGCCCATAACCCTTATAGGATATCCTGTCAAGGAGGGTAACGGTGCCGTAATCAACGCCTATGAGAGATATGCCATCAGTTCCACCTCGGCTGCAAAGGAAGGATGTTGGGAATACCTTAAGTACTTCCTTTCAGATGAATATCAGGAATCCACTTCCTGGAACTTCCCTGTAAAGATTTCTGCCCTTGAGAAGATGGGTAAGGAATCAACAGAGAGACCTTACTGGGAGAACGAGGACGGCAGCAAGGAATACTATGATGATTCCTACTACATTAACGATCAGGATATTAAAATTGAGCCCCTTTCTCAGGAAAAAGTTAACGAATTAATTGAATTCTTCAAAAATTGCACCTTGACTAATGCATATGATGAGGCTATCGTGAAAATTATCACGGAAGAAACTGAGGCATTCTATGCAGGACAGAAGAGTGCCGCTGATGTTTGCGGGGTTATCCAGAGCCGCGCAAGCATGTATCTTTCCGAGAATAATTAGTTTTACACGGAGGTCTTGTATTTGTAATGAGCCTGGAATTAAGAAAGTATTATCCACCCGATTTTAGTGACCCTTGTTTTGATTCATCAAAGGATGCTAAATTGACACCCGCTCCCAAGGACGGAGTTGCACCCATGAACTACCATGCACTCAGTATTTTCCCTGAGTACTTTAAGGTTAATGGCGAGTGGCTTCTTGCCAAAGAAAGCAGAATGGACTGCGTTGCAGTTTATGAGAAGGGTGAGATTCTTGTTAAGGAGTTCAGGAATCTTAAAGAGGGTGAACTTGTTGTGGAAGGAAGAACTGAGGACGGAAGCGAAGGCATCTATGTGCACTCAACCGGATTCAGAGAGACCAAATCAGAGTCTGATGTATTTGCCTTCAGACAGAACAGATCGAGAGAGACTGCATTCTCAATTGATTATGATGAACTTTATGACATCCTTAACTACGACAGGGAACATGGTAAGATTGTCTGGGTTATGGGACCTGCATTTGCTTTTGACCATGATGCCAGGAATGCTTTCTCAAAGCTTATTGAGGCCGGCTACGTAGATGCGGTTCTTGCAGGAAATGCTCTTGCAACCCACGATCTTGAGGGCGCTTATATGAAGACTGCACTGGGACAGGATATCTATACTCAGAAGAGTCAGCCCATGGGCCATTACAATCATTTGGATACATTAAACAGGGTAAGATACTACGGAAGTATCCCCGAGTTTATTAAACAGGAAAAAATAGATAACGGAATTATCTACAACCTTGAAAAGAAGAATGTGCCTTACGTTCTGGCAGGCTCCATCAGAGATGACGGACCTCTTCCTCCTGTGTTTGGAAATGTTTATACCGCGCAGGATCGAATGAGAGACCAGGTCAGAGATGCCACAACGGTTATTTGTATGGCAACAATGCTTCACACCATCGCAACGGGAAATATGACTCCTTCCTACAGAGTTCTTAAGGACGGAACAGTAAGACAGGTATATTTCTACTGCGTTGATATTTCAGAGTTTACTGTTAACAAGCTTTCTGACAGAGGAAGCCTCTCAGCAAAGGGTATTGTTACCAATGTTCAGGACTTCGTCTGCACAGTAAGTAAGGGCTTGGGTCTATAGCGAATGAGTAAATGTATTTTGATTTGCGCCGGTGATTTGACGGTGGGAAGTATCCCCATATCTGAGGGAGATTATGTAATTGCCGTTGACGGTGGATTAATGTATTGTGAAAGCCTTGGAGTGGAACCTGATTTAATCGTCGGGGACTTTGACTCCATTACCGATTCTTTTGTGGGAGCTTTGGCGGAGATTGAAAAGAATAACCCCGAAAAAGTGGTTCGCCTTAACACCATGAAGGATGACACCGACACCATGGCAGCTCTTAAGATAGGAATAGAGAAGGGGTTTGAGACTTTTTATATGTACGGCTGCGGCGGCGGAAGGCTGGAGCATACCATTGCAAATATTCAAAGTCTCATTTATCTAAAGGACAGAGACCTTAAGGGATACATCATGGAAGGCGAAGGCATGACCTTCGTTATGAGAGATGAATCGGTGTCATTTAGGGAAACAATGGAAGGCTATGTTTCTTTGTTTGCCCTTGACCCTGTTATTAAGGGAGTAACGGAGAAGGGCCTTAAGTACACTTTGGAAAAAGCTGAGCTTACCTACGGTTTTCCCCTGGGGGTAAGTAACGAATTTATTGGGGTTCAGTCAGAAATAGTCGTGGATTCCGGCACTGCTCTTGTGGTTGTAAATTGGGCCTAGGAATGATACAATAGACCTATATTTTTAATCGGGGGATTACAATAATGAGCTACGGAAACTACAGTTTTGACGCCAAGATTAAGGAGTCAATAAGGGGTTACCACCTCAAGGATTTGTACGATCTTTCTGTAATCGAGTTCATGATGCGTGATATCTACAACAGATATAACGTGGGTCTGTTTCTTACTGAGAGACATGGAGAGTGTACTCTTAAAGTAGGTGACTGGGACATGGACTTCATAGATCCTGAGGAAGTTCCGGGTATAAGGGTTCGCTTCAGAAACCGTACTATGGCCCATCTTCACATGGACAGAGATGTGGAAGAGAGCATTCCTGCAATAAACAATCTGGTTACGCTGATGGAGAACTGGGGCGAGAAGAGCTTTCTTGCCAAGGAACTTTCATCTTATAAGGGCGAGCTGGAGCACAGGTTAAGAGTTGAGAGTGTAAGGGAAGAGGACAGAGATAAACTGGATGTTCTTACAGGAACCTTCACCAAGGCTTATTTCGAATCCAGAATCAAGGTTATAGACAGAGCAGGAATTGCCCCTGTTGCAGTAGTTCAGGCCAATATTAATGATTGCAAGTTCTACTATGACCACTTCGGGGATGACGAAAGCGACAGACTGATTAAGATTGTTGCAGATTTCCTTCTGGAGGCAGCAAAGCCCGAATATGTAATCGGAAGATGCGATGGCGACGTTTTTAACATCGTTATACCTATGCCTGAACCTTTGGAAGCCGAGCAGTATGTAACCACTGTTCGTAATCTTGCAGACAAATTTGAGGACAGCGTTCTTACTCCTTCCATAGCATTTGGTGTTGCTTTCAAGGAGAACGTGGAGGAGACCATCAGCGAGAAGATCTCTGAAGCGGAATACGAAATGTTCATTAATAAATTAGATATGAAGAATGCTCCCGGCTACAGGGAGAAGTTGGAAAAGGGCCTTAAATAGGGCCCTTTTTCAGGAAGGAAATAGATGGAGAAATATGATTTTGGCCCGGATGACGGCCACTACAATGATTATGTCAAAAACTTAATGAGCTCCCCTGATGAACTTTGGGACATTCTGGATGAAAACAAAAATCTCACAGGGAAAACCCACAGAAGAGCCGACCCCATGCTGGATGGTGAGTACCATCAGGTGGTTACGGCTTTTGTCAGAAATAAAGAAGGAAAATATCTTATTACAAAGAGAGCGCCTGAGAAGGGCTTTGCGGGATACTGGGAGGTTACTGGAGGAAGTGTAACTGCCGGAGAAACATCCTACACCGGAGTGATAAGAGAGGTTCTTGAGGAAACGGGACTCGATGTTTCGAAGGACCCCTACAAATTCATAATGACCCACAAGGGAGATCATTATTTTTCTGATGTGTGGCTCTTTGAAAAGGATTTTAAACTAAGTGATGTGAAGTGCCAGCCCGGGGAAACCTGCGATGCATCAACAGCCACCGCAAGGGAGATTGTGGACATGGAAGCAAATGATAAATTTGTTCCTTTTTCCTTCATAAAAGAAGTGTTTGAAAAGATTGGAGAAGCCCTTTAATTGGGGCTTTTTTCAATTATAAAATTTCTATAAAATCGCGCCCTAGAAGCAAATGGAAGAAAATGAGAGATATTTGAAGAAAATGAGAGTATGTATTAGAATGTATGGATGTAAATGCGGTTGCATTACAAGGGCTTAAAAACTAATATAAGATATGTTGATTGGCACTCACTTGATTAGAGTGCTAATAATATGAAAAACAATATATGATATTCATATAAAGGAGGCAGTAATCATGAAGTTAGTACCACTTGGTGACAGAGTTGTATTAAAGCAGTTAGTTGCAGAGGAGACAACCAAATCAGGTATCGTTCTTCCCGGTCAGAACAAGGAGAAACCCCAGCAGGCAGAAGTTATAGCAGTAGGCCCCGGCGGTGTTGTTGACGGCAAGGAAGTTAAGATGGAAGTTAAAGCAGGCCAGAAGGTAATCTATTCCAAGTATGCAGGAACAGACGTTAAGGTTGACGAGGAAGAGTACATCATCGTTAAGCAGAGCGATATTTTGGCTATTTTAAAGTAATAGATTTGGAGGCGAATTAATAATGGCAAAAGAGATTAAATACGGTGCAGAAGCACGTAAAGCATTAGAGGCAGGCGTTGATAAGCTTGCGGATACAGTCAGAGTTACACTTGGACCCAAGGGAAGAAACGTAGTACTTGATAAGTCCTACGGCGCACCCCTTATCACAAACGATGGTGTTACCATCGCAAAGGAAATCGAGCTTGAAGATGCATTCGAGAACATGGGTGCTCAGCTTGTTAAGGAAGTTGCCACAAAGACAAACGATGTAGCAGGTGATGGTACAACAACAGCTACAGTTCTTGCACAGGCAATGGTTCACGAAGGAATGAAGAACCTTGCGGCAGGTGCCAACCCTATTATCTTAAGAAAGGGTATGAAGAAGGCTACAGACGCTGCAGTTAAGGCTATCGCAAAGATGAGCTCAAAGGTTAACGGCAAGGAGCACATCGCAAGAGTAGCTGCTATTTCCGCAGGTGATGAGGAAGTAGGTAAGCTCGTAGCAGACGCTATGGAGAAGGTTACAGGCGACGGCGTTATTACCATCGAAGAGAGCAAGACAATGCTTACAGAGCTTGACCTTGTAGAAGGTATGCAGTTCGACCGTGGATATATTTCAGCTTACATGGCTACAGATATGGATAAGATGGAAGCAGTTCTTGACGATCCTTACATCCTTATTACAGACAAGAAGATCTCCAACATTCAGGACATTCTTCCTCTTCTTGAGCAGATCGTGAAGATTGGCGGAAAGCTTCTTATTATCGCTGAGGACGTTGAAGGTGAGGCTCTTACAACTCTTATCATCAACAAACTCCGTGGTACATTCAATGTAGTTGCTGTTAAGGCTCCCGGATACGGCGACAGAAGAAAAGCAATGCTTGAGGATATCGCAATCCTTACAGGCGGACAGGTTATTTCATCTGACCTTGGTCTTGAGCTTGCTGATGCAACACTTGAGCAGCTTGGCCGTGCTAAATCCGTTAAGGTTCAGAAAGAGAACACAGTTATCGTTGACGGCGAAGGCGATAAGAAAGCTATCGCAGCAAGAATTAACCAGATCAAGAAGCAGATTGAGGAGACCACTTCTGATTTTGACAGAGAGAAACTTCAGGAGAGACTTGCAAAGCTTGCAGGTGGCGTAGCAGTTATCAGAGTTGGTGCAGCTACCGAGACCGAGATGAAGGAAGCTAAGCTTCGTCTTGAGGATGCTCTTGCAGCTACAAAGGCAGCCGCTGAGGAAGGTATCATCTGTGGTGGTGGAAGTGCTTACATCCACGCTGCAAAGGAAGTTGAGAAGGCAGTTGCTAACCTTGAAGGCGACGAGAAGACAGGTGCACAGATTGTTCTTAAGGCAATGGAAGCTCCTTTGTTCCACATCGCTACAAACGCAGGTCTTGAAGGCAGCGTAATCATCAACAAGGTTCGTGAGAGCAAGGTTGGTACAGGTTTCGATGCCCTTAAGGAAGAGTATGTTGACATGGTTAAGGAAGGTATCCTTGATCCCGCTAAGGTTACAAGAAGTGCACTTCAGAACGCAACCAGCGTAGCAAGCACACTCCTTACAACCGAGAGTGTTGTTGCCAACATCAAAGAGGAAACACCCGCAATGCCTGCAGGCGCCGGTATGGGCGGAATGATGTAATTCCCAATTCCTTGTTGCTCTTGCATATAGGAAAATTGATTTTAAGGCGATTCCGGCATCGGAGTCGCCTTTTTTCGTAATTCCGATGCCATTTTTCCCTAAAATATAAGAATGGGGGCATCAAAAATAAAGAATTCTATATTCCGATGCCCGAGGTTGAAAATTGAGGTGGGTATGGGTAAAAGCAAAACGGAAATAATAACTGAATACTTGATAGAAACTTATAAGCCTGAAGCCATAATAACCTATGGGTCTTTCGGAGACGGAAGTTTTAATGAGAACAGCGACTTTGACGCCCTTGTAATAGCGGACCACGCCAAGTATCATGACGTTTCTGTGGTGGACAACACGGTGCTTGATGTTTTCGTATATCCTGCGGAAACATTTGAGGAAGACTATGATCCGGAAGAGTTTATGCAGATTTTTGACGGAGAAATCGTGCTTGATAAAAACGGTATCGGCGAAGGCTTAAAGAAAAATATCAATGATTATATTGATAGCCTACCCTCAAAATCTGATGAAGAAACCAGGCAGGAACTGGATTGGTGCGAGAAAATGCTTGCAAGAACAGTTCGTGAAGATGAGGAGGGCTTTTTTCGTTGGCATTGGCTTTTGGTGGACAGCATTGAAATATACTGTGATATCAAGGGTATTCACTACTTTGGACCCAAGAAGACTTTGCGGAAGATGAAGAATGATGACCGGGGTGCTTTTGCAATCTATTCGAAGGCCTTAAAGGAATTAAACAAAGACAGCTTAAGGGAATGGGTAAGCTATTTGAATGATATAAAAAGGAAGGTATTGTGAATAAATACGAATACATAAAGGATGTTTCCGCCGGAATTGAAGTGGTGAGCATGGAAAATGTTAAGACTTCCTTCCCGCCTCACACCCATACCGGGCATTATGTTTTTGGCATAGTGACGGAGGGATGCATTGACATAAGGATTGGAGAGGAAGTCAGGCAATGTAAAGAAGGCGAATACTTTTCCATTTATCCGGATGTTTGTCATTCCATAAATCCGGTATCGCAAACCTATTCGCTTGTTACAACGTGTATTCCCGGGAAGAGCGATATTTCCAGGGAGTTGGATATAATAAAGAATGCAATTATCGGTAACCCGGAAATGGAATTAAGCATTGCAGATATGTCCCAGAGGGTGAATATAAGCTCGTATCACCTGATAAGAAAGTTCTCGTCGGAGAACGGACTGACACCCCACAAGTTCCAGATGCAATGTCGAATCAGAAAGGCCCAGGAACTTCTGAGAGAAGGATACAGGGTAATTGAGGTGGCTCAGATGGTGGGATTTTGCGATCAGAGTCATATGGACAGGGTTTTTCGAAAGCAGTTAGGCATATCTCCCGAGGAGTATATAAAGTCCGCAATTTTATCCAAGGCGGACTAGGGGCATAGTTGATATGATCATTTCGTAGTCAGAAATCAAGTTTTTGAGAAAGGATCATATCATGAAAAAAGAAGTATTTGAAGCATTTAACAGTGGGAAATTTGAGATTCCCGGGAAGACAATCAGTTTTGATGATGTTCCCTGGTCAAAGCACCCCACATTCGAAGGTGTTGAGTTAAAGCACATTTTGAAAGGTGCAGAAACAGATGGAGCTTACAGCTATCATCTTGTTCGAATAGCTCCTAACTGCAGTATTCTGGATCATATCCATGATCCTCAGCTGGAAACACACGAAGTAATAGCAGGATTTGGAAAGTGTATAAATGACGGAGCTGAGATAAACTATGAACCCGGCGTTATTTCGGTAATGCCTTCGAAGGTTCATCATGAGGTTCATGCAGGAGAAGATGGACTCTTCCTGTTTGCAAAGTTTATGCCGGCGCTGTGCTAAAAATTGGTTTCATTTTTTGGCGCAGGTTGGGGACAGGCCCACTTTGCACATTTTATACGCCGGTGCAGTCGAATTGGGGAATAAAGCTTTCCTCAGCAGTATCACCTTCCTGGATATAGGCTTTGGTGATGCCGAGGTTTGCGGCGTAGTCAACGAGACTGTTGTATTCCGCCTCAGTGACCTTCCTGCTTATTTCGGGATGGCTCTTTGACAGAGATTCATTCGGCGTGAACTGGTTCATGAGGCTTAGGTAGATTTGATCTTTATATTTCTCATGAAGGTAGCGGACGATTAGCTTGGCCTGAATTAACATATCCGGCATAAGAAGGTGGCGAACTATGACACCTTTCTTTAGGAGATGTTCCACACCCTGAGGCTCATCGCCAAATATGCATTCAGGCTGTTGGCGAATCATTTCTTCAATAGCGGCTTTTGCGACATCAGGGTAGTGGGGCGCATTGCTGTATTTTATGGCATCTTCTTCCCTTATGTATTTGAAATCGGGAAGGTAGATGTCAATTAAGCCTTCAAGGGCTTTAAGGGTTTCAATATTTGTATATGACGAGGTATTAAGAAGGAAAGGTATCTTAATACCTCTTTTCTTTGCCTCCTCAATGGCGGAGATTATGGTTGGAATGAATATATCACCGGTGACAAGGTTAATATTGTTGGCACCTTTATCCTCGAGTTCAAAGAAAATATCTGCAAGGCGGGCTTCGTCTATATATTTGCCCGTTTCACCCCTGCTGATAGCTTTGTTCTGGCAGAAAACACAGCCCATGTTACACCCGGAGAAGAACACGGTTCCAGAGCCTGATATACCGGAAATACAGGGTTCCTCCCACATGTGAAGGGCTGCCCTTGCAACGTGGAGAACAGACTTCTCCCTGCAGTATCCGATGGTTTCATTTCTGTTGACCCCGCAGTTCCTGGGGCACAATGTGCAGTTTTCGTATTGGTTTTTTATATCGCTCATATATCTATTATACCAAAATGTGCAATTTGGGACTGTCCCCAACCTGCACGGTGCAAAATGGGCCTGTCCCCAACCTGCACGGTGCAGATTGGGGACAGGCCCCATTTTGCACATTTTTATACATTTTTACCCCGAAAGGTCGGGAAATGCTTTATAATTTTGGTAACAATATTAATTGAATTATTACAAGCAGACAAATATATTTTAAGTAGTTAGTCGTGGCTAACTAAGGGCCGTGACAATTTATTTTGGAGAGGAGATGTTACAAATGAGTACTGTTCTTACAGGTCTTTTAATCCCGTTTATTGGTACTTCGGCCGGAGCTGCCTGCGTTTTTTTCCTTAAAAAAGATTTAAAACTGAGCGTCCAGCGAGCCTTGACGGGTTTTGCTGCAGGTGTAATGGTTGCAGCTTCTATATGGAGTTTGATTGTTCCTGCCATTGAGCAGGAAGAGGCGAGAGGAAGATTTGCTTTTGTTCCCGCGTTCATCGGATTCTGGTGTGGTATTTTGTTCCTGCTATTATTGGATTGCGTAATTCCCCACCTTCATGTAAGTGCTGAAAAAGCAGAGGGTCCCAATAGCAAACTGGCAAGAATGACGATGCTTGTTCTTGCAGTTACCCTTCATAACATTCCTGAGGGAATGGCAGTTGGCGTTGTATATGCCGGATTAATCAGCGGTTCTACCGTGGTAACAGCAGGCGGAGCTTTGGCTCTGGCCCTTGGTATAGCAATTCAGAATTTCCCTGAGGGAGCGATTATCTCAATGCCCTTGTTTGCAGAGGGCAAGAGCAAACCCAAATCATTCTGGCTGGGAGTTTTATCGGGAGCGGTTGAGCCCATATTCGGCGGATTGACAGTTCTTGTGGCTTCACATGTAGTCCCTGCCATGCCGTACTTTTTATCCTTTGCGGCAGGTGCCATGCTCTATGTGGTAGTTGAAGAACTTATTCCTGAAATGTCTGAAGGAGAGCATTCCAATATAGGTGTTATATCCTTCGCTGTTGGTTTCAGTATCATGATGGCCCTTGATGTGGCTCTTGGATAGTTTCAGTTCGCACCTGTTGGTTGCTGTAAGCTGACTATTATAGGTGTTATAATTATAGCTGATGTATAGAAAGGACTATCCTCTGATGGAAAACATTAAGTCAAATGGTTTTTTACGGGCACTCCTTTTTGATATATTGGGGTTACTCGTATCCGTGTTGATGATTTATGTGACTTCCCGTGCTGTTACGGGCATAAGTGCCGCTATGGCTTATGATGCCACAATGTCTGTCAAAAAGAATCTGCTATATGAGAATGTTAATAACATGATCATATATCTCGATAATGAGAAGGATGCATACGTTAAAGAGCATCCCGACGCATCAGAGGAAGAGATTGAATCTTCACTTCAGCAAATCGTTCGAAACAGAATATATACTGAAGAGCATTTAGACGGCGCTTATATGTGGATTCAAAAGGTCCTTGATTATAATGGCGGCGATAATTATGCTATTCGTTTAATTCATCCTAACCTGCCTGACACAGAGGGCTGTTACCTTTCTACAGAAGAAGTAAACCAGATGGGCATGAAAGCCTATGAAATTGAACTTGAGGGAATAAAAGCCGACGGTGAAATATATCAGAACTACGCATTTAAGAAACTGGAATCGGATGAAGTATCCGAGAAGGTAACATACGCCAAACTTTACAAGCCCTTTGACTGGATTATATGTATGGGCGTTAACCTTGATGATATCGATCACTACAGACTTCAGGCTCAGGCCCGAATTCATTCATATCAGACAATAATAATGTCGACGGTAATTTCCCTTTGGCTGATTCTTCTTTTCGTCATCTTCTTTATCTTTAGAAGAACTCAAATCGGAACATATGAAAAGAAGAACAAGGAGCTGGAGAGTAAGCTCAACGTTGATGTTCTTACGGGAGCAAGCTCAAGATCCTACGGTGAACGCCTGCTTGCAAGTGAGTTTAAGGAGTTCCAGTCAGGTAAAAGAGATACCCTTCTTTTAATGATGGATATTGATTACTATAAGCAGTTTAATGATAACTACGGTCATGAGGTGGGAGACAAGGTTCTGAAAGCCTTTGTTACCGCCATCCGTGAAAGCGTTCGAATTACTGATTCCGTAATAAGATGGGGTGGCGATGAATTCATAGTGGTACTTCAAAAAGTGTCGCCTGATATGATGCAGGCCATGGCGGACAAGATACTTGATGCCATACGTTCCATCACTTTGGAGGAAATGCCTGCGAGCCAGAAAATTACTTCCTCTGTTGGAATGACATATTTTGACATAGCTGATACAGATTACAAGGATATAATTTCCAGAGCCGATGCAGCCCTTTATAAGGCTAAGGAAGCCGGCCGCAACAACTGGAAAACAGCATAAGGTGCAAAATGGGCCTGTCCCCAACCTGCACGGTGCAGGGTGGGGACAGGCCCATTTTGCACCTATTCGATGATATAGTTGCGAAAATAAATAGTTGACAAATGCAACTAATACAATTATTATAAAGAAAACAAATCAGAGAGGAGTAAATATGGATAAGGTTAAAATGTTTCGTGAGTACACGAGAGAACTGGAGCAGCATCTCGACAATATGAACCAGACGGATTGCTGCCAATGCGGCGTAAACAAGGGTCAATGCTTTATTTTGGTGGAGATAGGAAGACACCCGGGTATATGCGTTAAAGATCTGGCCGAAATTCTAAAGCTTGATAAGAGCGGAATAAGCAGAGGCATAGAGGAACTGGTTCAAAAAGGGTATGTCAACAGAGAACCGTCAAAGGAAGACAGGAGATGTGTGGTTTTATCCTTGACGAAAGAAGGACAGACAAGATTTGAGAAAATAGAGGCGGATATGAATATACAATTTGAAATCGTTTTTTCAGGCATAGACAAAGGTAAACAGGATCAGGTCCTTGAATCTTTGAAATTATACAATGAGGCATGCAGAAATGCCGAAAGCAAGAAATGTTGTTGCAAGGAGAGTAATTGTTGTGGTTAGAGAAATGTGTAAATGCGATTGGGAAAGGGTCGCAGAAATATATACTGAGGGGCTTGAGGAAGGAAAGTCAACCTTCAATACCAAATGCCCGAGCTTTGAGGAGTGGGATGCAGGACATGTGAAAACCTGCCGCTTCGTCTATGAAGAGGATGGCAAGGTCGTGGGCTGGGTTGCAGTAATGCCTTCATCAAGCAGATGCGCTTACAGAGGATGTTTGGATAACAGCATATATATAGATTCAAAATACCGAGGCAAGGGTATCGGAACCGCGCTTCTTACGAAGCTTATTGAGGAAGCAAAGAAAGAGGGCTATTGGAGTATTCTTTGTACCGCTTTTTCCATCAATAAAGCAAGTATCGCCCTTCACAAGAAATGTGGATTTAGGGAAATAGGTTACAGAGAACGAATCGCCAAAGACCGATTCGGCGAATGGCAGAATACAACACTTTTGGAATACAGGGCTTGACAACCTTCGCACGATGATATAATATAAACGTGTTTATATAAACATATTTATATTATATTGCGTGCGGAGGTTTTTTATGGTTTTAATTGTCAACACCACCAAAGATACCTCAATTAGTGAGGAAATCAGAAGAAATATAAGTGATAAAGGAATAGATGCAGAGATTATTGAAGCAGGGGAGATGCGAATCAGCCATTGCATCGGCTGCAATTTCTGCTGGCTTAAGACACCGGGTGAGTGCTCGGTGAAGGACGATTATGAGCAGATTCTGAAAAGAATAATCCATGCGAATCAGATGTGGGTTATTTCGGATACCGCTTTAGGATTCATCGATCATAAGGGCAAGAACATATTTGACCGAATCCTTCCCATTGCCACCATGTACCTGACCTTCAAAGGGGATCAGATGAGGCATGTAAGGCGATATAAAAACACGACCGACATCGGCCTTATCTATAAAGGTGATGTGGAGAAGGACTTCCTCTTAAGATGGAATGAGAGGGCAGCCTTAAACTTCCACAGCAAATCCCTGGGAGTTTTCAGTACAGATGAAATAAAGGAGGCGGCATCATGCATGTGTTAATAATCAACGGCTCACCCCGTGTCAAAAAATACAGTAATACAGACAAGATTCTTGCCAAGTTCACAGAGGGCTTAACTGAAGGCGGTTCCACATTTGAGCAGTACGAGGTTTCTGACAGGGGAAGCTGGGATTCTATAAGAGATGCTTTTGGTAAAAACACCAATATTCTCATCGCCCTCCCTCTTTATGTGGAGTGCATTCCGGGGCTTCTTATGGAATTCCTTGAAACTCTCACTCCAAAGAATAAGGATACGAGCATTGCCTACATTCTTCAAAGCGGTTTCGCGGAGGGAGTTCAGCTTAGATGTGGTGAGGCATATCTTAAGATTCTTACGGAAAAACTGGGATGTAATTACGCAGGAACACTTGTAAAAGGTGACAACTTTAGTATAAGATTTTTTAACGAAGACCAGAGAGATAAGGTCACGACTCCATATATGGAGATGGGGCGGATTTTTGCCAAGAAGGGTGATTTCGAGTCTGAGGAATGTAAGAAATTTACAGGCCCCGAGATTTTCCCTTTGGGAGTGAGAATCATGGTTGGCTTAGTCTTCAAAACCTTTGCAAAGAAAAGCTTTAAGAGAGTGGCAGCAGATTGGGGATGCACCAAACCCCTTGACTACAGACCCTACAAATAAGGAATAAAAATGGGAAGAAAAACGAGGATCACCAAGGAAATGATACTTGAAGCCGCATATGAGCTTCTGGACGAGTCGGGAATAGGCGCAGTTGCCATTAAGACAATAGCGGCAAAACTTGAATGTTCTACTCAGCCCATATCCTGGCAATTTGGCAGCATGACGGACTTGAAGAAGGAATTGTTTGACTATGCCGTCGGCAAGCTTTATGGCAACCTTCCTGACAAAATGAAGGGTAAGGAAGCTACGGAAGCCTTCTTCATAAGCGGAGTTCATTACCTCACAAATGTCTATGAGCACCCCAATGTTTTCCGCTTTATAAACGTGGATAACACCATGGATACAATAGGCGAGGACATAAGGGGTGAAAACAGTTTTTTTGACTATCAGTTCGATGAAGAGGCAGTGGAGTTTTTCGAGCAGCAGTATGACGTTCCCAAAGACGCCATAAGGGAAGCTGTTCGCGACACGGTCATCTACACCCATGGCCTGGCAATGTTTGCCATGCTGGACGGCGCCAAGCTTTCCAGGGCGGACGCCTGCAAGCTTATGTTCAACATGGGCATGAAGCTCCTCGCCAATCTTGGCATAAAGCAGCGGGAGGATATCGACTACTACCTGAACATTTGACGGCAAAGGCTTAGGCCTTTGCCTTTTTTATACTTTCTTTATAAATTCTTTACGGATATGTAATTGAATGGCTCAACCCTCCAAGTTACACTAATTTAGAATTGAGAAAAAGTAATTTTCGGAGGAGAGAAATGAGTAACGAAGGAAAGAAAAATATATTTGCCAGATTCTTCGGAGCAATTTGGAGATGGATTAAACGTCACAAAGTTTTGACCGTGATTTTGGTTCTTCTGATTGCTCTGATTATTTATGTTGTAAATGTTGTAAACAAAGCAAAGGAGCTTCTTAACAACAACAGTTTCGATTTCGCAACAGTTGAGACCAAGGACCTGACCAATTCTGTTTCTGCAACAGGTAAAATCGTCGGTCTCGACAAAAAGAATGCCCAGGCAGGAATCACCGGAGTTGAGTTTACAGAGATAAATGTTGAAGTCGGCGACTATGTTGAAGCCGGGCAGGTAATCGCAATCCTTGATTCATCTGATATTCAGGAAAACATTGATATAGCGAAGAAACAGCTTAATGCTTCTGAAGCAAACAATTCCATCGGAGTTAACGGCGCAGCAAGAAGCCTTAACAATGCGGAAGTTAACAGGGACAAGGATGCTGAGAAAGCGGATGTTAACATTGCAAGAGCTTGGGACGCATATGTGAATGCAGCAAATGCCGCTAAGGAAGCTACTGATAAGTACAATAATGCGGTTAATGCAAGGAAGGATGCAGAGAATAAGAGAAATGCTCTTGCTGGAGTTGTAGGCAATATTACAAACGGCTCTGCAAATGTAGCGCAGACAGACTTTGATAATACCAAAGAAAACTTAAAAACGTACCTTCAATCAATATCAATTAATTCAGGTGATCCTGGTTATGATGAGGTATTAAGCTACACTGCCAATAATTTTACAAATTGTAATATGAAGGCAACACAATTTGACCCCAATGTCACGATAGATGAAAATGACCCAAACTATGGAACTCTTTTGCTTGAAGGCTACAGTGACTTTTGGCCATCTGCAGGAAGCCTTTCAACAGATAATATAAATGAAATAAACGGGCGCATCACAGAGCTCAAACGAATTTCTGTTGAATTTTCGCAGAATATTGCTTCAGCAAGCGCTAATCTTGGAACTGCAGATGCTGCCCTTGCTTCCGCCCAGTCCACTGAGGCAGCCCTCAAATCTGCCATGGACTCCGCTGACAGCACAGCTGACTCCCTTTGGAACTCCTACAACGACATGATCCGTGCCAAGGAAGACACTCGCCGTATGGACGACTCCACAGTTGCAACTGCTGCAGACTCCCTTAACACCACAAGAAACACAGCAGCGGTAAGTAACCTCCCCTCCAAGCAAAACATAGAGAACCTTGAGGAGCAGCTTGATAAGTGCACAGTAACAGCTCCCATGTCCGGAACTGTAACAGCAGTTAATTTCAAGAAGGGGGACAAGTACGATGGAGTAACTCCCATAATTGTTGTGGAAGATGAGAGCGCTTACCAGGTTTCTGCTGAAATAGACGAGTACGATATCAGTAAGATTGAGATAGGTCAGGCAGTTCAGATTCGTACCAATGGTACAGGTGATCTGGAGCTTGAAGGAAAGGTTGTAAGTATTGCACCTCACGCCACCACATTACCTGCGTCCATGGGTGCCGCAGCTTCATCAGCCAATGTTACATACAATATCCTTATAGATATTCTTACTCCCAACAACGACCTTAAGATGGATATGACGGCAAAGATTGTCATCATCACAGACAGCAAGGAAAAATGTAAATGTATCCCTATCGATGCCTTCCAGGAGGAAGAGGAGAGCGGACGTTTTTACGTAGAAATATATGATCCCACCGATCCCACCAAGATGTCCGTGACTGAGGACGGTAAGATTGAGTACGAGAAGCTTTACGTGGAAAAAGGCATGGAAAGCGACTACTACGCAGAGGTTATTTCAAACGAGTTGACCGAGGGTACCCAGGTCGTGATTCCTTCCGAATACGATAACAGCTTATATGACCTCACTATGGAATTTAATTAAAGGAAAGAACAATGGAAGAACGTAAAAAGATAATTGAGCTTTCCGGAATAGTGAAGAAATTCTTTATCGGTTCCCCCAACGAACTGACGGTTCTCAAAGGAATTGACCTTACGGTTTACGAGGGAGAATTCGTAGCAATAGTCGGAGCATCAGGTTCCGGAAAGTCAACACTTATGAATATAATCGGCTCCCTGGACAGGCCCACCGAAGGCGGGTATATCCTTGACGGAGTGAAAGTTACAGACTGCAGAGATTCAGAACTGTCGCGCATACGAAACGCCAAGATTGGATTCGTTTTTCAGACATATAATCTTATTGCAAAAACCAATGCTCTCATGAACGTGGAACTGCCTTTACTTTACGCAGGAGTTTCAGGTAAGAAAAGAAGCGAGAGAGCGGCGGAACTTCTGACCTTAGTTGGAATGGAAGATAGAATGAAGCATCTTCCCGAAGAGTTATCGGGTGGACAGAAGCAGCGTGTGGCAATAGCCAGAGCAATGGCCAACGACCCGGCCATAGTCCTTGCAGACGAGCCCACCGGTGCCTTGGATTCAGCCACGGGCCGTCTGGTAATGGACATTTTCCACAGGCTTCACGACGAGCAGCACAAAACAATCGTCTTAATTACACACTCACCTGAACTGGCTGAGGAGTGCGAGAGAGTTATTACTCTTAAGGACGGAGAAATCACAGGTGACAGACCGGGGAGGGGCAAAGCATGTTAATTATGGAAAACATCAGGCTTGCTCTTATGAGTCTTAAAGCCAATAAAATGAGAGCCCTCCTTACCATGCTTGGTATCATTATCGGTATCAGCTCGGTTATCGGAATTATGACTGTGGGCGATTCCCTTACGGAAAAAGTAAACTCAAGTCTTGGAGGCATGGGTTTATCCACTCTTAGTGTGGGTCTTAATCTTAGAAAAGATGAGAACGGTAACTATCCGGAAAACTATCCGGAACCTCAGGACAAGGATTTTTACACGGTAGAAATGCTTGAACAATATCGGGAAACTTTCCCTGATATAGTTAAAGGCTTTGCAATCAATATCAATGCCGGTGCAGGTGAACTATCAGCAGGTGGCAAACATACTGCTATTACGGTGGTTGGAGGAACCAAGGATTATCTGGAGACCAACCGTAAGAAGTACATTGCCGGGGAACTTTTCTCCATTCCCATGATGCAAAACGGCAGTCAGGTAATTATCATTTCCAATAAAGCCGCCAAGGAACTGTACGGAGATAACGTGGATTTGAACGCTGTTATCGGTAACGAGGTTCAGGCATCCCTGGATAACAAATTCTTCAATTACACAATTGTTGGAATCTACGAGCTTGACGAGTCGCCCTATGAGCAGCTTTTTGGATCGGGAAGAAGCAGCGATGCGTATATTCCCTATAAGACGGCGGCAAAGCTTACACATACTACATGTATTCAAAGCTTTGACGTCATTATAGATGCCACGGTAAACGGGGCTGATTTCGGACAGAAGACCCAGCAGTTTTTTGAAAGATATTATAAGCACAATCCCAACTTCACAGCTTATGCTTTTTCCATGGCTGCGGCAATGGATTCCATAAGCGGAATGATGAACAGTATCACAGCTGCCATCGCAGTTATCGCAGGTATTGCCCTTCTTGTAGGTGGTATCGGCGTTATGAATATTATGCTTGTTTCAATAACAGAAAGAACCAGAGAGATCGGAACCAGAAAGGCCCTTGGTGCCCCTAACTCTTCTATAAGGTTACAATTTGTCGTTGAAGCGGTAGTAATATGCATTATAGGTGGAATTATAGGTGTAATTCTTGGTATACTAATGGGGAAGGTGGGCGCAAGCCTGATGAACACAGAATGCGTCATCTCCGCCAAAAGTATTCTCCTTTCCCTTGGCTCATCCATGGGTATTGGTGTGTTCTTTGGATATTATCCCGCCAACAAGGCTGCAAAGATGGATCCCATCGAAGCCTTGAGATACGAGTAGACGGCCGACACTAAGCAAACACCTTTTATTTTGAGGAGGGCCTATAATGATTTACAAACAGTATAAGGACATTAAACTTTCGTGCCTTGGCATGGGAAACATGCGACTTCCCCAGATCGGGAAGCCCGGAAGCGGCGATAAAATTGATTATGTAAAAGCCCATGAAATCTTAGATAAAGCACTGGCTTCGGGAATCAATTATTACGATACAGCCCACGTTTATAACGGCGGTGATTCAGAAAGCTGCCTTGGTGAGTGGATTGCCAAGCAGGACAGAGACAGCTTCTATGTAGCCACCAAATTCAACATTGGCGCTTGCAAAGATTACAAGGGGATGTTTGAAGCTCAGCTTAAGAGGCTTCAAACGGAGAGGATTGATTTTTACCTGATTCACTGTATTCTTGATGGAAATATTGATGAGTATATCAACAGTGGTGCCATCGAATACTTTGAAGAGCAGAAGAGGAAGGGAAGAATTACATATCTGGGATTCTCTAGCCACGCTTCACCGGCTACTTTAAAGAGATTTGCGGATTTGAGAGACTGGGATTTTGCCCAGATTCAGTTAAACTATTATGACTGGCTCTACGAGACCACCAAGGAGGAATACGAGATTCTTTATTCAAGGAATATTCCCATCGTGGTTATGGAGCCTGTAAGGGGCGGCAGACTGGCTGAACTTACTCCGGTGCCTGCGGGAATTCTTAAGAACGCTCATCCCGAGTGGACCAACGCTTCCTGGGCACTCAGATTCGTTAAGAGTTTGCCGGGAGTTCAGGTTATCCTTAGCGGCATGAGCACCATGGAGCAGCTGGAGAACAACCTCGAGACTTTCTCTGTGGAGAATGATTTTACAGAGGCTGACAAGGAAGTTTTGTTTAATGCCGGACGCGCATTAAGGAATGATTTGTATGTTCCTTGTACTGCTTGCAGATACTGCACGGACAACTGTCCTATGCAGATCAATATCCCTGAGTATTTGAAGTTTCTTAACGCTTATAAGATTGAAGGCAAGTGGGGACTTCAGGGGATTGAGAATGTGGATTCACAGGGGACGCCTTCAGACTGTATTGCCTGCGGCGCCTGCATGACTCATTGCCCTCAGGGAATTGAGATTCCGAAGTTCATGAGTGAACTGGCGGAAGTGATGTAATACAGAATATGTAATCGTATTAAGCTGTACCGTAGTCGTTTCAAGAGAGATGACTGCGGTATTTTAATTTTATCATTTATGAGTTTAATTTTATCATTTTCGCAAAAATGATAAAATTGGCATTGACTATGATTAAATTGATTGATATGATTAAAATGTGCGAGAGTATAGAAAAGGCGCAGTGTTTTGACATATATGAGGAAATAGAAATGAGATCATTTGATTATAGCAAGAAATGGGAGAAACTGCTTACTCCCAATATTGTTGCGCTATTGACGCAAATACATGAGTTTAAGGGTAAACAGTCTTTGTTTATAGAGGCCAAAGCGGATATTTTGACGCAGCTTGTTGAAGTAGCCAAAATTCAAAGCACGGAAGCTTCCAATAAGATTGAGGGTATCTATACGTCTGATGAGAGACTGAAGGCTTTGGTGAAGGACAAGACTACCCCCAGAACCAGGAGCGAAAGAGAGATAGCGGGATACAGAGATGTACTGAACACTATACACGAGAGTCACGACCATATTCCTGTGAGACCGAATATTATTCTTCAACTTCATAGAGATTTATATAAGTACGAAGGATATGACATTGGAGGAAAGTATAAAGCAGCAGATAACCGAATTGAAGAAGTGGATTCGCAAGGAAATACAACAATTCGTTTTAAACCGGTCCATGCATGGGAAGCGCCTGAGGCGGTAGAAAAGTTATGCGATGAATTTGATAAGGCTATGGGAAAAGGGGAGATTGATCCGCTGCTTCTGATTCCCATGTTTGTTCTTGATTTCCTTTGCATACATCCTTTTAACGATGGAAACGGAAGAATGAGTCGTCTATTAACACTGCTTTGCCTGTATAAGGCAGGATATATAGCGGGTAAATACGTTAGTATTGAACACTTAATAGAGAAGACGAAAGAATCCTACTACGAATGCCTCCAGGATAGCTCCAAAGACTGGCATGAGGGAGAGAACACCTATGTTCCTTTCGTTGAATATACGCTTGGAGTAATTGTAGCTGCTTATAGAGACTTTTCTTCAAGGGTTGAGACTTTGATTACAAGCGGATTATCAAAGCCTGAAAGAATTGCTAAGCTAATTGAGGATACCTATGGTGAGATTACCAAGAGTCAAATCATGGAAAAGTGTCCGGATATAAGCCAGATTACTATCCAAAGAACTTTGGGAGAACTTCTTGAGAAAGAAGAAATCATAAAGATTGGCGGAGGCAGATATACAAAATATATCTGGAACAGAGAGAGGTAAAAGAGATAATGGCAATGACAGGAGAAATAGGAAATAAAATAGACGGATTATGGGAGATTTTCTGGAATGGTGGAATCACAAATCCCCTTGATGTTGTTGAACAAATGACTTATCTGATGTTCATCAAAGATTTGGATGACACTGACAATCTTCGTGCAAAAGAGGCAGCCATGTTAGGCCTTCCCTATACAAGCATATTTGCAGGAGAGGTGGAAATAGGAGACAGAAAAGTGGACGGAAGTCAGCTTAAATGGTCTACTTTCCACGATTTTCCTGCACAGAAGATGTATTCTGTAGTTCAGGAATGGGTATTCCCATTTATTAAGAATCTTCATGGGGACAAAAACAGCGCATACAGCAAGTATATGGATGATGCCATTTTTAAGGTAAATACTCCACTTATGCTCTCCAAAATTGTTGACGCCATTGATGAGATTTATTCCATGATGGAGGAACTACATCAGACGGATATTAGGGGAGATGTTTATGAGTACCTTCTTTCGAAAATTGCTCAGTCAGGTGTAAACGGACAATTTAGGACACCCAGACACATTATTCGTATGATGGTTGAATTGATGGATCCCAAGCCCACAGATTTCATCTGTGATCCTGCCTGCGGTACTTCAGGTTTCCTTGTTACAAGCAGCGACTATTTAAGAGAAAACTATAAGAACGAGGTTCTTATTGATAAGCAGAACAGAAATCACTTCATGAATGAAATGTTCCATGGTTACGACATGGACAGAACCATGCTTCGAATTGGGGCCATGAACATGATGACTCATGGAGTAGAGAATCCCTTCATCGAGTACCGTGACAGTTTATCCGATCAAAACCCTGATAAGGATATGTACTCATTAATTCTTGCTAATCCTCCTTTTAAGGGAAACCTTGATGCGGATACAATCTCTGTTGATTTGCAGAAAATGTGTAAGACAAAGAAAACGGAGCTTTTGTTCTTGGCATTATTTGTGAGAATGTTAAAGGTGGGTGGAAGATGTGCTTGTATCGTTCCCGATGGAGTCCTCTTTGGGTCATCAAATGCACATAAGGCAATTAGACAGGAAATCGTAGAAAACCAAAGGCTTGAGGCAGTCATTTCAATGCCCTCCGGTGTATTTAAACCATATGCCGGAGTTTCAACAGGAATTCTTATTTTTACCAAAACCAATCATGGTGGAACAGATGATGTTTGGTTCTATGATATGAAAGCCGACGGATTGAGCCTTGATGATAAGAGGACACCGGTATCGGATAACGACATTCCGGATATTATCAAGAGATTCAAGAACCTTGATGCTGAGAAAGACAGAAAGCGTACCGATAAATCTTTCATGGTGTCTAAGAAGGAGATTGAAGACAATGATTACGATTTGTCAATAAACAAGTATAAGGAAGTTGAATACACACCTGTTGAGTATCCACCGACTTCTGAAATTATGGCGAATATCAAGGAACTTGAAAAAGAAATTGGTAAAGAGATGGAAGAACTGGAAAGACTATTGAATAATTAATATGGAAGGAAAGATAGACGACTTGAATACATATATTGCGTATTTTGACGAAACCGGAGATGATGGTGCGAATACACAATCCAGCAAGCAATTTGTCCTCACAAGCGCGTACATGGATTCCAATTCATGGCAAAGTAACTACAACAAGATTCGTGAGTGCAGAAAAGAACTAAAAGAAAAATATGGGCTACATATTTCTGAGGAAATACACACAAAGCATTTGGTAAGAGACAAGGGAATGTATCGATCATACAACTGGTCAGATGAACAGAGGAGAAACCTCCTTATTGACATTACTAAGTGCATTAGCGGACTTGACATAAAGTTTACAAATATCATAATTGATAAAACAAAGATAAAAACAACGGACTACAGGGTCCTTGAAAATGCGTTAACATATAATATTCAAAGAATTGAAAACACCTCAAGAGGGGAATGGAACTATCTTATTATTACAGATGAAGGCCGACTTGCTCCAATGAGAAAAACAGCACGTGCTATTAGGGCATATAACCCCGTACAATCACATTTTGGCGGGACACAGAATATTCCTATTAAAGGAATGATTGAAGACGTATTAGCCAAAGACTCAAAGGAATCCTTTTTTATACAATTATGTGATTTTGTATCTTTCTTTGCGGATTTGTATTATAGAACTGAAGATAGAGGAGAAGCATTGCCTCAAAGAGTGGAAAGAATAGTTGATGGTATATTTGTAAAGCGTGTATTTGCCACGTTGGAAAAGGGCAACGTTTTGAATTTGAAAGCCAGTAATACACATGCGTATGGATTTGTGATTTACCCCAAATAAAACACCACCTACGAGGCATTCGCCCTTTCAGTGGTTCAACTATATTATATCACAAACGAGTAAAATTGCAACAGATTTATTAACTTGTGAAGATTTGGGTAATTGGTAAATAGATAATATAACAAATTGAGATTTGTAGGGATGATAGATG
>Ga0129307_1000776_pt1 | contig 43861 bp, 46 predicted proteins | sample P1105metagenome_FD_94437 | JGI IMG/M metagenome (GOLD analysis project Ga0129307, IMG submission 94437) | Capybara group fecal microbial communities from Wisconsin, USA - P1105 metagenome | ecosystem: Host-associated > Mammals > Digestive system > Large intestine > Fecal | place: USA: Wisconsin...
GCTGCAATCAGAACAGTTTTTTGAATCACCCCAACACAAGTCGGGAAAACGGTGAGCATATGCACTCAGTCGATGACATCTTAGAGAAACCCCACCAGGAGAAACCTCACCAGTTGGCGGGAAAATAGCTAATTGTTTCGCCAGCAGTATCTAGTGCTGGAATCACCCCAACGGTTGTTGGGAATCCAAGTCTTTTTTTGAGATTAGCTTAACGCATCTGCCGACAGCACCCAAGCGTCGCTGACGTACCAGCCATCTGATGGTACAGTCGATTCCGGCTCAAACGCGAACTCGCACTGCAGCCGACAGCCATGGTAGTCGACCTTGCAGACGCCTAGACGCTTGGATGCCATAGAGTTGCCGTTGGAATCGCTCGGCACGGCCAGCACGCTTTGGATGCGCTTGGTGATCAGACTCCGCAGCTCGCCGAACCGCCACTCGCTGTCTTCATCTTCTCGGCCCGGGAACAGTCCAATTGTAAGTCGTTCACCGGTTTTACGGTTAATCAGCGTTTGGTTCCAGACCTTGCCGTTGTGAAACTGCGTCTTGATGGCAACGGTTTCGGAATTTTTAATTTCCATAGCAATCGCTCCTTTGCTTATCTTATCTTTTCAACGATTATATAATACCACTAAGAAAGGAACGCGTCAATCTTTTCCTACAACAAAATAAAAAAACATCCCTGTTTATAGGGATGCTAGAGAAATAGAACTTGCCCCAACACGCGTCGAGAAATAACATGCCAAGAATCTCACTAGAATCACCCCAACAGTCGTCGGGAAAGTGCAGTTTACTTGCCTCGTATGTTAGAATCACCCCCACTTGTGTGAGGAAAATCAAGCCCTGTAGTGGCGGTAAGGATCACCCCCACTTGCGTGGGGAAAACATCTCCTTCCAGTGGCTGGTTGCAGTAAAAGTAGGATCACCCCAACACGCGTCGGGAAAACAAGTTCATACTGCTTGCGATAACCCAGAATCACCCCAACAATCGTCGGGAATTTTTTTCGACCATCAATTGCCCAGGTTCACCTCACACGTGGTGGGAAAACACTTTGGAGATAGTGTGACTTTTGATGAGCTGTGGATCACCCCAACAATCGTCGGGAATACGGAAGAAGTCAAAAACCGACCATGAACATTGGAGGATCACCCCAACTTATGTTGGGAAAGATAGTTGAGTGCGCATAGTCGTTCGTTGCCCAGAAGGATCACCCTCACATGTGTGGGGAAAACACTGGGGGATAGTACGAACTTTTACAGCGCATAGGATCACCCCCACTTGTGTGGGGAAAACTGTGCTTCTGCCAGCTGCAGTTGTAAATGGCGGGGATCACCCCAACAGCGTCGGGAAAACATGGTGATCGCACCTGGCAAGGATGTTCAACAGGGATCACCCCAACATGCGTCGGGAAAGTCAAAAGCGAGTACGCCAACGTCAGAGAAACCCCAACAGCGTCGGGAAACTTAAATAACTCTTGTCAATAGGATTTACCCCACCTTTTGGCGGGAAAGCGATCCTAAGCGTTAACAGATAGCAATTCTAGCCCACAAGGATCACCCCCACACGTGTGGGGAAAACCCGCCATCTACCTTTTCGATTTCATACTCATTAGGATCACCCCCACATGTGTGGGGAAAAACGACAGATGGGGCCTCTTTTTAACAATTGGCTAGGATCACCCCCACATGTGTGGGGAAAACTTAATTCCCAAAATCCTCGTTTAATATGTAACAGGATCACCCCCACATGTGTGGGGAAAACTCCTTTCCATTTCTGCCCTGTAACGCCATTTGAGGATCACCCCCACATGTGTGGGGAAAACCACCTTCAAAGCTTTAACCAACGAAACGACCAGGGATCACCCCCACATGTGTGGGGAAAACAAAAGAGGTCAACGCGTTAAGGGTCGCGGTTAAGGATCACCCCCACATGTGTGGGGAAAACGTGATGCTGTGATTTTCGCACGCTTTGTACAAGGGATCACCCCCACATGTGTGGGGAAAACTGATTCGCTCTTGAGCAGCGTCATAGACACTGAGGATCACCCCCACATGTGTGGGGAAAACACGAAACGAATGCCGTTAAATCAACGTTTTCGTTTGGTAAGAATCCGGTTTTTAATTACTTTTGTTTCTATGATTATATAATAATCGTTAATTGCTGATGTGTCAACCGTTGTTGTGGCCTTTGCTATTTCTTTTCCTTGATGATGTAAATTGGTCGTTGCTTGACCTGCATGTAGACACGACCAATGTACTTACCGAGAATTCCAATACATAACAATTGGAGTCCCCCGAATAATAGGATAATACAGATCAGCGAAGCCCAGCCAAAGACACTGCTGTTTGGTTCGACAATCCGCCGAATGATAACAAACAACAGACCAATAACTGAAAGCACGAATGAAGTCGTTCCCAGCCATACGGCAATCGAAAGTGGCACTTGCGAGAAATCAGCAATGCCGTCAAAAGCATATTTGAACAGTTTCCACGTTGACCAGTCAGTTTCACCGGCTGCTCGTTCAACATTATGGTAGTCCAGATACTTGGTTTTAAAGCCAACCCAGCTGAAAATACCTTTTGAAAAACGATTATATTCCTTCAATGATAGAACGGCATCAACCATCTGCCGCGTCATCATGCGATAGTCCCGGGCGCCAGGAACGATGCTCGTCTGCGAGATGTGGTTGATGACGCGATAGAATTGATCGCTTAAAAACGACTTGAATCTGGCCTCGCCGGTACGATCGACGCGGCGCGTGCCGATACAGTCATATTCACCGGTTTTAATCAGCTCATACATTTGTGGCAAAAACTCGGGCGGATCTTGTAAATCAACATCCATTACCACGACGTAATCACCGGTTGTCGCTTGCAGACCAGCGTACAGGCCGGCTTCCTTGCCGAAGTTGCGCGAAAAAGAAACGTAGTGAACGCGTTCGGGATCCTGTTCATGCAGTTTGCGCATTTCAGCCAGCGAGTTATCTGATGAGCCATCGTTGACAAACCAGTATTCAATTTTCAAGTCATTCATCTGGTTGACGACTTTTTCCACGGCTGGATAAAACAGTGGAATCGATTCTTCTTCGTTGTAGCACGGCACTACGATTGATAGCTTTTTCAATTTTCTTTCCCCAATCCTAAACTTGTTCAAAGAAAAAGCGCTGGATCTCTCCAACGCTTCCCCCGCAATAGTCCCCGTAGAGATCCTACCGCTCTTGGATTAGATTATAACATATTTTTAGGCGTGCGCCAGATACGGGATAACGGTCATCAGTCCCATCCCGTAGGCCTTCTCCCGGCCTAGACCGTCAATCAGCATGCGTTTGAACGTCTGCTGATCGGTTACTTTCAAAATGCCTTCGTAGGTAACACGATTCAGCTTGGTTGGCCGGCCGTTGTGATACAGCACGGGCCAGTTGTGTGAGATGACGTCGTAGCCGTTCGGTTCAAGAATAAAGCCATACATGGCGGCCCGCTTTTTGAGCCATTCGCGCTGACCGTCCAGCGTTGACTCGGCAATGTGATGTCCATCGTACTTGTGCGTTGGGTTGGCCGTCAGCCGGAACTGCAGAACTTCGCCATTTTGAATGCGGTCGATAAAACTGCCGTATTCCTTGGTCTGTGCCGTATGTGCAATGCCGTATTCGGCCAGCTTGTCCAGATCGGGCTTGTCGGCACTCAAAACGATCAGATAGTCGTGGCCGCCAAATTTGTCAATGCGCCAGAGATGCCGGTTGCGAACGCCGTTGGCAATTTCTTTGGGAAAGCTTTGTTCAACCCAGTTGTGATAAGCGCCTAAGTGCGTAAGATCTTTGATTTTGCGGTGATTGTCATAATCGATTTCGACTCGTGATAGATACATAATTGATCGCTCCTTTATTAAATCTTTCAACGATTATATAATAACTCAATATCGTTAATAATTCAACGTTTATCCACAAGAAAAAGGCATCCGAAATTTTCGGGTGCCTTAATTTCTATCCCAATTGTTCCCAGAGATCGTGTGTTTCTGGCGACAACGGATTGCTTAACATGACTGCATCACGGGCTTGCACACGATATGCGTACTCACGATGCCGCGGGTCAAACGACTTGGCTTGATCCTTGATCAGCGTCCAGTCATGATCGCTTAACAATTCGGCATCTGCTAAGATCTGGGCCCGATAAAAGCGCGCCTGCTTCTGCATGAACCAGTTGGACGCTTGCCATCCCAAGCCATGTAAAGCGTTGACTGGATCGGTGCTTCGCGTCCAGGTCTCAAGTACGCCGGCGAGTGGAAAGGCGCGGCGGCCTAAGAACAAGGCAAATTTTGGACGTTCAAGTGCCAAAGCGATCGTTTCGATCAGTGCCTTGTCTTCACTGCCAACAGCAACGACAAACACGGCATCTTGGAGATACTCGCGGTTGGTTACCTTGGTGTTGACGTGGGTCTTAAAACGGTAATGCACGGTCTGATAGTCGGTGGTCATCTTGCCAGGCTGATCGATGCGTACGGCGTATTTCAGCTCATTCAGCTTGGCAATGCGCTCATCGGTACGCCGCAGACCTAAAGCCGCGGCAATCATACCGATAATGGCGCTTTTGGTTGGCGCGTGGTGTGAAGTGCGCCATTCAAAGGTCGCCTCGTTGCCCCACGACTGCATCGGGCCGCTGAGCTTAATCAGCAGTGTTTTCATCAGACATCCCCCGCTTTACGGTTTCGGCAACCCGTTCAATCAATTCGTTCAGCGTTTCAGCTTGGTCTGCCAGTGCCGAAGTCTTGGTCGTTAATACGATCGTTGCCAGCGGCTTGTCCAAGAAACGCTGATCCTGTTCGTACTCACGCTCCAACTTGGCAATCGATGCATCCATGTAGCCGTTCTTGGATTCGACGGCTTCTTCAAAGGCTGATACCAGATTGACCGGCGTGTCGGTGCGTACTGAGATCATAACGTAGGACGGCATCGTCTTGTTGGCGTATGCGTTTTGCTTACCAGTTGGCATGGTGCGGACGAATTCCTTGATGAACAGTTCGGCACCTTTAATAGCATCATCAACAGAACCTAGATTGTGAGCCAATTCATTGACGTTGACGTTGGCATAGCGGTACAGCGTAGCCGAGTTGTATTCGCTCGTGTCGATCATGGCCGCCCCCGCAGCTGATGGATCATCGTCAATCGCGGTAAAGTAGTCGAATTCCGGCACCATGGCATGCGTGGAAAGCGCGTGTGCCACTTGAACCGAGGCGTCAACGTTAAGTACCGGATCTTCAGCGGCCATCCGGCCAAACAATGCCAGATCAAGCGAGTTTTCGGCGTTAAAGACGCGTTCCAGCTCGGCCTTGTCGTATTCGCCGTTGGCATCAATGATGTAGTCGGCAATGCGGTCAAGCTGAGCATCGGAAACGAACAGCAAAACGTTAGTGGTGTTCGTCTTAGCGTCAACCTTAAAGCCCGCCTTCTTAACTGCGCTGGCCGCTTCCTTGAGCGCTTCGGCCGTGGTCATGGATTCGTCTTTGGCGGTCAGCTTTTCAGCCAACAGCTTAGGGACGAACTTGGTGCGGTGGCCGATCAGCTTTTCAGCGTTGTCCAGTTCGGCAAAACTTTGACGGATAACCCGCTTCCATGCTTGCGAAGAAACGCGGGAACGCATCGTACCACCGTAAACGGCCGTCTTGGGTGCGCCCGTGTCATCACGGTTGATGTTGGCGGATGGGACGGTCTGCAAAACGTTGACGTCAATATACATGTTCTTCATAGATAAAATTGCTCCTTTTTTAGCGAATCCTTAGGTATCTTTCAACGATTATATAATACCCTTAATTTTAAATAATGTCAATGGTTTGGTTAAAAAATAAGACGTTTCAGACCGAAATCTGAAACGTCTTGCGACTATTCGGCCGCTTCAGCCGACTGGTTGGCGTGCCAGTAGTATTGGCGGCCCCAGTTCATGATGACTTTCTTAGTCGCGTAGCTTGAGAACTGGCAGCTGTACAGGTCTTGGGCCAGCTTGGCAAAGTCGATCACCATGTTCTTGTGCGTGCCTTTCAGCAGTCGCACCAGCTGATAGATGCTGCGCACGATGGCATCATAGTCGGTCGTAGCAAACAATGACTGCATCCGGCGCTCCAATCCCGCGGGCATCATGCCGTCCGCCTTGCGCATGGTTGCCAGTGCTTCAAACAGCGTGCGCGCCTGCTTGTCGGGATTGTAGATGCTGGCATGTACCAGCCCGTCAACGCCCTGTTGGTAAATGGCATAAGAGTGCAGAGCCGCGTACGCCGCGTTTTCGGCGTAGGATTCATGCTTACCATCGCTGAGAAACTTGGCGTCCAGCGTGGAGAAAATCAACGGCCAAGCCGCCTCGCCGCGATGGTCGTCAATACTGAGACCGTGGCGCAGAGCCGAGAGCTTGGCGCTGTCCTTGTAGCCCCCTTGATACAGCTGATAAATCATCTTTGTCGTTGCGCCGTATACGCTCGGCATGTTGTTAGTCGTTGTCGGCATCAGAAACCATTCCTTTCTTGTACTTGTTGACGGTGGCCTTAAAGCGGTTGATTAAGGTGTAGAGATTGACGGTCTGTTTCGTGTCTGGATCAACTTTACCGATCAGATCACGCGGAGCAGCCCGTAATAACAGTTCGTCTAAATCAGTATCGACTGCTCGTGGCAGAATCACGTCTTGATAGTGCTTTAACTGAGCTTTGGCATTAGCAGGCGTCCACTCGCTTAGCGCGTTGACGAACGGCTCGTTAAGACTTTCGTAAAAGGCGTTCATCGTTTGATTGATGATGGCCGCGCGCGTCTTGTTGCTCAAATCAGTAGAGCCCGTCCGCAAAGTTGCCAGATTTGATGCCAGATGCCAGTAGTATTTGCCAACTTGGTTGGTGAACTCGATGGCCTGTTCCACTATTCGCATCCCGTTCTCATCAACGGCTAAATCGGCATCCAAACCTAATGTGTCGCAGATTTCAAAGGCGGGCATACGGGATGATGAATCGCCGTTGTCAACCAGTTCGATCGTGTTCAGCGTGATCACGAAATCTGCGGGCAGACCGCCCTTGCGTTTCAAGAGTTTAAGCCAACGAACGACTCCCGACTCGCGAACGTGCGAATCCAAACGGTCAAAGTTCTGTTCAGTTGGAAAGTACAAACCGAAATGGCGCCACATGCGCTGACTGATATTGTTCAGCGTATGATTGAACGGCTTGAAAATCTCGTCTTTATCACGCCACTGCCAGACGGCCATCGGCTCGAGTGCCTGTTCAATCAATTCATCGTTGAGCTTTGGCAGACCAGTCGTATAAACCTTGGGCAAGTCGGGCATGGCATCGTTCCATTCAACATGAAGCATGCGGGCCCAGCTCGTGTAGACTTCGGCCGCGCCGACCGGTTTTTCCTTGTTGACCAGATGCGCAACGTAGTCTTTAGGGTCGTATTCCCAGACGGGCTTTTGCATCCAAGGATTTTCAGCATCGCCTACCCCAAGCGTCAGATTGAGCATCAAGGTCTCAAACAGGTTCTTGCCACGAGCATAGACGGGACTGAATCCGTACAGCCATCCCTTGGAAACCGGTTCGTTCACACGGTCAAGCTTGGTCTTGTCGGTAACGCCGGTAAAACCTTGGTAGGCTAAGAGCCAACGGGCTAATTCCGGCATTTTGATGCGATTGGCGAATCGGCTCGATTTAGCGGCAAAAATGGCACGCGAGTTGTTCGATTCGGAAACGCGGCGGTTCAGCTGTTTGACCACCACCGTGCCAGTCGTAGATGTACTCCACTCGCTCGGAACATTGCGCCGTGAAAGCAGATTGTAGACATCGGTTGGCACTTGGCAGAATCCGCCGTCCCCACCGAACGAAAACGCATAGCGATAGTGATTCAGATAGTTCACAACGTCATCGGTAAAGCATCCCCGCTGAAAAAGCGTCTGCCACGTCTGCAGCATGGCTTGCGGTGCTTGGTCAAAGGCTTTTGCCTTGTCGATGGTTGGGTAGTCCATTTCGTTAAGCGTCAGCCATTCGTACGGCTTGCCATCGGCATCACGCCGTGAGTACACGGTCAGCAGAATGGCTTCCAGCAGACGAAGCATGGCAAGGTCTTGCGCATGCGTGTCGCCCGCCAGTTGGCGATAGTGCTGAGTGTTGGCAAACAGCTCGCTTAATGAAACGGTCTTGGTTTGAAAATCCCGTGCGTCAAAGACTTCGATCCACGGGTCATCAATCAGACTGATTGGTTTCAAGTTTCATCGCTCCTTTAGGGTATTTGCATTATCTTTCGACTATTATATAATACTCTTATAAATGGTGTGAGTCAATGGTTTAACTATAAATAATTTACAAATTGTAAAAAATAAAAGCACCCCTGTTTGTGGGATGCTTGACACTTATTTAATTTAGCTTTCAGTGTAATAAATCGGGCATTCGGGTTCGTCCGTTGCGTCTGACGACAGCTTTTCCAAGCGTTCATCTGAAATATTGGCAAAATCGTTGGCAATCATCTGGTTGTATTCGTCTTCTTTGATGGTGTCGGGCATCCAGTTTTTGACGATATATTTATTCCAAGAGCGCTCAGTCGGGAAACGCTTGGCATGGCACGATTCGCAAAGGCATTCGTCATCTGAAATGCAATAGACTGGCGTAGACGCCGAATCAATAAACCAAGTACCGCACATCTGGCATTCGCCAAACAGCAGATTTTCCGCTTCCAGTTTGTCCTTGAGTGCTTCGACTACTGAAACGACTTGCTGCTGACGCTTATCGGCGGATGGAAAATCGTTTTGCTTTTCCATTTGTACTTCTTCGGCAAGGTCTTGCAGTCCCTTGATGGCATTTTTGATTTGCTTGTTCATAGTAACGTGTCCCTTTCATATTTGATGATTATATAATACCACTCAATTTTATAAGAATCAAGGACTAGGCGTAATGAATTTTACAATTTGTAAAAAAATAAAAGCACCCCCGCTTTAGGGGTGCCTTTTCGCTAATCGATAATGCAGTCCAGCTCATACCCCAAAAGATCGGTTGCTTTAATTTCCCACTCGTCATCAATCGATTCCCAATACAAAACCGCTTCGCTGTAAGAAACAGATTCGATAAAGTCAATCATTCCCTGTTTGGAAAGCTCTCGTGTGTCTTTTGCCCAATCCATGTCGCCAGAGTCGATCAAGTATTGCAGCAGATCCTTGGCACTCCCCAACTTGCTTAGCTGACGAACAAGAGCTTCGTCTGACAACGCCTCTATTGCCGTTTTACTTTGGCATTGTTGATTATCAAACACGTCTTGACGTGCCTTTTCAAATGCCTTTTCAATATTTTCATCAGTGAATTTCATGATACTCGCTCCTTTGGTTTGTTCTTATCTTTTCAACGATTATATAATACTATTAAATGGCGAATAAATCAATAGATAGACTTAATAAAATTTACAATTTGTAAAAAATAAAAGCACCCCCGCTTTAGGGATGCCCTTTTGTTAATCGATAAGGTAATTTAACTCAAATTCCAGACAATCAACTGCTTCGCCTTCCCAGTCATCATCAGTCGATTCCCAGAGCGAAACTGCTTCGCTGTAAGCAACGGCAATAATGAAATCGACCATTTCGTGTGCAGACAATTCACGCTTGCCCTTTGCCCAATCCATGTCGTCAAAATCAATCAATTGCTGTAACAGATCCTTAGCACTGCTCAAATTGTCCAATTGGCGAACAAGATCTTCGTCTAGTAACAGTTCCATTGCCGCCTTGTTCTTATATGGTTTGGCATTAAGGAACTTGATGCGTGCCTGTTCAAATGCTTTCTCAACGTTTTCATCAGTAAATTTCATAACAATCGCTCCTTTAGCTTTCTTATCTTTTCAACGATTATATAATAACTCTAAAGCAACAATAAGTCAAGGATTAAACTTGATTTTTTTGAAAAAATAAAAGCACCCCCAGTTCGGGGATGCTTATTTTCGTAGCTACTTGTCAGTGTCTTGCTTTTCAGCCATTTCAGCAGGCTTTTCGGCACTTTCTGATTCGTCCTTAACAGGCGTTTCAGCACTCTGCTTTACTGCCTTTTCAGCGGGCTTTTCGGCACTTTCTGATTCGTCCTTAACTGGTTCAGCCAGTACGATGCCTTTTGCCATCATCAGCTTCTTAGACGTTTTATCAGCTGGTTTCCAGCCTTTCTTCAACAGGCCCTTGACGTACAGGGTGTTGTACATAACTGACAGCACGATCCGGATGATAAAGTCAGCACTGGCAATTACGGAAAATGCACCATCGCTTGAGTAGGCAATCGCGCCGCCAATAACGTCCCAGGCGGCGTAGCAGATCAGATAGATCCAGTCTTGCCGAAACAGCATTGGCCAGAAACTGAAGAAGAACACCGTCCATGACCAGCCTAATTTGCACTGCTTGACCTGGTTGGTCGTTTCGTTTTTCAAATTAACCATTACAATGACTTCCTTTCGCTTACTTGACGGGCAAAGCAATGCCCTTTGCCAGCATCAGATTCTTGGATGCCTCATCAGCCGGACGCCAGCCGGCATTGATCAGATCAGTCAGATAGAACTTGTTGTAAAGAACTGCCAGAATAATATTAGCAATAAACGAAACAATTCCAAACGTGAACAGTCCCAACAAGTCTACAACCAACGTAATCAACAGCCACTTCCAGTCCTGCCGAAACAGCATCGGGAAGAACCCGAAGAAAAATACCGTCCATGACCAGCCCAGCTTGCACTGCTTGACTTGGTTGGTCGTTGGATTTTCAATATTTACCATTAGCAAAAACTCCTTTCTTATTTACGTCCTGTACTGCCAAAACCGTTATCGCCGCGACCGTCACTGCTGGAATCCAATTCGTCAACAATTTCGATGTCAACCAGCCAAACCGGCACGATCACCAGCTGCGTGATCTTGTCGCCGCGTTCGATCTGATAGTCTTGGTCGCCGTGATTATAAATCTTGACGGCAATTGCACCGGTATAACCCGCATCAATCAGTCCAGTCGTGGTCAGATCGTACTTAACGTTTAATCCCGACTTGGACATCAGCATCCCCGCCGTGCCGTTGGGCAGATCAATGTGAACGCCAGTGTTGATTACGGCATGCCCGTGAGCCTTAACCAGCATATCAACCGGTGAGCGCAGGTCAAGGCCGGCATCGTATTTGTGTGCGCGAGTCGGCTTAAATGCGCCAGGGTCTAGTGAAATCTGCATTGTTCAGTCATCTTCTTTCTTAAAATTCAACGCCGTCAAATTAAAGCGCTCGGCCAGGTATTCTGACAGCGCCGTTTCGACCGCTTCGAGCTGTTCGGGCGCTTGCTGAGCGAGCAGCGCATCGATTGGGTCTGTGAGGGATGCCATCATTTCTTGATCGGGCAGTCCATCAGTATACAATCGCCAAAAATCAATCAGCAGTGCCAGCGATACGCCGATACGGGCAATCCGCGATTCAAACGAGCTGCTCTGTCCTTTTTTATTCTTGTAGAACCATGAAACGGTCAGCATTTGCGTCTCATCGGTCTTGTGATGAATCAGCGATGCACGCCGCGGATCATCAAGGGATGCCGTGTAGCCTTTAACATTCAGCAATACCACGGCCAAAGCCGCCTGCATATCGGCCACAATCTGATACGGCATTGGATGTGCTGCCTGCCAGCCTTCCCAGAACTGGTTGGCAAAGTAAGGATTCTCGTCAACCTTTGGCAAGCGGAACGTGCCTTGATTCTCGTCGTGGTAAAGAATACCATCAACCACGCTGTCATAGATCGTTTTCAACTGTTCTTCGCTCAATGCCGCATTCTGCTTGGCCCATAAAAAGGTTCTGGACGCGCGATGCAAACGATCGGTTGGCATCTGCTGTTTCATGTTGTCGAGACTGTCAACATCGGGAATCTTGATCTTTTCCATATGAATACCTCGCTTTTGATTGGATTTCTTCGACCGCGAATGCCAGGGCCGTTTTTCGGCGGGTACTGCCAGATCGAACCGTTCAAACGCCGACCAGACAAACAGCGCATCCGCTTGACTGACCGTCAGATGCGTACTCAGCCATGCACTGACGATTTCATCCCTTAACGGCGGCATACCACGCGCAATGCTTTTTTGGTCTAAGCGCAGTTCCTTTAACCAGTTGGACACCGTGTGCCGATGCAGTGGATGCGTTTCAAGCCAGCCTTCAGCATTAATTCGCGTTTGGGCACTATCGCCAGCCGTTTCGGCAATTCGCGTCGCCGACATCTGGGGCAGACTGATGACGCGCCGGTTGAACAGATACTTTGGCAGCAGTTCAATCGCCCGCGGATAACGGGATGCCGAATTCATTTGATCACCCCCTAATTAAAAAAATGGCTCTGCCATGTTTGGCAAAACCATTTTACCACTTTTGTACATTTTGTGAACAAAAGTTAAAACAAAAAATAAATCATATTTATCTATAATCATTTTCGATTCGGTCAAAAAACATAGTCTTGCAATTCGTTTGTGAACCGAACCAGAAACTAAAAAATTAAAACTGAACCCGCATCATTGTATAACCATGCCGTGCATAAACGCCATTCCGCCGCGTATGCCGTGCGATCGTTTCCGGCGCAACGTGCAGCAGTGCCCCCATCTCGCGAATCGAGCGGATGTACAACTGACCATCGGGGGCATGCACCACCAGATGCTTGTTGATTACGCTATCGCACGTCATTTCCCGAAAGCGGATGATCGTCATGACATCGGGGTCGTCGGCCGGAACGTATTTGATCCATTCCCGCGAGATCGTCTGACTGGCAAAGGCCTCGGGATAGCGTTTTTCAATGTTCTTCATGGCTTTGATCGGATTCAGCGCGGCTACCCAGTCCATGTACTCACCTCGCTTTTTTGAATTAAAAATTAGAAATCGCGATCGATCAGTTCACGATTCAACAGTGACAATTCGTTAAAGATCTTATTTTCACGAAAACGTGCCATATCCAAAGCTTGATTATAGATAATCTCGGCTTTGACATCATTAGGCAAAGTATCGTTTGCCAACAGTTCTTCGATCGACTTACGAAATTCTTCCTGTTTGAATGGCATATTTTTTCATCCCCTTTTGCGATTTTGTTTGACTTGAACATCCCTATTAAGATAACATAAATAACTGCAGGACTTAGCGTATTATTATTATCTTTCAACACCCGGGCGCTTATTTTCGGCCCGCGTCCAGAACAGCTTGTCTGTTCAAATCAACCAAGTGGCCAAACCCGCTCCTGTTCTGCAGAGACTCGTTCATTACGAACGAGTCTTTTTTTGTTTACTTTGTTAATTCTTCCTGTACGGTCGACAAAATCTCGCGCACGTGGTTGGTATCGAACAGCCACAACGACATCCCGGTTTCGTTGGCCGTGATTGAAACCGGCAAATGCTCAAAACAGTCTTCCAAATGAACAATCTCATCATCGGTCAGCAATTGCTTGTGCAGCTTTTCAATGTCGACACGACCGACAAACTCATCGTTGTAATCTTCATCATGCGTCAAATCAAAATATTTAGCAGTGTATTCCTTAGTCATTTTTCTATTCCTTTCCTTATTCCGCGGCGACTGGCTTGCGCACTTGGTACATCGCGAACTGCTGCACGCCGTCCCGCAGATAGTCGCGCATCAGTTTGAGCACCGTACGGGGATGCGTTGGTTCTTTGTCATCGTCATACGGCGTTGCTTCGGCCACGCAGCTGTAAAGCAGATCGATGTCGACGGTATAGCCGTCTTTGATCAGCTTTTCAACGCCCTTGGCAACCATGTTGTATTCGCTGAGCAGCGCGTTTTGAAATGGCAGACCGTACTTTTGGCCATCCACGATTACATAGCAGTCCAGGGCAACCGTGTAGGCCGCGTGGTTTTCTTTCATCGCCTGTTCGTGCCACCGCTTAAAGTTGTTGACTGGGAACATGGCCGTGTATCTTGTTTCCTGGCCGCAGCGGTCAACGGTTTTGTATTCAACGTAAAATTTCATGATTATCGCTCCTTTGTTTATTTATATCTTTCAACGATTATATAATAACTCTAATTTTGTAATAAGTCAATGGTTAAGCTCGATTTTTTTAATAAAAAAGCACCCGCTGATTGGCAGATGCTCTGATATTACCAGCGAATTTCTAAGCAACGGGCTGGATCATAGTCAACGGGCGTAATAGTCCAATCATATGATTGTTTGGTTAGGTAATCGACTATTTTGGCATATTGCTCAGCACTAATGTCATGTGAAACGAATAATTGGCCGTGTTTTTCATCAAGCGTGGCTGTATCTTTGTTTGGGCCGGACGTCCATAGTTTACAAAAGATCCCTTTTGAATCTTCGCCAAATTGATCAGCTAAGGCAGCATTAACGCATGTTGAGCAATCGCCATATTTCGCAGCGTTGACAATTGCATAGTCAAGGTTTCCAACGATTTTCAGTTGCTGGAAAAGATTATCAAGATTGCAGTTAAGGGTTTTAATTTTAAACATTTTTATCGCTCCTTTGCTTATCTTTTCAACGATTATATAATAACTCTAATTTCGGAATAAATCAAGGGTTAAACGCAACTTTTCAACAAAAGAAAAACCACCGACTTGCGGTGGTTCGTTTCTGATTATTCTTAACACAGCTCAACAGTTTGAGCGTTCAAATCAATAACTCGTTTTTCCAGATACAGACAATCGATTTCTTGACAAGCGACTGACTCAATTAAGTCGTCATTGTCAACATCAATCGAATCGTCTTCGTTTAAATACGTGTCGTCTTCGGTCAGCAGCTCCTTAATCTTATCGTTTAGTGCTTGCAGACTAAGCGTCTCAAAGATCACCGACATGCTGGCAGTGCTGCGCCATTCGTCGCAATCGTACAAGCTGTACATGGTGATTTTGTTATCCATAACAATCGCTCCCTTGTATTCTTATCTTTTCAACGATTATATAATAACCCTATATCCCCAATAAGTCAAGGGTTAAACGCAACTTTTTGGCAAAAGAAAAACCACCGACTTGCGGTGGTTCTTGTAGTTACAATTCGTCATGATTGCAAAGCTCAAGCAGAACGATTTTGCCGTCAACCACTTCATATCGAATCAGCCAATCGCTGGCGTGTCCGCCCACGTGCACGGCACGTTTGCCAGCAAACAGCTTATGGTCTTTGAGCCTATGCAAAGTCGGCTGGTCGTGACTTTCCAAGGCGTCCGTTGCTTGATTGACCAGTTTGACTGAGTAGTGCTTTTTCTTGTATTGCTTAAGCGTCCGCTTGAATTGCGTTGTGGTTTGAATTTTCATGATAACCTCCTGTTAATGACTTAGAATATTATTTCCTTTCAACGATTATATAATAACTCTATATTCCCAATAAGTCAAGGGCTATCCGTGATAAAATTTACAAATTGTAAAAAAATAAACAGAACCACTACTCGCGTTTCGGTGCAATTTTCGTAATTTTTGCACCAAAAAAACACCGTGCATTCCATTTGAGAACACACGGTGTTGTTTTTTAATCGAACAGTTTTTGCAACAGTTCCATTTTGGCGAAAATTGTCGTAAGCAGTGGAATTGCAACAACCGCCAGCCAATTCGAGTTGGTCATGTACAGGTAGACTGACAAACCACCGAAGAATGCGTACCAGCCCGAACCGAATTCGACCGCGACTTTAAACAGTACCTTGAGAACCGGCTTAATCAGCACCCACAACAGCCTTACAAGCGCTCTGAACACCATTGCAACCGCAACTGCTAGATTTTTAATTGCTAGAAACATATTTATCTGCTCCTTTGCTTGTTCATATCTTTCAACGATTATATAATAACTCTCATTTCGGAATAAGTCAACAAGCAAACGGAACTTTTTTCAAAAAGATCAAATTAAACAAGTGTCGGCATTTTTTATTACAGTTGCTTTCACCGAAACCCCCACTCAGACGCTCAAAATTAACGTGTGCGGAACTTTAGCCATTGAATCGGTCAATTAATCGTTTTGAAAACAGCAACGCGCAGACGGCGAATTTCGGCGCGAGACGGCGCGGAACTCTATCAAGCGAAATCATTCATTCAGTCATTACCGAATCACAAAACAGCCCCTTAATCATGAACACCCACTCAGACGCTCAAAATTGGCGCGTGCGGAACTTTAACAATCAAGTCGATTAATTAATCGTTTTGAAGGTAACGACGCTGATACGGCAATTTTCGGCACGAGGCGGCGCGGAACCTTTTAAAGTGAAAACTGCTGCATGGAGCATAACTGCAGCGATCTTAAAAACAGTCTTGTGATCGTGGAAATGAGCGTATCCCGTCATATATGAGTCAGCAGACAAACTAACGCATTTCTAAATCCATAAGCTAACGATCAGACAAGCATGTTCTTTAACTGCCAAGCTAATCTTCAATCCAACGATCAAATTAACGCATTCCTAAACAGCTAAACTAATACATCCCTAAATCCATAAATAAACAGTCAAACAAGCATGCTCTCTGACTGCCAAACTAATCTGGATCATTAATCTGCAATTCAGTCTATCCACTAACGCACAAACGAAGCTTCAAGATACTCTTTGTCTACATGCAGCTCTCGCAGAGCCAAGGATTGGCAATCTGCGAGATTGCTGCTTTTGATAATTTTTAAATCAAAAATACTAGCATATAAATATATGAAATATATTTATATGCTTTGAATACTATTGGGGATTTTGGCGGTGTGCAACCAATTTTTGGTTTGTTGGTTTTAGGCGCTAAAAAATAAAGAAAAAACGAATTAAGGACAAAGGTGCTGGGCACGTGTTGGCGAATCTCTGGAATGTGGTGTTGTGCCTAGGATAATAGACGATAATTTATGTTCGTAGAAATAATTTTATGTGATTGTTTTCGGCTTAAAGTGGTGAATAAAATACCACCATATTTTAGCTTTATCATGAAGTTTATCAACTAGACCAATTTGGTTTTGGCGAAATTTTTAGACCAACCTACGTCCCTTTTAGACCAACCTACGTCCCTTTTAGACCAACCTACGTCCCTTTTTAGACCAACCTACGTCCCTTTTAGACCAACCTACGTCCCTTTTTTACTTTAACTAAACTAGCCTCTGTTTTAGGGTTGGAAACGTTGATTTCTCGGCGTTTTGCTCGAAAATTAGTTTTAGTATTAAAAAAAGACCATCCGTTTGGGGATGATCTTTTGCACTATGACTGTTTTTCAGTTTTTGGTTTTGGCTTTGTTTTTTTCGACTGCTTTTTCCATTTGCCTTTGGGCTTGGCAGCGATAAAGTCATCAGCAAATTCAAACTCTAAGGTTGTATCAAGCAGATCAATGGTCATGTACTGCCCACTGCGAATGTTATCGGGCACGCTGAACGGTTTGTTGTCATCACTGTTTTTGACTGATTTGATCAGCTTGGCTTGCATCAGTGTTTCAATCATGTCGTGAACGGCTTTAAAGATTGAACGCTTAGCACGCTTTGAATTTTTAACGTCAATCGTCGGCGTCCAATCCAGCAGCGTCTTGATCCGAATGCGGTTCTCTTGTGCCTTTCCCGCGTTGATCCGCTTGTTGCAGTACAGTTTGCGAATCATGTAGTATTCGGCGCCGTTGCGATAGCCATTTAACTTGAGCAGTTCTTTTGGGTACAACATAGTGTGGTAACTATGGCCTGGCTTGTACATGTTGACGATCATTGGCGTTGGATGAATCGTAATTACGCGCAGCTTGTATTCGGCATGCGAAAACAGACGCATGAAAAACGGCTTTTGCGTACGGTCGTTGTAATAGCTGTATTGTGCTCGTACCAGCATGTCCAATGTTTCTTTGACGATTTCCCGAGCACGGCGAAGATTCGTCCAGCCCATCATGTCCATCATTTCGTTTAATGAAAACGAAATCGGCTTGTCCAGCTCTTGCCGGTGCTTCATCAGCTCAAAGTTAATGTAGTCGACAATCTGGGATGTCTGCGTCGTCCACTGATCATCCCGTCCCAGATAAACAGTGGTCTTTTCGTAGCTCAAGGTCTTGTACCAGCCGGCTGCGTGCATCTCATCAGTCGTCAGTGGGTGGGCTTCTTGTCCTTTGGAACGGGCGTTGGCGCTTTTAATACAGGCCAGCTGATTCAAAAAGCTGTTGCTGTTGATGATTACGTAGCGCATGTTTTTAAACGACATTTTAGGCACGTCATATTCTTTTTGGGGATGATATGACTGGTTTTGATAGTAGTTTTGATGTCCTTGATAGTATCGCTTGCGCTTAGCTTCTTTTTCTTTTTTAATCCATTCCCGTTTTTCTTTTAGTTCGCGTCTGCTGGCATCAGCAACCGGGGCGGCCTGCTGATTTAAGGCACTGAAAATTGAGTTGATTTCTTTGTTGTATTCGGCAGCAAGTTTTTCGTTGCCATTATTATTGAAGCTTGGCATTTGAATTGGACTGTTGTAATTTACCATAAAAAATCTCCTATCTTATTTATTTGAAATCGATTGGTCGTTTTAGTTGTCCCCCCAACCAACTCATGTGATAAGATAAGAGTTGATCGGGGGATGTGGGATCCGAAATATGGAATCCGAGATCCGGAATATGAGAATGAGAATATGAAGATGAGAGAACGTGAATCGGTGTTATCAATCACGTTGAAAATCTCCTATCTTATTTTTGATTTGATCGTTTTCTTCCATCCCGATTCATAGGCTAAACAATTGCGCGGATCATTGTTGATTCGTCAAAAAGCGGCTAAAAGCAAAATTCGCTTACAATTGTTTTGCTGATTAAATACTTCCTTTACTCGCGGCTTTTCCAGGGCAATGCGAGTTTTTTTATTGTCTTTTTTAGTCGTTGTAGACAACGACGGGTTCGTTTTGATACGTGATGTTCCAGACGTTAGGCATTTCTTCGGGTTTAATGTTGACGCACCCGTGCGAACCGCCTTCTTGGTAAGCCGTTTTCGACCAGTCCTTGCGCCAGGAGGCATCGTGCAGACCACAACCACTTTGCGTAAACGGCTCCCAGTACGACACCTTGGATGCGTAGTTCGTGCCATCGTCGTTTTTGCCGCGCAGAACGCTTGGCGACTGCTTGTACATGATGTAGTACACTCCGGTTGGCGTGGCATCATTTTTAGACGCGTCGGCCGTGCCGGTAACGACGTCGTTGAGCGTTACGGCCGGCTGATTGTCCTTGATGATCCACGCCTTTTGCTGTTTGATCGACACCAAAACGTAGTTGCTGCCCAGGCCATGATTAACATTGGTGTAGCCGGTACCCAGCTGATTATAGCCGGTACCTTTCAGACATTTGTTGACGTCAATCGTCTTTTTATGATGCACGAATGCATCAATCAGCGCGGCTTGTACCTTGTTGGCATCAAGTTGCCAGCCATAAGTCGCGTTTTTGACGGTAATGTTTTGACCGTCGGGCGTGGTTAGGCTGGTATTTTTGTTCAGCGTGGCATAGCGATTATTGATCTGATCAACCTTGCTGACCAGCGGATCGGGATCGGCAAAGTGATACTTGCCGTTATACCAGTGGACGGCCCGAAACGCATCGTTAGGCGTAAACGAATAACGATGGCCCAATACGTCCATGGTGACGCGCTGTTTGTTAAGCCTTGCCAGCTTGTCGTGCGAGATGGTCAGACTGCGGGTAGCAAACGACCACGTACCAGTGCTTTCGACCCAGGTTTGCTGTTTGGCAAAGTCCTGTTTGATCGTCTGCATGCCGACCGTATGGCCGTTTTGATATGGCAGGTCGCGTACGCGGTGGTCATGCAGAACGGCAATGTTGTTGGCATTGGCGTTGACCTTGGTATAGGCCTGCTTGACGGTTAGACGGCCAACGTCGACGCCATCGATCGTAACGTTGGGATTGAAATGCGTTTCGTTGAACTGCACGGCCCCGATCGTATAACCGGTGACGACGGCGAGAAAAATACCGCATCCCCAGGCGGTCAGCGTGCGCAGATAATGTTTTTTCGGATGGTAGCGTTTAGGCATGCGAAGCCTCTTTTCTGTTTGGAATATGACGCTGATAGTCGTCGGCATACCAGTAGTATGACCAGCGATCATCAATCCAACGCTGTTTCATCAGCACCTTGAACTGCGAGTCGAGAATTAGATACTTCCAGCTCAGTCCTTTAACAGTCGGCTGAATCTTGACGACCCAGATGATGTCTTGGTAGTTGCTGAGATTCAACGCCTTAGTCTCAAAACTGTTCATCGGATTGCGGTTGAGCCAGGCGTCAAAGTCGATCAAAAGTCCCGGACTGTTTTCGATACCGATTGCTTGAAACGAGATCAAGTGCGTCCGGTCGACCTGGTTTTTGGGCAGACTGCCGGCAATCAGACGGCTGGGATGCTCGTGGGCCGTATCGGCAACGATATATGAGCGCTGACGTGAGCGCTGATTCTGCGCAAACGAGTTCTGCTTGGATGTTGGCACTTCGCCCCACCCCAGCGAACCGTTCTTCTTTTTCCAGGCATTGGCGAATTTACGGGGCGTGTCAATACCACTGTTGATCAGCTCAAAAAAGCTGCGGCTGTAATCATAGCCCGTTCCCTTGGCAATCCGAATAGCGGCCACGTGGTAGTCCGGCGTGTGTTGCCAGATAACATCGTTTACAGAGACGCAGTTGAGCATTGCCAAAAGATCGGGCAAGCGGCCAATGCGATACGACACGACTTCATAGACTCGCGTACCGCCGTTTTCAATCCGCTCTAAGGTACGTTTGAATCGACGACTGGCCGACTCGTAGCTCTCAGCCATTTTGTTCGAGCTGATGAAGCGCCTTAATCAGCTCAACGGTTTTAGCCCGATCGAGTTTAACGTGCTGTTGACGATCAGTATCGATAAAGCGGACACCGCGTTGACGCAGTTCTTGCTTGACAGTTGCTTTAATTCCGTTCATAAAAATCTTCCTTTCTGATCTGATAGATAAAATTAGAGCATTACCGGTGCGTAGGTCTTGGCCTTATATTCATCGTTTTGACGATAGAAGTAGCCCAATTCCTGCAGATGGTTTAATGTTTCCGCAACACGGGCGGTTTGCCGCAGATAGCTCAGTTCGGTACTCAAAGGAATCAGCACGGCATGGCGTGGAGCCTGCCAGGCTTTGATAAACGGCTTGGCGACTGGTTTTTCAATGGCTGGTGCCGCTTGAACGGTCGGTGTATTTGCCGTTGCAGAGCTTGGAGCCTGTACGCTGGATTCAGCCGGTTGTGCAGATGTCGGCGCTGATTGTACCGTTTGTGTCGTTTCTGGTTGGGCTGGAGTTGTTGACTGAACCGATTCAGTAGTTTTTTCAACGGACGTTGACGCAGATTTGGCATTCGGCGTAGCACTGTTTTGCGGTCTGGCATTGCTCCAGCCGGAATGGTCGGGCTTTTTAGCATTCTTTTGCTCAGTCGCGTTCTTCTTGGCAATAATATCAGTGATCGATTCGCCTTGCTTGGCAGCATCGGCAAGACCGTCGAGCTGATCAAAAATGGTGCCGCCAGACGTCGGCTGATTGTCAGATGTCGGCTTGTTATCAGTCTTCATCTGATTCATGGCATCTTTAAGCATCCCCGACATATCTACCGTTTGATCGCCAAGTGCAGACTGATCCAAAGAATTGCCATGAGAATCGCCAGCATCAGCACTTCGCTGATTAAACTGAGCAGCAGGGCGCGTTTCATTGTCGGTTTCGACCGCGTTGACGCTGTTCGGATTGTCCTTGGCGCTTGCTGATTCGACTGGCGAATCGGTACTCGCGTTGCTGACTGGTTCATAGGTAATAACGATTTCGGCGGAGCGTTTGGAATTGATTGTTAGATTTTCTTGCGACACTTCCGTTTGGTTAGGCCGATAGCCCTTAATCTCTGGTACGTCATAATGTGCCCAGTATGGATCGTCGGAGTGCCACGGCGTCAGCTTGGTCGTGCCGTCTTCATAAATGCACTGTTCGCGTACAAACAAGGCGTCTTGTTCGATCGGTTCGACTTCAGCGTCGCGATAATCAGCAGGCATCTTAAACTTGATCGTGCGCCGAAATGACCTTTGCAGATCCAACCGAAGCCCGGCGGGATCGTCGTAGTGAATAATTGTTTGTGGCTCGATGGTGATCATTCCCTTCCTGGTAGTTTGCTTTTCTTCAAGCCATACAATCATTATAAACGGTTTGTAAACACATTAGAAAACCAAACGACGGCTCAAACAAAAAGTCAATTAAAAAAGCACCGCTCATCTTGTGTGAGCAGTGCTTTTTGTCTATTCAGCTGATTTTTCAGATTTCATTTGCTTGAGTTCGACGAAACGTTCCATCCCCAGAATCGTCAAGGCCTTGCCCCTTGAAATGATCGGCGGTGTTGGGCCTTTGGCGTTGATCTGAGCGTTTAAGAAACCAGGCGCGTTGAGATACTTAGTGCAGTCGTTCTGCAGTTCAAGCAGCGTTTTGCCGCTTTTGAGTTCGAGTTCTTCAGCCGGAACCTGTAGGCGCAGACGCGTAAACCATTGCCGACAGCATTCGGTGAATTCCTTAAGGTCGTCCAGTGTTTGAACGGCCACGCGGAACTTGTCGCGTTGGATCATTGAGCGCTTGTCAAAGCTGATGTAAAAGTGTTCGTTACCGGTAATCAGATAAGCGGCCGCGCTGATTACGACCCCCATGGACGAAAGCCGACGAAGCTGTTCGTTGGTTTGTGCCAGCATGATTTCGGTGCTGTCCAGCGGTTTAGTCGCCGCTTTTTTCCGCACCAGTTCGGGGAAAAGCTTGATGTACGGCTCTTTATTGGTAAAGAAGTCATACAGGTTGTAGACGATATAGCGATTCCCTTTTTGAGATTTCAGTTGAGCACGAACGATGCCTTTTTTCTGGCCGATCGCACGGGCGACCTGGGTTTGATTTGAGCTGTTTTCAAACTTTTTAGAGTCAAACTCACGCATGCCATCAATGCCGATGCTTTCGTATTCGGCCAAGCGTTCATTGATTTTAGGCAAGGCGTGCTTGAACCAGGTTTCATAGATTGCAACCGGCAATTGGGCCTTTTGCGTGCGAATCTGACTGAGATTGCCGTGCGAACGGTGCAGAATCCGTCCCAAGGCTGAATAGGTAAGACGCGGATCAACGCTGGCAGCGCGTTCGATGCTTTGAGTGAACTCTTTTTGCTTATCCACGTCGACATAGACTGCCGTTTTCATACGATCACCTACTTTTCAACTACGTATGGCTGTTGAATATTGACCAGTGCTTGGTAAACCTGCAGAAACTTCTTGCTGTCTTTGCAGACGCTTGGCAGGTCTTCCAGATCGGTCACGGCGATACCAGTTTCTTTAGCAACATCTTCAACTGACCGCGTGTGGATACCGTCGCCGATTTCAGCCCGCATCAAGCGCCGCTGCAGTTCCAAGTAGGCATCAACCGTATTGGTAAAAGAATTTTCCGTGCGCTCTAAATCCATAAAGCCATAGAACAGCACGTCGAAAAGATCATTGGTCGTTTCGGTGTGGTTCTCGAAGGCTGATTTAATGTTACGGCTGTTAGGTGCTGCGAACCGGGCCAGCGTCTCGTAGGTAATGCGCATACCGGTCTTACGTTCCCACTGGTACTGCAGCTCGGCTAACATGGTGCCGTTAACGTCAGAATAGTCGTCGGTATTTTGATAATAGATATTTAGACAACGAGCCAGGAATTCTTTGAATCCCAACTCGGCGTTGCGCTTGCCACTGATGATCATGTGGATCATCGACGGTGAGTAGTAGCGTTCCAGATCAAAAGTCAGATAAAAGTCCCGCGTTGTCCGACGCTGATCGCGAGCAGATATTTCGTGCATTTTCTGCAGCATTTGTGATGTCATTGTCCTCGTCTCCTTTGCTTGTTTTTTGAGGTTTTTACAAACGGCTTTTTAATACCTTTTTCCATCTATTATTCTAATGATTTCGCATCAAATTAGCAATTAAATAATACTCATTTGTGTTTCTTTTTGGACAAAATAGTTTAAAAAAATACGTTAATGTGCTTTACAAACAATCAAATTGATATTAGGATGTGATTAATTAGTTTGTAAACGAATATAAAAACAAGAAAGGACGACTACTGCATGAGTCTGATTGACTTCTTAAAGAATTTTGATACTGACTGCCAGACGGACTATGCCAAGGCCAGCGAGGTGCTGGCTAAGGTGCCACAAAACGACATTATCTCGGGGACTTCGCTGAGTCGCTCGACGATTTTTAAACTGAAAAGCGGTCGGGCCCCCTTGGACGAAGCTCACCGCGCGACGATTCGATCGCTGGCACTGTATTACGACGTGCTGGTCGCAGCCCTCCAGATGAAGAATGGAAAGTAATCAGCTGCGGGATGCACAAACGGATTGGGAACAGAAACTGAGTTTGGTTGTCCGGTACGAAACGCAGAAGAACCTGTTTAAGCCCGGCCAAAAGAAACAGCCGTCATTTGAACAGTATTGCTACGTTATCGTTGGGGTTCTGACCAGGTATGCCACTTTAGGGCTGATGGATGCCAAGTATCGAACCGATGACATCAACACACTGGAGCTGATCAAGGTTTTTAACCCAATTACCTGGGTGTGGGAATCGCCCAAATATATTTTTAAGCTGGCTCTGAGTTCGGCAATCGGCGTTTACGGGCCGGCCGAGTTTACGAAGCTGATCAACTTCGCCTATAACGCCCTGCTGACTGCTGATGATGTGATCTACGTGCCCGAGTCGTATTCCGGTGCACGCTACCTGCTGTTTGACAACGGGATTTTTGATGCCAAGACCAAAGATCTGATTACGGTTCAACCGGACTCAATGCACTATCGGATCAACGATGAGCAGATTGACGTACCGGTGATTCGTCACAAGCCGCTGTTGGAAATTGACGGTCAGTCAGTGCCATTGCCAGAAGTCGGCTTTACCGAAAAGCACAAGCATCACTGCTCCTATTACAAGAATCCGGAACTCCCCCGCTACGCGCCCGAAGATCCGGAACAGTACAACGACTGGAACCCTTTGGACTGGCTGGTGGCAACGGCGGGTGGCGATCCCGAACAGGCACACTACATTTTGGAGATCATGGGCACGATGCTCGTTCCACAGCACCAGTTTAACGCGTTTATTGAGATCAACGGGGCCAGCGGTTCGGGCAAGACGACGATCATTAATTTAGTCAAGGCTATCTACGGCAACCGGACGACCATGCTGACTGACTATACCGTTGAGACCTTAAGCGAAAACTTTCCGTTTCGGGGCACGGTTAACAAGTCGACTGGAGTCGTACATATTACGGAAATCAACGGGGCCACGATCGGCAAGCGGGTCATCCCCTTGGTCAATCAGTTTGCCAACGAAGGCGTCTCACTAAAACAGCTTGGCAACGTCGACATCTTCTTGTCCCCACCGCCACTTTTGGTCATGGAAGGCGCCGGCTGGGCCCACTTCGACATTACGAATACGGGGATGCAGCGGCGGATTCTGCCATTGGACATCTCAAATTCGTTTGCGCAGTCGTACAAGGCCAAGCAGAAAAAAAGCGTCTTTCATCAGCGCAAGGTAATTGAGTGGGTTGCCAGCAAGGCCGTTCAAGCGTTTGCCGATATGACGCACGGCGATGATCACTTCATCTATCAGCTAGAAGATATTGACAAACTGCCCCGGTTCTTGCAGCGGTGGCACGCGCAGGCCATTTCAGCAGGTGATCGGTTTATGAACAACTACATGGCCCGGATCAAGCCTGCTCTGCACACCGGCTATCTGCCCGTGCAGATCATGTACGACCTATATAAGGAAAGCACGAAAATCGACGCAATGGATCCGAACTTTCAGCGTAAGATCAAGTCGTTTTCCGTGGCATTGATTATCTATTTAAAACAGCTGGATTTTGAAGTCGTCGATCTCGACGACACCGACGACGGCTTGCAACAGCACTCGTCTGATGAATTGGGAATTGATTTTGAAGTCGTCAACGAGGCTATGCCACTTCCCGAAAGCTGTTCCAACTATGATAGTACGTTTGCCCGTTTCAAACGGCCGAACTGGTTGAAAATCACTGACAAGACAAAACTGATTTAGAAAGGAAGCATTAACTATGGTAAATCTCTCAAGTATTGGTGCACGTTTCATTCCTTTGATCCCTAATGGCAAGAAACCGGCGGGCAAGTTCAAGGACAAAAGCTTTACTCGTGAGCAGTTGGTCAGTCACATTAATCGTGGCGGCAATCTTGGGTTACTAGCTCAGCCGAACTTTGTCTTTATCGATATTGATTCGGTCAGCCATGGCAAAAACGGCGTCAACGGTTTGGTCAACTTCAGCAAGTGGATCAGTGATCACGGGATGGATCTGGAAACCTTGACCAAAGAAACTCTGGTACAGGGTACGCCAAGCGGCGGTCTGCACTTGATCTTCTTAAAGCCCAAAGGTTATCAGATTGCACAAGACATCAGCTTTCTGCCCGGTGTCGACATCAAGGCCTCGCCCAACAACTACATTGTCGTGCACCCGTCAAAAATCAACGGCAAGCCGTATGAATTCTTGAATGATACAATGCCGACCGTTTTGCCGCAAGCACTGGCCGATGCCTTAACGGAACGGATCGCGCAAGAACGTAAAGAACGGCGCGCGGCCATTAAAAAAGGCGGTCGCACCAAAGACGGTCTGGTGTACCGTACCAACGGCAAGTATGAGCATTTAGACGTGTTCTACAACGTTATGCACGGTTTTGAAATCATCGGCGCCCGCAACAACGCTCTGTTCACCTGGGCTTGTGCCGTCCGGCGGTTTGCCGACGTTGAAGAAGCAATCTATTTTGCCCGCATCGCCAACAAGAACAGTCCCAAGCCATTGGCTGACAACGAACTGGTGGCAACGGTCAAGAGTGCCTTTAACTACAGCGATGAACAGCAGATTGAGATTGCCACGGTCAACGGTGTGGAGTGGGTCTACTTGAAGAATCGGATCTCAGCCGCTGATCACAAGGCGGTTTTAAAGTCAGTCTACGATCGGGTGCAAAGTCCCTACTCCGAAGACTACAACAAGGCAGACCGTTACAGCTACAGTGAAGCGGATCACGATGCCTCGCCAAGTCAGAAAAAGACGATCTGGAACTACATTCCGAAGGAAGAAGGCCAAAGCAATGCCGAATAACTATTACCTTGATCATATTGACGGATTCGGCCAAAAAGTTACTGCTCTGCGCAAACAGCAGGGCATGATTCCAAGCCATTTTGCCAAAAAGGTTGGCGTTGCTCTTAGTACGCTTACTCAATGGGAAAATGATGAAACCATGCCAACCTGGAACAGCGTGGTTAAGCTTGCCAAAGCATGTGGAATAACGGCCAAGGATCTGGTCGGCGAAGATACGGTCAAGCAACTGGCGGCGCATAAGCGCGAACTTGCCAAGAAAAACAGTACCCGCGGCTATTATTTCGGCTATATCGAAGGTCTGGGCGACCGCATCTATCATCTGCGCAAGAAAGCCGGCTTGACGCAAAAGCAATTGGCTAAAAAAGCCGGACTCAGCTATCGTGCGATTTCAACGTACGAATTGGATCACGTGTCGCCATCCAGCAAGGCGGCGCAAAAACTGGCCGATGCGTTTGACATTACACTGGAAGAACTGCTTGGAAAGGACGTTTTAGATGCAGAAAATCACGGGAATCACGATTAATGCCAAGGCGTTTCCAATGGATCTGGTCTTGACGTTTTACAGTACGACGACCAAAAATATCGGCGTGTTTTACAACTCGTTTAACTGCTTGGATGATCATCAGATTCGTTTCTGGATTAAAGATGCCTTTCAAGACGTCAACCGCGTGCTTTTGTTCGATGGCAACACACTGACCGAAAACATCAACTACCGGACGATCAAAAGTCTTAAGACGATTACCGATCAAGAACGGCCGGGCTGGTATCTGAGCCAGGCGCTGAAAAACGCCGACTATCTGATCAGCTGGCATGCCGATTATGATCGGACGGTTGTCGAACAGTTTCGCGATCTGGGTTCGCCCTACTACGTCAATCAAGCCTTACAGCAGATGCACGGCTTTGCAGACAATGGCCGGTGGATTGACCTAAGCCGGGCCAACGAAAAAGCAGCCGTCGTACAGGGACGCAAGCGGATCAGCCAGTCATTTAAACAGCAGTGCGCCTACGCAGGATTGACGCTGTTTGATGAGCCGAAAACCGCATTTGATGATGAAGGCGCCCTAACCAAGGAAAGCTTGATCGAATGGCTTAAATACAGCGCCGAATGCACGATCAATCAAGCCCGTCTGTTTGAGTCTGATACGTATCAAAGCGAATTGAGCGCGAAAGCGTCAGCTGTTAAGCATTTTGATGTAGATCTGCCGATCACGAGCACCAGTGCGAATATCAGCAGTCGCGTACTGACCGACAACGGCGAGCATCCCCTGCACGATGCTGATGCGATCGAACTGCAGATTGATATGAATGGTCAGCCGATTAATCTTTTGCGCCACCTGTTTGATCAGCAGATCATTCCACGACCGGTATATGAGTTCTATCATGCCGTTGAAAATCGGTCGGTGTCAACGCATAAGGATTTTGCCAGTGCTAAAAAACAGCTCCCCTACCAGATCAGCAACTTAACCGTCCCCTATTATGATGAGTATTATCATGCCACGGATTCATACGCGGTAATGAGCTTTGGGGGCGCACACGGCACGCTGGCATCAATGCCGTTGAACGGTTCGTTTAACGATAACGGCGAATCTGCCTATCGTCTGGGCGAAACCGTTGAGAAGACGGTTGTCGACGTCAAGCACGTGTTCAGCGTGGATGCCGACAGCTTTTACCCGACGCTGGCCGTCAAACTGGGCATTTTTGGGGAACGATATGCCGAGATGCTGAAAAACCGGTTGAAGATCAAACATCAATTGCCCGACGATAAAACGACCTGGAATGATGAGCACAACGCCCTGTATCAGCAGTCGCTTGCCAGCAAATTAATTTTAAACAGTGCTACGGGTGCGGCCAACATGCACAACTCGCGCTCAATGCTCCCCTTAGACAATAAGGTAACTTCGCTGCGGATTTTGGGTAATCTGATCATCTATGAGCTGGGAACGGCTTTTGTCCGGCAAATGCACGCCGAGATCATCTCTACCAATACCGACGGGATCAAGATTGCTTTTGATCATCTTGGGGATGCGCCAACGATTGACGAGATTTCTTCCCTAGCCGAATCGTTAGGCCAAAAGTACGGTCTGCATTACGAAGTAAAGCAATTGGATCGGGTCATGGTCAAAGACAGCAACAATCTGCTGGAATGGATGCATGGGCAGTTGGTCAACGTTACCGGCAAGCTCGGCAAGGGCTATGAAGGCAGCATGCCGCTGGCTGGCACGATGGATCACCCGCCAATCGTCGACATGGCCTGCACGGCTTATCTCAGTCAGCAGCCGGACGGCGACCCCGGGACTTGGCTTGAACAATGGCTGAACGAACGGCTGGAAAAGCAGTTCGTGCCAATGCAGTGGTGCATCGTCGCGCGCAACACTGAATCACGCCAGCTAACTCTAAATGATCAGCCGGTCAATGATGCAATTCGCGTTTGGCTAAAAGACGACGGTCAAATGTTGAATGCGGTTGGCAAAAACGGCACGCCGCGTAAACTGCCCGCGTGGCCGAGCAATCTGGTGGAACCAATCGTCAACGTCAACCGAGCCGTTAAAAATCGGCCATCGGTCAAGCCGTACGTGCAGTGGAGCTTGAATTCGTTAAAACCATGGCTGAAAGCTGATGAGCAGTCCCTGTTTGTCTTGCCGCCGCAAGAACCGGAATCAGCTTTGTTGGTAAATGATGAACAGCCGACGATTCAGATCAAGGATCCCAACAGCCCGTTGGCAAAGTTCCTGCAACGTAACCATTGATTTATAGCCTAATTAGTGGTATTATATAATAGTTGAAAGATAAGCAAAGGAGCGATTTTTAATGAATGAGAAACACGCAATCGTACAGTGGTTTGCCGACCAGCTGCCCGATATTCAATTTGTTCAAGAAGACGATACGACTTACAAGTTCTGCCCCGAACACCATCCCTGGCTGGCTCCGCGCGGCTGGATTCACTTGGATGAATACGAAGACGCGAAGACACTCGAACATGCTTTGCGTCGAATTTTCTGGAAAAAGCTCAACGAAGCTGAAGCCAAGGTTCGTATCTACGAATAGTGAGGTATCTGGTATGAAAAATCCAATTACTTTATCCGATTTTGTCAGTTCTCAAGTTGACTTAGAAACGTTTGACGAAATCGCAACGCGTTTCGTTGACTTGGACGGCAATGAGATCTATTTAACGTTTGAAGACGGCTGGTACACTGATAGCGCAATCTGTTGTAGCGACTTACTTAATGCCGGACTTGACGTAATGGTTTTGCCTAATATTGCCGAACGCTATCAGACCCACGCGGTGAGCGAAGATGGTGAGATTGTGCTGGAAAGTAAGGATCCGGCAAAACTGCTGCAGACGATTATAGCCGTGTACTTCTGGATCGGCGAACAGGAATACCCAGTGGGCTAGAGGCGATTATATGACAAGTATTTTAGACAACATTATCGCGTGGGCTTGGGTACATTCGCCTTTCGCTGTTGTAATATTTATTGCATTTTTGGCATCAATTGCTATTTGGATGTCAGTCAAAATAGCTGACGCAGACAAAAAGCCGATTGCTGAGTCATTTGTTGTCTTGACGCTTATGGCTTATGGCCTTGTGGCGGTATTTTTAACCATTGCTTTTTTCAAAGCGACACCGCAATTAAGCCATTACGCGCATCAAGAAACGGTTAAGCCGTATCAATATACGATCAGCAAGAATAATCAAGTTTATTACAAGCTTTCAAAGGATGGCAAAACATATCACACAAAACGCGTTAAAACGACTGTTAAGATTAGTGATCATACGAAGACGATCGTTTATGGCAAGAAGTGGGTTGCTGACAAGAATGCCACGAAGTACGAGCGTAAACTGATCAATCAGCAGCCGATTACATGGCATAAAGTTGAGTACCGAAAAGCTACTGACTAATTTAGAAGGGATTTTTATGAATCATTTAGAATGGATTCCATATTTCGGATTATTTGTCACGATTGTTTTGACACTGATGATTTACTATGAGTTGTGCAAATACACTCGGCCAGCGACAACGATTCAAATCCGTCTTGAATTTAAAGCTGGCAGTGATGCCGTGGCGCCAATTGAGTTAACGTATCAAGTGCGGCGGTTAGACACTGTGCAATTCGACTTTGACTACTCAAATTTTGATGGTGATGCTGTCCTTGAATCAATTAAAGTTTTTGAAAACGGTGAAGATTGTACTGATTTGTACACAATTGATACTGCTGATCAAAAAGTTGTAATCACACGAAAGTAAGGTAACAAAAATGTTTGAAGAATCTACTGAAAAACGGCTGCAAAAGGCCTATCAAGAAACGTCGTCCATGGCTGAGTTTCTCACCATGGTAGTCAAGCCGAGCATGAGCGATCAGACAACACTTGATCTAATCGATTGGTATCAAGATCAGATCAAATACCAATTAATCGTAGGCTTGTATACCAAGACCTACGGCGATTCACGGCCAACATATGTTTTAATTGAACCGAAAATTGACGACGAATCGCGCATTTACATGATGCAGGTTGTCGAAACTGATGATCTCAAGAGCCGTCCTGGGTATCGCTTGTCCGATTTTGAAAAAATCAAATTGGAACTGCGCAACGGTTGGCAGATCAATAACATCCCTGCCCGGCTAACCAAAGTAGAGAAACGGGGATGATTATATGCTAATGATTTTTGCATCGGATCCGCATGGTACCGGTCAGCCGTGGATTAATCTTATTGAGCAGGCAAAACAAAAGTATCCAGATGCACAAATCGTGTTTGGCGGCGACTACATTGACGGTCGTTCGTTCAGCAAAGAAACGTTGGAATACGTAATGCGTTCCGTTAAGCACGATCATGCCATCGCTTTATTAGGCAATCATGAGCAGATGATGATTGATTTTATCGAACAAGGTGATTCGCTTTGGTATGCCAATGGTGCTAAAACCACGGTCAAGTCACTGCTGAAACGCGGCTACAGTAAAAAACGAACACGACAATTGCTGACACAATCGCCTTATTATCGGTTTATCAAAGAATTGTCCCTTGAACATCAATGCGGTCGAGTTGAATTTGTTCACGCCGGCATCAATCCAGATGGTTCACAAACAAATAAGGATTATATGCTTTGGGCCCGTGAAGAATACTGGTACGGTGAGAACTGCAAGCCAATTTTTGCTCATAAAATTTTTGCTCATAATATGACTGACAAGGTTATTGTTTCGGGTCATACACCAACCTGTTTGATTAGTGGTAAGTTTGATGGCCCACATGTTGATTATCCAAACGGCATTATGGCTGATACCAAGACTTGGCATTGCCCTATCGTTTCCGTGCAGTATGAAAATGAACCGGCACGAATTTTCACTGACAATGGCTGTCATGGTGATCTGCCCGATCATAACGGTAACATTTTAGTCATTAATGAATTCGGTTCAGTTATCGACGCGTTTAATTAAGGAGTTTTTTATGAACTATCTAAAAATCGAGAATCATGAGCATTACCAGTGGGTTGACGACGGTGCCTATTCGTTCGGCATCGGCAACAAGCATCCCGACCGCGATGATGACGAGTCGCGGTGGCTGTTCTATGATTTAGTGGCAACAGTCACGGAAAAGATCAATCAGATCTACGTCGACGATCACAAGCCTCACCGACGGCTTTTGACCGTCGACTGGCGAAATCCCGATACGGGCCGTGTCTACCGGTGCGAGATTGAGATTGCCTGGGATGCGCAAAAGAATCTGGAACAGTTTGGCCTAAAACGGATCAAATTCATTAAGAAAGGCTGATTTTTCAATGACTGAAAGCAAAAAATACATGATGCTTGTGAACAAGCATGATCAAACAATGGCAATGGTAACGTCTGAATTGATCGACACAAAGGTTATTGGCTTGTTGGCAGCTGGCATTTGCCGGACTTTTGAAGAAACCTACGATTCCCCAATGCCGATTCCTAATCTGGTCGACTGTTTGACTGGTTATTATAACGTCGAAGTTGTCATGAAAGACGACTACCCGTTGAAAAACATGATTGACGGCGAAGATATGCACGACGTGGTAATGATGGCACATTTAGACAAGCTGGTTAAAACGATTTCGATGGAAGACGTTCGCAGTATTCTGGGCATCACCTACCCTTCGATCAAATCGTATCTGAACGGTCAGCACGGGGATGTCAAAAACTTCGCTGAAGATTGGGATGATGACAATGACTGAAAACTATCAGATCGTGCCGTGGACGGGCGGCCGTTATAAAGCTATGGCGAATGGCAAACTCATTGACAAAACGACGAATCAAGAAGTTCTGCCATACAATGAAATTGGCAGTGTTCACATTTACAATCAATGCGGGCAGAAGATCTCCCCACGTCTGCAGGACTTGTTGGCTCACGCGTGGATTTCGACGTACAACTCGGGCAGTCAAACAATCATCGTTCCCGATGGTAAAGCAATGATTCCAGTTAATATGCGCGTCAAAAATCTGAAAGACTCGCGGCGGCCAGATGTTTTGGAGAATAACTGGATGGCCGAAAAATACGTTAGCAAGCATGCCAATGATGAATTCGTTGAGATCTGGACGATTCCAAAATACAGCTATCGGATCTATCCCGACGATACGGTGATTCGCATCCGTTCCGAAGACCAATATAAGACGCTGAACTATTACTCGGTTGACCCTTGGAACAGCAAGGCAACGTTTCTGCTGAATCGGTTTGAGTACAAAGCGAACCATCAGCGCAATCGGGCACGGCGCGTGATCGATATTGATCGGTTCCAGCCGGGCAGTTTCTATCGGTTTGCCCTCTCTGGCGAATTGGAGAAGATCTTGCGTCAAGCCGATGGCAGCAAGTATCTGCGAGTTGCCTATCCAACAGCCGGTCATGCCAAGCAGGCTGATCCAGTTGTTCACTACCAAAAGCACGAAACAATCAAGGAAGAAGTTGAACAAGCCATGCCAGAACAAAAACATCTCAACATTCCGCACGACAAGGTGCTGACAATCACCAAGGCTGATGGTGCTAAGGTCGAAGTTGCCAACCTTTCAATGACTGAGTTGGAATCACTGCTAAAACAGTTGGCCTAACAAATTCATTTTTTAAAAGTGTCGTTGACGTTCACTTTTGGTTCATATTTGATGAACTATTAGTGAACATTAACGACACTTTTAAGGCATTTTACGATCAATAAAACTGAAAGGAAGAATCACTTTGGCAACCTTTTTGGAGCTTTTAATCTATATTGGCGTCTGCTTTATCGATCACCGCTTTACCAAGATCAATAATCAAAGAATCAAGCAGCTGTGGGTAAACAAGCAAAAAGATGCCTATTGGCGATGCGATGACAAGCAAAATACCGTCCTGCTTTTGCAGATCGTGCTGGTAATTTCAAGCATGATCATGGCATTTCGTGGGGATTACAGCCGCGGGGTCGGCATGATACTTATCGCCCTGCTTGGCGACGTTTTGCTTTGGCACTACGTCTGGAAGATCGCTCGTCAGCCGATTAGGCATTGAATCAGAAAAAAGACCGTCGGCATTGTACTGGCGGTCTTTTTTTTGAGTTATTTGCTGAGCATCCCAAGATCGTAAATGGATTGATTGACTTTTTTCTTTAATTGATCAAAGCATTCGCGGAATTGTTCATAGCTATCGGCCGGATACAAATGGTTGACCTGTTTGATTTGAAACCATCCGGCATCCCAGGCTTCCAGGTAGTATTTCGGATAGTCTTCAAACAGCATGGCCCGGTTAGGTAGAGTTTCCAGCCAGACTTTTTCAGCGGCATCTAAAACGGCCTGCGCTTCATTGGAAAAACTGCGATTGGCAATTTGTTTGGCGACAAAACGGTCTTGATCACCGCGCAGATCATCATAGATCGGGCTTAAGCTTGAATCGTTTTCAACATGTTCTTTTACCAAGTCAATTGGAAGCCAGAACCATTGGTTTGCCCACTTGCCGGGTACGTTGGTGTTCGACCAGTCTTCATCACGGTAAGCCGCTTGGTAAGATGCGTTTTCAAACAGCGTAAACACTAATGCGTCATTGACGAATTCTTGGTATTTAGGATTGCTTGTATCGGGAGCGTGATAATTGTCCTGCTCATTGTACCAGGTCGGGGCAATTGCCCGTCGTGCAGTAAAGTTTACGCAGGCTTGATCAAAGTTTTCGGGCATGACGTTAAATCCGTTTGCTTTATACGCTGATCCAGATACTAGCCAGACACCGCTGTTGGTAGTTCCTTCACCGATGTTATTGGAGTTGGAAACCATATATCCTAACGATCCTTGATACAGTCGGCCACGCGGCTTCTTGCCACGGCTTTCATTAAGTGCTGAGCCGAGTTGTGGATAAGTGCCTTTTGTCATTTCGTTAAAATGGCCCTGTTTTAATGGTTCGCGAACCCAGGTGCTCAAGGCATCGTTGTTATAGACCTTCTGCATCGTGTGCATGCCAACTACGTCAATTTTTGCCTTACCGTCTGAATAGTCGCTCTGTTCAATCGTGAATTGATTCTTAGACTGATCGGTGCAACCCGTTCCCAATTGATAAACAGCAAACGTGATCGGCCAGGTGTTGGCAGTGTCGCTGAACTCGCCGGCATTTAACAGGTTGCCTTTAACAAACTTGAAACGGCTGAAAAAGAACTGATTGAACTTTTCGAAGTAGTCACCACCCGCAAAGAACCGTGGCTTGGTGAAGAAGCCGATATAAACGTTTTTAAGGTCAAAGTCATCAACCAGTTTGACAATGCGGGCAAAGAACTGGCAGTACATCTGTTGTGATGCTTTCCCGATTCCTTGCTTGACCATCAACTCATTGACTTTGGATTTAGCAATTCCTTTTTTACTGGTGCCATCGGCTTTGACGTTCGTTGCAGTGCCGTATGGCGGGTTCGTGTAGAAAACAACCCGTTTATTGGTTTTGCCAGCGTCAATCAACGCGTTGAACAATGATTCGGGCATTTTCCAGTCGTGGGGATCGGGGTTGTCTTTCGGGTTCAGCAATACATCATCGTTAAGAAAGTCGTATTGGAAAGCGGCTTTGGCCTCGGGATTGTATCCTTCACCTAAATAAACCTCATCTTCGTGATACGTGGAAATAAACAGCTCGTCATAGTTGAATTCGCGTGTCAGATTGCGGACACCAGCCGCGCAGTCCCAGACCAGCGAATCGTCCTTATAGTTATCAGCAATGGCTTCTTTGAGCAGTTCGTCTGCCCGTTGCGCCCAGATCGTTGGCGTCCAGAAATCACCCTTAAACCGCCGCTCATCGGCTTCGATTAAGCGGTCGGCAATTGCAGTCAGCTGATCGACTTCTTTTGGTGTGAAGTTGCGGTCGTAATGGTTTAAATAAGTTTCCAAACGCACGCCGTAGACCTTAACCTTTTCATCACCGGGCAGATGGTACAGATTGCGATTGCGAGGCAGAAAATAGTAATCATTGCTGTTCTTACCAGTCAGCATCTGCATAAACATATTGACGGCTTTGACCGGTTGAATCTTGTCGGGCTCGCGAAAGGCAATATGGCTGAACTCGTCGAACATCCCGACGATTGTTGCAGGTGAGACCGCTACTTTGTACGTTTCCTTGCCATCAGCTTGAACGATCGAGTCAATCGAATCAAATAAATCCAACAGCGAGTTATAACGCTCATTGGCATTGCCACCAACGAACTGGAACGGATAAACGGCCAGGTTCGCGTCGTCCTGCAGATCGCGCATCAGCTTCAGATCCTTTTTATAGGCGCTGGATGGTGCGATTCCCCATTCGTAGTCGCGTTCCAGATATTTGTAGAAGTTTCCGGCTAATAAGACGAAGGCTTGGTTCTCATCGGCACCGACAATTACCGTTGGCAGTTCATAGCCTTTTTCCTTAAATGCGTGCATGTAGTGGATGCATTGGCAGGTGATGCGGGCCCGATCGTTGACCCGCGTCAGATCCGTTCCCTGTTTGAATTCCAATAATAGGCGTAAAGCAAAGACCAGTGCACCCGAACGGGCCGAGATGAAACCGTCCACGTTTTCTGGGGATGTAATCTCAAAACCTTCGTCGGAATTCTCAACGTAGTATTCCGTGAAGACCTTGCGCCAAGCATTTTCAATGTCCTTTTCGTTCGCGGCGGATTTCAGTGAGCTGAACAAAACTTGTGCTGATTTCTTGGTCAGTCGCTTTTTCAATGCTTTGCGATGCTGATCATTAGTTTTTTGCCGCCAGATTGTTTCTAACTTTGCCATAAACAATCGCTCCTTTGCTATCTTTCAACAATTATATAATATCTCTAGTTGGTTAAAGCGTCAAGACTTATCGTATAACAAAAAGCAGACGGATGCGAGGCCCGCCTGCTTTTTCTAAGAGTTCAACGTATTCAGATTAACCTATCAACCCTTGCTTGTCAACGCTTACTAACGCCATGGTGGCCGACTTCGTAGGTAACCTTGTACCACGTGATCGGCTGCTGTTTGATCAGCTCACGCTCGCTTTTAGTGGCATTTTGATTGGCAACCCACTGCTTGCCGATCAGCTCCGTACCCGTGCGATCGCTCAAACGGGTTTCTTTGATCGGATCATCAGTTACAGTCTGTGTCTTATCGCCTGGTCTGAGCTGATATTTAGCCCCGTCCAGGTCGAATGAGTAGCGATACGGGCGAATCACCGTTTCATGCCCAAAGCGGCTGAGAAGTGATTTTTGGGGTGTCTGCGTGTACGGGACGCCGACTGCAAAACACACCAGCGTTGCCAGCACTGCTGTTCCACCTGCAATCCAGGTCTTCTTGGCGTCGCTGAACCGGGCAAAAAAGATCATGCTGATTACGATTACCCCAATGCTGATGCCTAGAATCAGATGCCCGTGCAGAAACAGCCAGACTTTCAAATCCATTTCACCATTCCTTTCTATGCAAAAAGCACCGCGCCATCTGGCAACGGTGCTTTCTTTGGTTTGACGGCATTACATTTTTACGTGCAACACCAAACTAATCTCTACTCTGTATTTCTCTCTTAGGCGCCGTAACGCTTGCGACGAACTGGAATCATGGTTGCCCCGACAATTCCCAGGATGGCTGCGCCCAGCAGAGCCTCACGTTCGTCCTTGGCATTCCCCGTTTGTGGCAGAGCCTGCTGTTCAGACTTTTGCTGTGGCTGAGCCAGAGCCGGCGTTGCCATTGCAGCCATTTGTGGTTGAGCCGTGCTTTGCAGAGGCGTCGATACCGGCGTGGCTGGCGTTTCCGTCTTAGGAGTCTCGTTCTTAGGCGTATCGGCCTTTGGCTCGTCAGTGTGCGTCTTGATCGTGTTGGACTTGAACGACTCGCCATTGATGGTGTTGTCGTACGTGTTTTCGACGTCACCGGCCTTAACCCGCTTCATCTTGAGGTAAGCGGTGGCACCGAATTCAGACTTGGTAAAGTCAACCTTGAACAGGAAGTCCTTGTCGAACTCGATCGTTACCTTACCGTTGGCTTGATCAACAACCTGCGTCGTGTACTTCGTAACGTCGGTACCCTTCTTGAGTACCGTGCCATCAGTCAGCGTGGTATCACCGTTGAGCAGTACCGTGTAGCCGCCGTTGTACTGATCATGCTCTTGATCGTAGTCGTCAGAAAAGCCGTATTCCGTGATTGCATCGCTGTTCTTGGGCAGCGTAGAACCGACCAGCTTGTAGTCAAACTGCGTGTTCAATGGAATGTTGGAAAGACTCTTGTTATTGTCGACGGAAACCACGGCATCCTTGGTTGGATTTGGCTTGAACGTCGTAATGACAGCTGTGTTCGTTGATACCGTGTGCTTGTTGATCGTGGACGAACCGGTGTTGACCAGCTGCGTACCGTTTTCAACGTCGGCATGGATCTTGAACGTCGTAATCAGCTGAGCGTTGCCAGCTGGTGCCTTGGAAGCATCCTTACGAACGGCCACGACCTTACCGTTTTCCTTGATGATCGTGTATTCGTTCGTAGCGTCTGCGCCGTTTTCCAGCACTTGCACGTTGGTCAGATCAACCTTGTCAGCAAAGGCTGAGTAGTCGTCCGTCAGCGTGACATCGGTCAATGGTGCCGTCAAGGTTGCTGGATCTGGCAGAGTCGTCGTAACCTTGGCCGTTGCCGTGGAGCCGTCAACGTAAACCTTGCCATCAACAACTTGATCACCGTCGACCCAATGCTTGTCAGTGTCCTGCTTATAGGTTACGATCGTGCGATCTGGTGTCTTGACCGTGGAGCCGTTGATCGTACCAGAACCGGAATTGATCAGCTTGGTACCAGAAGCAACGTCCGTGTGTACCTGCCAGGAAACGACCAGCTTAGCTGAGCCAGATGGCGTCTTGGAAGCGTCCTTGCGAACTGCCGTAACCTTGCCATTAGCATCCGTGATGGTGTATTCACTCGTCACGTCTTGATCGTTTTCGTAGACCTTGGCAGAAACATAGTCGGCCTTGTCTTTGAAGTTGGTGTAGTCATCAACCAGTTCAACCTTAGACAATGGCTTAGCCAATTGGTTCTTGTCTGGCAGGCTCATGGAAACTTGACCGGTTACCTTGTCACCAGAGATGAACGTCTTGCCGTCAACCACTTGATCACCTTCGACCCAGTGCTTGTCAGCCGTTTGCTTGTAGGTAACGATCTTTGGCGTTGGCGTTGAAACGTCGGAATCGTTGATCAGCACGTCACCAGTGTTCTTAAAGATCGTACCAGACTTAACGTCGTCGTGAATCTTGAACTTAACGTCCAGCTTAGCCGTCCCAGCAGGTGCATTGGATGGATCCTTGCGAACCGCTACAACCTTGCTGCCTTGGTTCGTGATCGTGTACAGGCTCGTGACGTCAGCACCGTTTTCGTAGACGTGAGCATCAACGTAATCAACGCTGTCCTTGAAGTTAGTGAAGTCATCAGTCAGCTGCAGCTTGGTCAGCTTCTTGGCTAACGTTGATGGATCTGGCAATGTGGACGAGATCTCGGCATTGATCGTGTCGTCGGCAATGTAGGTCTTGTCATCAACGACCTGCGAACCTTCAACCCAATGCTTGTCCGTAGCCTGCTTGAAGACCGTAACCGTTCGACTTGGCGTAGCAATCGTTTCATCATTGATGGTACCAGTGCCAGAGTTCAAGAAGACCGTACCATTCTTAACATCAGCATGCAGCTTGAAGACCGTATGCAGATCAACCGTACCCTGCGGCGTCGTTGATGCGTCATTGCGAGTTGCAACGACCTTGCCGTTGGCATGCGTGATCGTGTATTGGTTCGTGACGTTCTTACCGTTTTCGTAGACCGTGGCGGATACGAAGTCAGCCTTGTCAGCAAAGTTGGTGTAGTCGTCGACAACCTGTACCTTGGACAGCTTCTTAGCCAGCTTGGATGGATCTGGCAAAGTCATCGTAACGTCAGCCTGCGTTTGATCACCGCTGATGTAGACCTTGCCGTCAACGTCTTGCGAACCTTCCGTCCAATGTTTGTCAGTCGTTTGCTTGTACGTTTCAACCTTTGGCGATGGCGTTGGCACCGTCTCGTTGTTCAGCGTACCAGAACCCTGGTTGACCAGCTGCGTGCCGGATGGCGTGTCCGCGTTGACCTTGAACTTAGCGATCAGACTAACTGTTCCGGCTGGCGCCTTGGATGCGTCCTTGCGAGTAGCAACCACCTTGCCGTTAGCCGTGGTGATCGTGTATTCGCTCGTCGCGTCCTTGCCGTTTTCAAGCACTTGAATGTCGGTTGGCGCGCTGACGTAGCGTGCCATCTGACCGTAATCATCAGTCAATTCAACCTTGGACAATGGCTTTGCCAATGAAGCTGGATTTGGCAGACTCATGTCGATCTTGGCGTTGATCACGTCAGAATCAATGTAGGTCTTGTCGTTGACTGTTTGAGAGCCTTCAACAAAGTTCTTGTCGGTCTTTGGCTTGTAAGTGTTGATCGTAACCGGCGTGCCAGTAACGTCGTGGCCGTTCAAAGTTGAAACCGGCGTGTTCTTAAACGTCGTACCGGATGCAACGTCGGAATTGATCTTCCAGACAACGTTCATTTGAATCGTACCGGATGGTGCCGACTTAGGATCCAGACGCGTAGCCGTAACCAGACCGGTTGCAGCATCGTCTTTGATGTCGTAGGCACTGGTCATGTCAACCCCGTTTTCGTAGACCTTAACGGATTGAACCTTGGCCTTGTCCTTGAAATTGGAGTAGTCATCCTTAATGGCAACATTGGTCAGATCTTCGGCCAGATTGTCGTGTTCCGGCATCTTAACCGTTACCTGCGCCGTAATATCGTCATTGTCGATGTAGGTCTTGCCATTAACAACCGTGTTGCCTTCGATCCAGTTCTTGGACGTGTCTTGACTGTAGGTTACGATCGTGCGATCCGGAGTCTTGACCGTCGAATCGTTGATCGTACCAGAACCGGAGTTAACCAGCTTGGTACCAGATGCGACGTTTTGGTGAACCTTCCAGTTGGCAGACAGAACGACCGTCCCTTTAGGAGCGCTGGAAGCATCTTTTCGAGCCGCAGTCACCGTTCCCGTCTTGGAATCGTTGGTGATCGTGTACTTGTCAGTAGCGTCAACCCCGTTTTCGTAGACCTTGGCGGAAACATAGTCGGCCTTGTCCTTGAAGTTGGAGTAGTCGTCGACGATCTGTACCTTAGACAGTTTCTTTGCCAGCGTCGTTGGGTCTGGCAGGCTCATGGAAACTTGACCGTTGACCGTATCGCCGTCAACATAAGTCTTACCGTCAACCACCTGCGTACCGCTCATCCAGTGCTTGTCAGTCGTCTGCTGATAAGTTACGACCTTAGCATTGTTGGTGTTGACGGTGTGATTGTTGATCCGACCAGAACCACGGTTGGTAAACGTCGTGCCAGATGGAATGCTGTCGTTGATCTTGAAGTTGACGATCAGCTGAACGTTGCCGGCTGGCGCATCGCCTGGCGCTTTACGGGTAGCGACTACCTTACCGTTGGCGTTGGCAATCGTGTATTCGCTCGTGACGTCCTCACCATTTTCCAGCACTTGCGCGCTTTGGTAGGTAACGTCGCTGGCGTAGTCCGTGTAGTCATCAGTCAGCGTGACGTCGGTCAGCGGCTTTGCCAGGTCTGACTTGTTTGGCAGACTCATTTCAACGCGGCCATGAATCGTGTCGTCGTTGATGTAGGTCTTGTCGTCAACGGTTTGACCGCCTTCAACCCAGTGCTTGTCCGCCGTCTGGGTGTAAGTCTTGATCGATGGCGTGTTCGTGTCAACGGTGTGGTTGTTGATGCGACCAGAACCACGGTTGGTAAACGTCGTTCCCGATGGCACGTTGGAGTTGATCTGCCAGGTACCGATCAGAGAAACCGTCCCTTGTGGAGCACTGGATGCATCCTTACGCACTGCGGTTAGATGGCCATTGGTCGTCGTAACCGTGTATTGATCCGTGACGTTCTTGCCGTTTTCTTCGACCCGGTATGACTGGAGCTTAACCTTGTCGGCAAAGTCAGAGTAGTTGTCGTCAACCGTGACGTTGGTCAATGAGTGAACCAGCGTTGATGGATCCGGCAAGCTCATGTCAACCTTGGTCGTGATCACGTCATCATCAATGTAGGTCTTGCCGTCAACGATCTGCGTACCTTCAATCCAGTGCTTATCAGCCGTCTGGTTGTAGGTGACTACCTGCACGTCCTTGGTTGGCACCGTGGAATTGTTGATCGTACCGGAACCGGAGTTGACCAGCGTGGTACCGCTTGGCACGTCTTTTTTAACCTTGAAGTCAACAACCAGTGAAACCGTACCGCCCGGAGCCGTGGAAGCATCCTTACGGGTAGCCGTAACCGTGGCATCGGCTGCATTGTTGGTAACGTTATACAGACTCGTTGCCAGCGTATTGTTTTCGTACACTTGAGCGCCTGCATACGTTACGTTGTCAGCCATCTTTGAGTAGTCATCGCCAACTGACAGCTTGGTCAGTCCGCCAACAAGATTTTCCGGCTTTTGATAATCCATTTTAACCGTGGCTGAAACCGTGTCATCGTTGATCTCAGTCTTACCGTTGACCACTTGATCGCCCTGCGTCCAGTTCTTGTCCGGCGTCGTCGTCTGCGTCAAGGTGTCGTAATGGTAAGCGACATTAGGCTTATTCAGAGTCGGATTGTTTGCCATTTTCAATTCGTTGTAGTGATAGCTTACTGAAGAAGTTGGTGGTTGCAACATCTCGAAACCATTGTACGATTGAACAAATTGCCAATAGTACCATCCGCCATCATAAGCGTCTTGAAGTTTGTTGCCATTCTCATCATAACTTAAAGAGTGGCCTATGCCATTATCTACAGGAGGATAGTTTTGATCCAAATTCCAACGTAATTTCAAACCATTAGAGATGTAGCCAATAACAGCCCCTTGTTGATGATCATACGGATTATCAAACGACGTTTTGCCATCCGATTCATATTGTTGACCGGAATCTGGATATGCGTTGTTTCCATTATGAACAACTGCACCACCATTAGGAATATCATACATTTTGATTCCAGAAACGCCCTGTACACCTTCAACGTGATCGTATGCTGGATTATTCGTTTTAGAAGAATCATTCCAGTCACTCCAACGACCCAATGAAGAAAGGAATACCCAGGCACTGCCTGGTTCGAAATTAATGTAATTTCCATTTTCATCATAGAAATCATAGGTTGCAGTAACAGATTTTAAATAAAAACTATCAATAACACCAATTTCTAATGGCGAAACTTGAAAATTCGTGGAATTCCATCGATTTGATTGTGGCCCTACTACTAAATCTGAATAAGTAACGACAACTTTGCCGATATTGTGTACCTTGCCTTCAAAATCAACATAATAGGATTGTGCAGGCTTATAGTA
>Ga0129307_1000777_pt1 | contig 43839 bp, 47 predicted proteins | sample P1105metagenome_FD_94437 | JGI IMG/M metagenome (GOLD analysis project Ga0129307, IMG submission 94437) | Capybara group fecal microbial communities from Wisconsin, USA - P1105 metagenome | ecosystem: Host-associated > Mammals > Digestive system > Large intestine > Fecal | place: USA: Wisconsin...
AGATAAAAAAGGGAAAGTAACTGTGAAAGGTACAATGTTACATATCTGGTGGGATCCCTATGATTGGCATAATGGATTAGGTGCTCTTGTACCAGGTTGTGGTTATGTAAAAGACGAAGATGCAAATTATTTGATTGAGAAGGGGGAGGCAAAACCTTTTGTTATGAGAAGTAATTGGAGTACAGATTATGAAGATAAATTTTAGTATACTATTTCTGTTTACAATGGTTTTTTTTATTTCGTGCACAGAGAGTTCTCGTATGGTTAAATTTCAACCAGTCGAATATGATTATACGGAAGAAGTTTTTTATAGACAGTCCGTATATTCGAAAGAATTTGAACAGACTTTTGTAAAGGTTTTGGAATTTTTTGAAGAGAAATATGAATATAATGATGGTGAATTGTACATTACTGCAAAGTTGAATGCTGATGAAGAATGGTTATGGAATTTGTGCAGGAAAGCAAAAGATCCTTCATGGATTGAATCACGTTTAAAAAATGATAATATCTCCTCCCATCAATAGTAATTGACTTGGGTAGAAGGGAAAATGGTGTTAAAATGACAGAAAACAGTGAAAATCGATGTGTTTTCACGGTTTTCTGCCAGAAAATTTGCAGGAGAAAGAAAAGGTTTATTATGAAAACCGGTTAGCGATTGCAGCCGCGCGAAGCGTTCGGAGTGAGTAAAACGAACGACGAATGAAGCGCTCTGACGCGTAACGGCGGAAAGCCCGGCCTGCCATAAGGCAGGCAACCGCCAGAACATCAAGTACAGTTTTGATGCATCGTGCGTGGGAGCGCACAAGTTAATAACTTCTACTAATGCAAACGACGCGAAGCGGCGTATGCGCAAGTCGCGAGAGCGACGAGTTAAATAATTTCCACTTGTTAACGATGAAATTTATTTAGATGTGGAAGTAAATCCTTCTGATACACCAAATGATTCTGAAGCAAAACCTAAAGATGAACCAAGTCCTCTACCGAAGAGTGGAAAGCTTGAGGGAAAGGATAAAGGCAATAACGGACAGACTGCAGATCCGCCTGGAGAGTATCCTGGAGATGATCCAACAAAACCTCCAGAAGGATATGAGTGGAGAGGAAAACCTGGCAGCCAGCCTGGTAGTAAAGATGGTAGTTATTATGATCCTGATACAGGCAAAGTATTAAGACCTGACTTGGATCATCCTGATGGAATAGATCCTCATTGGGATTATAAAGATCCTTCAGGAAATTGGTGGAGATGGTTCCCTGGAGATTAAAAATATGAAAGACATGAAAAATGATTGGAGATATATGAAACAAGATCGATATCTGCATGACATGGAATTTACATTTAAGCAATATGATATTCCTTATCCTGCACATGATCATTGTGAATTTTGTGGAATAAAATTTGGTGCAGGCGGTGAAATACAGGAAGGATATACAGATGAAACAGAATATCGTTGGATCTGTCCTCAATGTTTTGAAGATTTTAAGGAATTGCTGTTTGGCGAGTGGCATTGTACTTTATTACAAACCGACAAAACTAAAAACACAAGTAAGTAGTATAATATCTTCCCATCAATAGTAATTTGTACCACTACGCGGGAAACAATCCGATTAGGTATACGGATCCAGATGGAAGACTTGTTGATTATGCATTAATCGGTCAATTAGAGGGAAGCGAAAGTGAAGGTTATGTTCCAAATGATGGAGAAGGATTTGGAAGTTATAGTGGAGTTACTATTGCAGTAGGTTTTGATTTAGGACAGCAAAATGAATGGGATTTAAGAAGAATTTTTGGAGCAGGAGATACAAATAAAGATTTAAAAGATTTGTTTACACCATACCTTTCAAATTGATAGGGTAAATACTTGTGTTCTTCCTGCATATTTAAAAAGTATTTCTGATTATTATAATGATCATGTTGATGAAGAGCATAATTGGGATACTCTTCCAGATCAAGCTCAAACTGTATTATTTAGTATTGCATTTCAACAAGGAGTAAATATATGAAATGTTTTCGTAAATGTTTTTTGTTGATTTTTTTTATTTTCTCTAATTTGTTAATTTATTCTCAAGAAAAATATTCAGTTTTTAGTTATAAATCTAATTGGTGGCATGGCAATTCTAAAGGTGGAGATATAGTTGTAAAAATTGAAATATTCGAAATTGTTGAGGATATTGTAGAATTCCAATTGTTCTGCAAATGGGAAAACATTAGTGGAGTAATAAACAGTCGAATAATCGCAAGAAAAAACAATGATTTCTATGATTTTACTTTTATAGATGATTATGGAAATAAATGTTTTGGACATATTTCATTTAAAGAAATGTATGTTGATTTGTTTTTTGATTGCTATGAATATTCTGAGATTGGTAAGAACTTTAGGAGACTCTATGGGAAGTGTTATGAATTAACAAAATATGCTAATCAATAACTGAAAAACTTGATAGAAATATTAGAAGTTTATACCAACATAATTTCCCAACTCCCTGTATAGACAAAATAAGGATGGAACATGGTCTCATAAACCTGGACAGTTCCCTGTAACAAATTTGGATGATGCTGAATGTTTAATAACAGATCCTCGAGAGGCAGTGTCTTCATATCAATTTGTAAAATTTTATGAGGTAGGACCAAATGAATAAAAAAATATTAAGTTTTATTGCAATGTTGTTTATATCCCAATTTCTATTTGGAGTAAAATCTATGGAACAATCAACAATTGAAAAAATGAGACAATTAAAAAAAGGGACTACATATTCAGAAGTAGTTTCACTTTTTGGAGAACCTGATGAAGTATTAGGTAGTGGGTTTGTAATCGTAGGATATAATTTTTCAGAATCTCAAATTGTATTACATTTTTTTACAGGAGAATCACTTCAAGGTTTATGGGAGATTAAAAGTAATGGTGAAAAGATTATTTATATTCCCTTGCAATTTGATGAACAATGAATTCAATTCTATATTTAATCTGAACTGTAAATCTCTTCATTGTTATAATGTATCTACGGAGGAAAAAAGAAAGAAAAAGAGAGCTTTTTAAGTGATTTTTAGAACTTAGTCCTGAATACGGCAATTTGTACCACTACGCGGGAAACAATCCGATTAAGTATACGGATCCGGATGGAAGGGCTGCGTGGGAAGATAAAATTACTTGGGATTCAAGTATGGAGGATACTTTTAGAGAATATTATGTAGCTAATGTAAAAAAATTAGTAGAAGATGCAAAAAAGAATAATAAGACAATAGATTGTGCTGATGTCGCTTTAACTGCTTTTATTAATACGGCTGCCGATATGGGATTATATGAAAAAGTTTTGATTTCTGGTAATTTAATTGGATGTCATTTAAGGGAATATAATAAATTTAGACTGGTCATTAATTCAAAAATAGTAAGATATAACTTTTATTAGTTTTTGAATACAGGCCATCTGATAATTTTTCATATTCAGAGTTGGAAGACTTGGCTAGAGAATTTATGGAGTTGAATTAATTATGTCTTATAAAATATCAATACGTTTAATATCAGAGAAGAAACAAAACCTTAGTTCTATGGAAGAATTAATATCTTCTGGGTATAAATTATTTTTAAAAGGAGATCCTGTCCGATCAAAATCACAATTCAAAATAATGCAAAATATGCTGATTTTTGACTGCTGTGAATGTGAAAAAATTAGTAAGGATATTGAAAATTTATTAATCAAAAATCTCATTAGAACAAAGGTATGTAATAACGAAATAAAAAGAGAGTTGTTAATTTCTAATGTATCTGAGAAAGATCAATATGGAATTGAAATTCCTTTAGAACTGACGAAAATTTTGGGTGAAAATAATTATTCGATTTTATTTTCTGGTGTATTTGTTTAATTAATTGACGATAAATTGATTCATACTTAAACTAATAATTTGATGGAATGACTGAAAAAAGAGGCTTAAAAACGCTGAATTTGATTAAAAATCAGGAGAAAAGTCTGATTACAAGAAATTTTCCCAGATGAAAAAATCGAAATTCAGCGTTATAATGTATTCAACGGAGGAAAAAAGTAAGAAAAAGAGAGCCTTTGAAGTGATTTTGAAGGGAGATAATAATGAAAATTAAAAACTGGAAATTAATCACACTTCCAATTTGTGTACTTATGATTTTAACTGTGCCATATATCAGAAGATATTCTAGATATTTTTCCTATCGGGTGAATATAGCTGATGGAATATACAGATTGTATGACGACCAGAATATGGAATGTGGAAAAATCAGCATATCAAAGTCAAAAAGCAATAATAAAGAATATATGACTTGTGAATACACTGTTGAGGATAAAACAGAATCACTTACTTTAGAACTTATAGAAACTGAAAATGGGCATTATTATTATTTTCAGAAGGATGACTCTGTTTATTTAGTTATAAAATCATATGGTTTTTCTATGTTTGATGTGAGCGGTGAAAGAATACAAAATGAATTTCACTTGTTTTGTATTTCTCAAAACCTCTATAATGAAATTACAGAATGGATGAAAATGTATAATACCCTTTTCTGCAGATATTTCAGACCTTCACTTGAAAGGACTCTTTCATTGCATTTTGGCAAAAACAAAATAGATTGATATTTCGCTCTGGTCGTATAATAATAAAAGCATAACAAATACAATAACGGTAGATGACTTATAGCCGATGGATAAGCGCAGACCCTGCGATGAACACGGGAGAATACTTCCCTGTTGCGCCAACAAATGAGGAGGGAGAATATGTTGATTAAAAAATATATTTTTTTCTTTGCAATAATACTTTTATATATAACATTAACATATTTAGTTTATGAACTGATAAAATACCATCTGGATTATTTTTTACTTATTTTTTTTGTAATTACTTTTGTAGGTAATATACTTATTTTGCTAATCAAAAATAAATTTAAATTAAAAATAGCTATTTGGTTAGCTATTAATTTTGGTTTGGTTTTAATCACATGTTTTAAAACAGTAATACATGGATTAACTGGCTATTTAAGCAACTATACTTGGATGGATGTATTATCTGATTTTATAAATTGTGTATTGGTGCCAAATTGGACAATACCTTTAATACATCGGTTATGGAAAGAAGTGTTACTACAACTAAAGAATTAAGAATTACTATAAATGGTGAAGTCTGGAAAGACAAAAATGGAAAGGAAAGAACAATAGTTATATCGACCGAAAGGCAATTCTGTGGGTGGGTAAATAGTGTCGATTATTACAATTTTGAATGGGCAGAATAAAATGAAACAAAGTACAATATTTTTTTATTCAATTTTTATATTATTTAGCTGTATTTTTATTATTAGTTGTAAAAATACATTAACAATCGATGATTTATATAATTCTAATAAGATTGATTTAGAAATGTATAATTTATTATGTGAATTAAAACCAAATAAAATAAAAATTCGTGAATATAAAATAGATAATTCAGTTCCGAAAGATCTTAGATCTATTGCGTTATATTTATCAAAAAAAGATGATATAGATGATGAAATGAATTTTATAGATATTTATAATTCTTATATTTTTAGATTCGTTGGTTACGAAGATATGGGAAGTCTTTCATATGGTTCATATGGTTCAAAAACTGCTTCGGAAGAGCACTATATATCTGAAGAGATGCAACAAATGAATTTATTCTTTTATACTGATATCGAAGGATATTATTTATATCATGTACAAGTTACTTTACATTTCCGGGACAAAAGAATATGGTATCTAAAAATGTTGAAAAGTAATATAAGATTTTGATTATACTGTAATATAAAATGGGCTTCTTGTTTTGTTATACAGTTTAGAACCGATACAAGTAAAGCTATGAACCTGCAAAATAATCATGCAAAACATATTTTGATTTTTTCATAAATTGTGATAAAATCTTAACTAGTGGATTTGTTTTCAGGAGAGTGGAATGCCGATTTTGAAAAGATTTGATGGTATAGTAATCTATCTAATGTTCAATGACATTAAACAGCATAACAAACCTCATGTGCATGTTTTTTATGGTGAATTCAGGGCATCCGTAGCAATAGACGGAACTCTTCTTTCTGGGAAACTTCCTTCAAAACAATTAAAGTCAGTACAGGACTGGCTTAATAAAAATGAGGAAAAAGCTTATGCAGCCTGGAATCTTGCCGTTCAGAATAAGCATTTTGATCAGATTGATTCATAAGAAAGGAGAAAGAAATGCACGAAGAAAATGGTATTGTTTATTCAGACAACCCGGAAGAAATGCTTACCGTACTTGAAATTAAGCATATGTATAGCGGGGTTTATTTAATAAAATTTTCAAACGGAAGTATAAGACTGTTTGATTCGTCTATATTAAAAGGTGAAGTTTTTGAAAAATTAAAAGATCCTGATGTGTATGAAAATCCTTCGATAGAATACGGAATCGTAACATGGGACAACGGACATATTGACTGCTCACCAGATTATATGTACGAAAACAGCTGTGAATATAATACAAAAGAAGTTATTTCTGCATGATATAGTTTATTTCCTTCCTCCCACAAATGGCAATTTATACCACTACGCGGGAAACAATCCGATTAAGTATACAGACCCGGATGGAAGAAATCATGGTATTCCTGCAGAAATTCAGAAAATTCTTGATAAGCAAAATTTAAAAAATAATATTAAAAATAAAGTTAATGACATTAGTAAAACAATAGGAAAAATTGCAAGTAGAGCTGTTGCAGATGAAAAATGATAAAACATTTGAAAAAGCATTTAAAATGATGACAAGTTTATCTGAGCCTATACAATTAATTGGTACAGATCTGCAAAAGCTGAAGGTCATTGGAGAGTTGGCATTACATTTATAAGGTCATTCTTTAAACAAGAGGAAATTAATGATGAAAACTAGATACAATTTTCTACGTATTATTATATTTATTGTCTTAAATTTATTGGTTCTGATTCTTTTGCTGTTTTTTGAAATAAAAAATAGTGAGATAAGATTTTTTTATTTAGGAATTCTTATAACATTGGGATTATATTTTTATGCCTCTGTATGCAACATAGAATTGACCGAATCATTTGTACATATTACTTCAATTTTTAAAAATATTGAAATTCCTATTAACGATGTCAATATAACTTCTGTTGATACATTTAAGCAAGGGGAATTTTGTATAACACTTAATTCCAAAAAAATCAGATTAAAATACAAAAGAGAAAACTATGATAGGGTTTATCAATTGCTAAAGTCATCACCAGACTTACAGAGTAAAATGGAAGAACAAAGAAAAAAGTGTTTTTCAAGTTTATAGGTTCTAAAGTAGAATTGTTATGGATTTCTACTTGCATAGTTATTAAATTTTCCCCCTCCATGAAAGCGGGGGTTGGAAATGTTTTTTGACATTTTCGAAACGGCTCAAGGCTACATGGAGCTTTGAGCCATAAAGAAAGTGCATTTATAAGAGTGTACTTTTCCAGAATTTTTGAAATTAGCCTGGAGTGAGCCTGAATGTGAATTTCATGATGGTGCTTTACCAGGAGTTAAGGAACAAGGATGGGTAAAAAAATAATACTTTGCGTATGGATTTTCTTAATATTATTTATTGGATCGGTCTATGCGGATGAAACATTAAAAAACGAAAAAATACATTTAGCCGGTGATGGACTAATATTCTATGTTGAAGCAGAATATGAGCTGGATAATAGCGTATACGTTTCAGATGAGCTGATAACGGAACCTGTTTATTCTGTTAAATTGGAAAACAGGGTATTGAAAATCAATTATTTCCCGAGAGGTAATAAAATTCAAATTGCAAGTGAATCGACAAATTATCCATCGCTTGTTAGATTAGTTCAATCTGGAAATAAACTGGCTTTTACTATAAATTTTAATATGATTATAACTAAAGCCGGTTTATCTCTAGATGATATTGATACTTTTGAGATAAAAATTATTGATACAGTTTTTTATTCCAGGCAAAAGTCACTTCAATGTTATCTTACGCAAACAGATATGTATAGCTTAAAACATATCTGTTCTTCTATAATTAGAATAGATAAACGGGATTATATGGCTTATTGGGGAAAAACGAAGCATTGAATTTATACTGTATTTTCCTCCCACAAATGGCAATTTATATGCCTACGCTGGCAACAATCCGATTAAGTATACTGATCCGGATGGGAACTTTATAATAAATAATGTTTTGCTAGAGCTTGTATTATTGCAGATTACTTACGTAAAAAAGGACTCAGGCCTGTCAAAATTTGAAGCTTGGAAAAACTTTCAAAATCCTCTTGATGCTATTCCTTATTTACCAGAATCAGGAATACTACCTGGTTATGATTAAAATTGAAATGTTCAGGAAAACCTACATATTCAAGGTTTTTATGATGAATATAATAAAAATGGTAATCTAGATTATGCAGAGAAGCAACTTGAACACTACGAAAAGACATATAATCCAAAAACTGGAGAAGGAGAATTAGAGTATAATGGTCTATAAACGAATTACTATTTCAATTTTATTTATCTTTCTATTGGGAGTTTTTGTGTTGTTTGCAAAGGAGAATAAGCAGAATTGTATTATTTTTTGGGATTATAATCCAGAATTATCTATAGATTATTTGACTAATCATGATTTTATAGAATGCAAAAAAAAGTTCACAAATTACATAAAAATTGATTTCTCTGAAATTCAAGAATTTAATAAAGAAAGTCAAGTTTTTATTTTGAAAGAGAAATTTGATACTCTTAAATTAGGTGATCAATATAAGAATTCTAAAGATGGCAAATTATTTGTTTCTATAGTCAATTGATTGGACTGGAGGGGAAAAGGGTGTTAAAATGATAAGGAAAGTGTGAAAATTAACGAGTTTTCATACTTTTCGGCTAAGAAATTTGGAGGATGAAAAAGAAATGTATAAAATAATGAAGAATTTTTTATGGTTGTTTTCTTTTGCCTTCATATTAACAGGTTGCTCACAGATAAGAAATTCATATTTATCAAGATGTTGTACAAAGGGTTTTAAAGGAACTGAAGCGTATAAACTTTCAAGAGCCGTAATGCTTCAGGATGTTTCAGAAATCAAGAAGATTTGTAAAGAGAATCCTAAAGTGATGTATGTTGAAGACAAGGATATTCATTACACATTGCTTCATCATGCTGTAAAACTGAATAAATATGAAGCTGCAAAAACTCTGCTTGAACTTGGAATGTCTCCTGATGTGCAGTCTTCTGTGTGGGGTGTAACACCGCTTTTTATTGCGGCAAAGTATTCAAATGTCGATATAAAATTCATGAAGCTACTTGCAGAATATGGAGCGGATCCTGAGTTTAGTGCAAAGGCCGTTGAGCATCATGTGTTTACAGACGGAGAAACACCTCTTATGCAGCTTCCGACAATGTATGTACCGGAGCAGAAAATAAATCTTGAAAAAGCAAAGTTCCTTGTTGAATCGTTAAAGGCAGATGTTAACGCAAAAGACAAGGATGGAAGAACTGCTGCAATACAGGCTTTGCATGTTAAAGATATTAAAATGGCATACTATTTTATTGTTGAGCTGAAGGCAGATGTAACACAGCCGTATTATTCTCCCGATTATGTTGTTCTTGAAGGTGACGAGAAAAAACAGCTTATGCCTGTTTCGATTTTAAAGGACTGGTGGATTTACCCGCTTGACAGTGAAGAGTTTAAAATCAAGCTTGAAATAATCAAGGAGTTTGAAAGGCAGGGAGTTGATTACAACTCCGTAGAGCCTGCGTCTTTTGCACTGGATACAATTAAGGCTTTGTATCCTGATTCCTGGAAAGATTATCTGGAAAAATATTGATATGCGCGTTAGGCTCATTAAGTATAAGTTCCTTTTGTACATTTCTGATTATAGCATTTTTATTAAAAAGAGTTTCTCTTAGGAATATTTTTATTGCCATAATCATTTTTGGGTATCTGGCATTTTTGACTTTATTTTTTTATGTCTGGAAAGATGGATATAATATTATTAGAATTTTAAGATGGTTTAAGACATGGTATCCATATGTTTTTCAACTTTTATTTGTAATACTTTCTTTAGTTCATAATATACCTTTGTTTTGGTATATAAAAAGATAGTATATAAAAATTCTTTCGCTTTTTAAATTTCTGTGGTAAAATAAAGGAAATTCGACTGTACGTAAAACAATGGAGAGAAAAAATGGCATCGAAAGAGAATAAAAATAATGAACGCCGCCAGAAGACCAGAAAGGTGTTTGAAGCAAAAAAACTGCCTTTTAGGGAGGATTTCCCATATCCAGGCGGGGAAAAAGTATTAAAAGATGCAGATGCCAGGTGTAAAAGAGCAGTTGCATCAATTCTGATAACTCAGCTTGCATCCTCATTTTATGAGGGTGACAGGGATTCTGACAATATAGAAATCATCAACAGATACCTTGATATGTTTGGAGTTGCAAAGTCGCTTCTTCCTATCGAAAAGAAAATGCTTGAGGGAAAGGTTTCAAGAGAGCAGCTTCAGAAAATTACATGGACTTATGAGGCGTTCTGGGCTCTTGTATGGTCATTGGGTATGGTTGATGATATTTCCGATGCTTCAAAGATGTGCAATTTTAATGAAGCAATTAATATTGTCCGTGAGTGCATGGATTTTGATGAATTTAAATCGAAATGTAAGCCCCGTTCAGATGAAGAAATCCTTGATATGAGAGATCTTTATTTCTGTTACAGCCAGCTCGTAGACGAAAACCAGAATGAATTTGAAAGTTCTTCAAACTCTCTTAATGCCGAGGCTGTTCGCGAAAGACTTCGCGGGCTTGAATGGATTTTAAATAAAGAAAAAGACTGGTTTGAACTTTAATACGTACTTGTAATTCTGTTTTTTCCCCGTTAAATCTGTTTTAGTTAAATTTACCGGTAACTTCTTTTACAGCTTCAATTAATTCTCCAATTGCTTTTTCTGTAGTTAAGGCTCCAAAACTGAATCTTACTGCGTTTTCCCTTAACTGCGGGTTTACGTTCATTGCTTCTAGAATCGGGCGGCTGTTCTTTTTTGCAGAACACGCACTTCCTGTCGAAATGTAAAATCCTTTTGAATCCAGTGCCCTGACCATTACCTGCCCGGGTATTTTATCAAATGCAGCCTGGATTACCCATGGAGAAAAATTTTCATCATTAAATGAAGGGTCAAGTCTTTCTTCAGGAATTATATGACAGCTTTTTATTTCCGAAAGTTTCCTGATAAAGTCATTTATGTATTTTTTCTGAAGTTCATATCTTTCATACATCTGTTCATTTTTTTTGCTTACTGAATATTTTTCGATGCATGAAGCAAACGCTGAAGCTCCGAAAACATTTTCTGTCCCGCTTCTTATTCCTTTTTCCTGTCCACCGCCTTTTAAAAAAGGTTCTGTACTTTGAGGATTCTTGATATATAAAAGTCCAATTCCTCTCGGACCTCCGATTTTATGTGCGCTGAACGCTGCGCTGTCAATCTGAGTGTTTTTTAAATCAAAAGGAATTTTACCAAGGCCCTGAACAAAATCTACATGAAATTTCGGTTTTCTTTTTGTACCTGCTTTATCTTTAACTGCCTGTGCAATTTCTGAAACATTGTTTATGGCACCTGTTTCATTATTAACTGCCATGACTGTTATATAAAGAGTATCATCCGTCATCAAATCTGTAACAGCTTTTGAAGTGATTATTCCTTTTCTGTCAGGATTAATTTTTACGACATTATATCCAAGATGAGATAGAACGGCACACTGTTCCCTTAAGGCAGGATGTTCAATCGAGCTTACAAGAATTGTTCCTTTTTCAGGTCTGTTAAGAATTGATAGTAGGGGAATATGATCGCTTTCTGTTCCACCTGATGTAAAGAAAAGCGTTTCTGCTTTTACATCAAATACTTTTGCAATTCTTTCTCTTGCTTCGTCAAGCGCTTTTTTTGCCTGAGTACCTGTCTTATAAATCGAAGAAGGATTTCCCCAGCATTCAAATTGAGTTTCAAGAGATGCTTTTAATATTTCTGTATCAAAAGGAGAGGTCGCTGCCCAGTCAAAATAATGTGTGCTGTCAATCATGCTCATTTTAAAACTCCGGTTTTATTCCGTTTAATCTGTAAGCGCTGTCAGAATTTTTTCATCAGGTATTTCAAGAATTATGTTTTCACACAGTGCATTTTGAAGAATAAGTCTTATCCTGTCTCCGGAATTCTTTTTATCATTTTTCATCGTATTAAGTATTTCCTTTGAATCTGGGAAAGCCTTATGCACTGCGTCAGTGTTATAACCGTAAGAATTAAGTAAAGAACAGACTTCTTCATAATAATTTTTGCTGCAGAGATTTAATGTTGAACTTAATTTTAATGCGCGGCTTATTCCCCAGATTACACATTCCCCGTGAGAAAGTTTTCCAAGTCCAGCACGGCTTTCAAGTGCATGACCGAATGTATGTCCGAAATTAAGAAGCATTCTCTGATTTTTTTCCGTAAGATCTTTCTGTACGATGCGGGCTTTTGCCTTTACGCAGCGGCTTACAATTTTATAAAGTGTTTCCGTATCTCTTTTTAAAACCCTGTCTTTTTCATTTTTCAGCATTTCATAAAGCTTTGGATCAAAGAGAAGGGCAGTTTTAATTACTTCACCAAGCCCCGAAAGATATTCTTTTTCAGAAAGATGCTTAACAAAATCAAGATAAATGATAAGCCGCCTGGCAGGATAAAAAGTTCCGGTGATATTTTTAAAATCATCAAAATCACATCCGGTTTTACCGCCGATTGCAGCATCACACATACCGAGCATCGTTGTCGAAAAAAATTCAACCTGGGCGCCGCGTTTATAGATTGAAGCGGCAAATGCAGTAATATCTGTCAGTACACCGCCTCCGATTGCGATAAACGTGTCTTTTCTTGAAAGTGATAATTCAAGTCCTGATTTTACGATTGCAAGAACTGTGTCTATAGATTTATATTCTTCACCTGCAGGAACTACGACAAGTGCATGACGGCCTTTTATGAAAAGCTCATATTCTGTTTTACCCTGAGTTTTTTTTGTTGAATCTTTAAAATAATTTTTGACGGGTTTAAGAATGTCGAGTGCAAGGATATTTCTGTCAGTTACAATTACATTTTTATATTCATCATAAAAAAGTTTTGAAAATTCTAAATCAATCTGATCCTGAGATTTTAAAATCTTAATCCGAGTCTTTTTTGTAGAGGCGAAAATTGCCTTGTATCTGATATTTAGGGATTTTACTGAATCTTTTTCGTTAGCCATGACAGTATTTTAATATTTTTACTGTACATTTTCAACATTAGCTTTCTGACTCTCGTATATCCTGTCGATTTCTTCTATTTCTGCAATTATGGAATTTACTCTTTTGAGTTCCCTGTCGAGCATAGTCTTATAATTTAGTTCACCGGTCGCAATTCTTTCACGTTCGTCTTCCCAGTTTTGAAGTTCCGTGATAAAAAGGAATTTAAACTTAGTAACGTTTGCCTTTTCTGCCCACAGACATGCTTCTTTCCAGTAATAATAACCGGCTTCATAGGCAGCCTTTGTTTTTTTGAGGTTGCTCAGGTATTCTTCTTTCCACGGACAGTCGTAAAAGTAAAATGCTTTTTTATCGTAATTACGGCCAAGCCTTACATGCTGTTCAATAAGCTTAAGGTTCAGGTGCATCATAAACAGATAGCGGTATTTTTCGTACTGAGTTTCGTTTGTTATTTTGGCTTTTGCATAAAGCGGATTGCAGAAATCTGCTTTTACGGCTTTTTCAAGCCAGTAAATATTTTCGATGCAGTCATTCGGATTCTGCTTGTAATTTACGTGATAAAGCTTATAGTAGTCCTCTTTAAATTTTACCATGTATGCGTCTGACACGGACGTGTTTACCAGAAAGAGGAGGATTATTACCAATGGAATTTTATAAAAACTGTTTTTGAATCTCACGATTTAAATATCGGCAGTTTTGAGATATGACTCCATATAATTTTTGCAATTTCTTTTTTTTGTTGTGTGGCGTCTATGATGACAATTTCCATGCCCTTTGCATCCGGGTTGTTTTTGTATTCTTCAATTACACTAAGATACCGCTCTCTTGTCTGCATCAGATACTCTTTATTTTCGTAAATTTCGGTTATACCGCGGTTTTTGATGCGTTCAAGTGAAGAAGAAGGGTCGATGTCAAAGAAAAAGAGCAGCTGTGGAAGGGGAAAGTCCTGATTGAGGGTTCTCGGAAGCTCTTTTCCGCAGGAAACACCCTGATAGGCAAGACTTGAGAAAATATATCTGTCAATTACGACGGCTTTTCCGCTTTTTATGGTTTCTTCAATGCCATTTTTTCCCCATACATGTTCAGCTCTGTCAGCTGCAAAGAGGAATGCCGTGGTTTTCGGATTGAGTTCAATGCTTCCGCTTAAAATTTTACGCAGAAAACGGCCCGTTTCACTGTCTGTAGGTTCTGCACTAAAGCAAATTTTAGAGCTTTCACTTCTTTCCCTGAGAATTTTTAACTGTGTCGAAGTTCCTGCTCCGTCAATTCCTTCAAAAACTACAAAGTTGTCCAATATCATAAATTATCCTATAATATGTACCGATAATGAGTTATAACTGTTTTTAAAAAGAAAAACAACCCGAAATGAAGTCAAGAGTACTAAAACTGGCCCTTTGCATTATAATTTTCTTCTCTTTAATTATAGCATCATTTGCTTTAGTAAGACCTATTTATATAGGCCTCGGTAATGCAATGAAATCTAAAATTAATGTATTAAACGATACACTTGACAAGTCTTTTGGAGTCAGTGTCTCTTATTCTTCACTTTCACCGTCTATTTTAACCGGAATCAACATAAAAGGTATAGTAGTTACCGACACCGCAACAGGGGAAACTGTCCTTACAATAAAAAAGGTCAAGGCAGAATATTCAATCCGTAATATTTTAAAAGGCGATTTTGATAACGGTTTTTCAAAGGTTGTAATCCGTGATTTATATGCTGAACTTATCCAGGGAAAAAACACTGCATGGCTCAATTACACGATTACACGCAAGAACGAAGAAAAGAAAAATAAAGAGCTTCTCGAATCTGAAACAGAGCTGTCAAAAGAAATTGAAAAGCCTTCTCTCATGGATATCCTTACGGATCCTGATTTTGAAATAAACATTCCGTTTGATGTGTACATCAATAACTGTACCGTAGTTTATCGTGATGATCCGAAACGGATTGCAGGCAGGGCAGAACTTAGAAAATGCTTTTTAGACCGTACGTCAACTAAAAATAAATATGACCTTACGTTTACCGGAAATGTTTCAGGAAATTTACACAGCAACAGATTTTCTTCTTCGATGATGATTCAGTCATCACTTTTAAGTAAGCTTAACAATTCGTCTGCTGTAATTAATATTTATAACGCAAATTATAATAACTACACTGTAAGACAGGTAGGTTTTTTAAGTGAATATGAAGATTCTGTTTTCGTATTTAAAATGCTTCCGACCATTCAGAATATTTACACAGAGTTTACAGCAGATCTTAAAAAGCATGACATTAAGGTCAGATTTGATACGAATAATTTCCGTCTCGACAGAATCGTTGAAGGAATTGAAAAAGATACTCTTGCTGGAAGAATAAGTTCACTTATTCTTTCTGTTGCTGCAAAAGTAAATTACAATACAGAATCCAAAGCTCTAAGTTATTCTGGAAGCGGTGATATTGTCCTTCCTGAGAATACGATGGGAAGTGATCTTATTCTGTCTTTTGCAATGAACGGAAATAAAAGCTTTGTCAACATTCCATACGTTAAGGCAAACGGAGAAAATGTTGACGTAAACTTTAGCGGTTCATATAAAATAAATTCAATGCAGCCGGAAGGAATTCTTTCTGTAAATAAACTGAAGCTTGAAAACGACTCAGAGATTTCGTGCGAAATGTATTTTGATCCGCTGAACAAAGGTTTTATGGCATTCTCTCCGGAAGTTATTCTCGGTGATAAAACTTTTACCGCTGCGCAGTTAAACTTTATTCCAGACCATGATGGTTTTGATATAACTTTTGATGTTTATGATTATTCACATATCGAAAAGGGTGATACAGGCTATCTGCGTATCGATGGAAACTACAGCACAAACTCAAGATTCTTCCAGTCAAATGTTATACTCGAAGGAATGTATGTAGACAGTCTTTTAAATACGGTTGCTGTTTTCCTCGGTAAAAACGAATCTGCTCTGGTAAAGGATTTTTCTCCCGTATTTAAAAATACGATTTTCTCAACATCGGCTTACATTTCTTCACTTGACGGAAATTTTTCATACAGTGTTCCGTCTGTAATCATTGCTGATACAAAAAGTGACAGTAAAATGCTCATGCTTTCGTTTGATGGAAATAAAGAAAATCTTCAGCTTTCCCGGTTTGAATTTATTTTTAACGATCAGAGAATACTTGCAACGGCACATGCAGAAAGCATGTATGAAAAAGGAAATCCTCAGACAATTCTTTCCGGACAGATTGAATATAATTCCATTCCGTATGCTTTTTCAGGTCTTTTAAATAGGGACTGGATTTCAATTACGGGAGATTACGGATTTAATTTTTCTCTGATTTCTGATAAGGATACAGACAGCCTTATAGGAAGTTTTGACTTGTCGGATTTCCCTGTAAAGCTCGAATCTTCAACGCTTTCAATTGCAACAGATACTACTTTCTCATATAACGCCGGAGATAAGTTGAATCTTAATGTCTCTAAATTCTTCATTCAGTCTTATGATGGAATTTCTGATAATAATCCGTCATTTGCATTTACAGGAAATCTTGACCAGCAGGGCGCTTTTCTTCATACGATTGAATATAAAGATGCGGTTTCAAACCTTACTGGAAACGGTGCGGTTATCTGGAATTTTGAAAACGCAGATTTTATAAGTGCAAACTATGACATTAGTCTTACAGAGCCTATCTACAACGAATATGTAACTCTAAAAGGTGATATTACCAATCCGGAAAAAGTTCCGTTTACGGCAAAGAATTTTTTAAGTGATTATTATATTACAACAGAAATCGATTTAAAGGATTTCAGGACAGGACGGTTTACAGGAGATTCTCTTTCAAGTGATACTATGAATGCTCATTTAAATATTACGGGCGCTCTTTCTAATCCACTGATTTCTCTTTCCGTTCCAAACGGTAACTTTACGATTAATAAACTTCCGCTGGCTTTTTCACTCCAGGCTTCAATGGTTGATAAAGAATTTGAACTCCAGGATGGAAATATTAAATTCGGATCGACTTCAATCAGTAATATGAATGCAAAATTTTCTTTCAATGACTGGACGGGAAAATTTACAACCACGGCAGATATAGTTTTGATGAAAGAATCTGTACATGCGCCGATAACGGTTACGTTTGATAAATTGAGTGAAGAAAAAACTTCAAAGATGCCTCAATCGTTTGACATTCATGTTTCGACTCCCGGATTGACAGGGACTTTTATCAGGTCTACACAGGCGTTATGGGTTCATATTACAAAGGTAAATGAAGAATTGTTTATTTCTTCAAGTTCAAATATCGGACTTGAGGGCAGGGTTGATGAAGAAGGCCTTCTGTCATTAAGTGTTGACAATAAGATTCCGTGTAAGTTTAAAGTCAGTAAAAATACAAAGTCAAGAATTTCTGATTTGAGGATTTACGACGTTGATGTCGATCTTCCTAAGGCATTGAAGCTCATTAACTTTAAAATGGCAAAACTTTATAACGGCCGTTTAAAGGGTGAGATTTCAATTTTAGGTCCTAAAAATTTCAAGTACTTTGACGGAAATCTTTTTATTGATCAGCCGGAATTCTGCATGCCTGATTTTTTCACTGCTCATGCAAAATCTGACATCATAAATCTTCTTGTTGAGCGTGACAGAATTTACACAGAACTTACAAGGTTTAATGTAAAAAGGTCTCTGGTTGATGTAAGCGTAGACATAAGATTTAAGAAAACAGTCTTTGATAGTGTTGTTGTAATCGTCAGAACTGCAAACAATACCTATGCACCGGTAAATATTGACATGGATCAGGTTCATGTTAAAGGGAACGGTAAACTTGACCTGGAAATTGTAGTTGACTCTGATGATACTGTCGTTACCGGAAATATTACTGCAAAGGATACAAATGCAGAATTTGGAAAATCAACTTTATCAGATTTTGTTACAAGCATAAATGGCGGTAATAACGAAAACGGTTCTTCTGGCGGAATAGAAGTAAATCTTGATATAAAGATGGAAAAGCGTGTTCAGATTTTCTACGGTTCATTCTTAAGAACTCTTGTAGTTCCGGATTCTGAAATTACATTCATGTATAACTCAATGGATGACAGAATGATTTTTAACGGAGACGTTCCTGTAAAGAGTGGTGAAATTGTATATTTAAATACAAGTTTCTTTATTAAGGACGGAAGGGTTGTATTCTCTGGTGCTGACGATAATTTTGATCCGTATATTTCCCTGACTGCCGAAACAAAACAGTATGACAGCTCTAATAACGAGGTAACAGTTTCCCTTACTGTTGACCATCAGCGGCTTTCTGAGTTTTCACCTAAACTTACTTCATCTCCGGCCCGCAGTGAAAAGGAAATTATGGAAATTCTGGGAAATATTGCAACCGGTAATTCAGATAACGTAGGATTTTTCATGCTTGCAACGGGTGATTATGCTTTACAGACCATGTTTGTACGCAAAATAGAAAACTCATTGCGTGATTTCTTTAATTTTGATATACTTTCACTCCGTACAATGGTTGTTCAGAATGCCTTAAAATACAGTGTTTCGAGGTCAGAAGACTCTCAGGGCATGAAAATCGGTAACTTTTTGGATGACACGACTGTTTATATAGGTAAGTACTTTGGTAAGGATCTGTATGCAGATGCTCTTTTCAGACTTTCTTATCAGGAAGGACATGAAAATGATTTGTCTACATGGCAGGGACTTGTTTTAAAACCGGAAATCGGTCTTGAAATGAATGCTCCTTTTGCCAATATCAGATGGAGTCTTGCCTCGGACTTATCGGACTTAGCAAGGAATGAAATTGTAATTATTCCTTCGCTGACACTGTCCTGGAAATTTAATTTTTAAAAACTGAATCTAAAAAAGATAACGTCAGTTTGGAGTTTAGTATGACTTGTTTTCGCAAAAATATTTTTGCTGCAATATTAATTTCTGTTTTTCTGTCAATTTTACCTGTTTTTGCACAGGAATCTGCAGAAGCGGAAGACTGGTATTTTCAAAAGACAATAACCCAGATTAATTTTGACGGTCTTTCGACAGTAAAAAAATCTGAACTGTCTGGAATTACTGCCAGTTATATTTCAAAAAAAGTTGAAGATGTAATTTATGATTTAATGGAAAGACTTTATGGTCTTGAACTTTTTGATGAACTTGAACCTGTTGCAACACATGACAGTAATGACGGTGTAATAATTACTTTTAAGGTAGTTGAGAGACCGCTTATCAAGGAAATTGTATTCAGAGGAAATAAACAGATTCGAAACCTTGCATTAAAGGATACTGTCAGAATCAAGACAAATGAAATTTATACGGATGCAAAAGCACGTGCTGATGTACGCGCAATAAGAACTCTTTATCTTGAGAAAGGTTATACAGATATTCATGTTTCTTATAAAACGGAGAAAATAGATGAAGGTATACGTGTTGTCTTTGTCATTAAAGAAGGACACCGTATTGTAGTTAAAAATATTGAATTTTCCGGTAACTCTGTTTTTAAAACAAAGAAACTTAAAAGACAGATTAAAACAAAAGAAGTAAGTACTTTTAAAAAAGGTGAATTTCAGGAAGCAGTTCTTGAAAATGATAAACAGGCAATTTTAAAATATTATAAAGACCGCGGTTATTTTGATGCGCAGGTAATTGATGTAGGTAGAGAAACTGTTCATAACGACGAAGAAGATCGTGATGAACTTATTCTTACTTTCTATATTCAGGAAGGAAATCAGTATATTTTTGATGGCATTTCATTTACAGGAAATTCAATTTTCTCTTCTGAAAAGCTTCTGGAAAGAGTTTCTATTCACCCTGGAACAATTTTTAATCAGACAAAGTTTAGTGAAAATGTAATGGCAGTTGAGGATCTCTATTATGAAAACGGATATACATCTAATATATTTCAGGTTTCAGTAAACAAAGATCCTGTAAATAAAACTGTTTCTTTTGTATTGAATATTTCTGAACATGACAGAAGTCACGTAGAAAAAATTATCATTAAAGGAAATACAAAAACTAAAGAATATGTTATTTCCAGAGAAATTCCGTTTGAATCCGGAGATGTTTTTTCAAAAACGAAACTTTCTATGGGTTTAAGAAACCTTTATAACCTTCAGTTCTTTTCAAATTTAATTCCTGATATTCAGTCTGGATCAGAACCTAATCTTTTAAATGTTGTTCTTACCGTAGAAGAACAGCCTACAAACTCTGTTGAGTTTGGTGTTACATTTAGTGGTGTAACAGATCCTACAGAACTCCCGTTTGCTTTGTATGCAAAATGGTCTAATTCTAATCTGGCTGGAACAGGACGACTTCTTTCTGCAAGTACAACTCTTTCATCAACAGAGCAGTCGGTTTCTTTAGGCTATGGCCAGGACTGGATTTTCGGTCTTCCTATTTCTCTTAATGAAAGCTTTTCGATTTCGCACCAAAAGGCAAATGCATTAAGACTTAAAGTTTTGCCGGATGGTACATATGATGATGATGATTATTTTATGGAATATGAATCTTGGACAACAAGTCTTGCTTCTTCCGTAGGAAAAAGATTTATGTATGACTGGGCAATGCTTACTTTGAGTGGTGGTATTACAAACTCTTTAAAATGTTATGTTTATGATGAAGATATTTATACACCGCTTGATACTCAGATTGATGAATATTCTAACAGATGGGGACTTATAAACTCTATCTGGGTTAAAGCATCTCTCGATGGCCGTGACATAAACTGGGACCCTTCAAGCGGATGGTTTGCAAGTCAGCAGATTGGCTGGTATGGTTTAACTCCTTGGGAAACAGACTTTTATGCAAGATTTGATACAAAGCTTGAAGCATACTGGACATTATTTAATGTTCAGCTTTCTGATACATATAACTTGAAGATGGTTCTTGCAGCCCTTACGTCTTTCTCTTTCCAGGAGCCTGCACCAGGATCTTCAGTAAGTGATTCAAACAAGCTTTATATTGACGGTATGTTTACAGCACGCGGATGGAATAAAATCTACAATAAAGTAAAGGGAAGGGCTCTCTGGTCTAATAATATAGAACTTCGTGTTCCTGTTGTTCCCGGAATTCTCGCTGTTGACGGTTTCTTTGATGCGGCACTTATTTCAGAGGATTTGGGAAGCATGATTACAAGTCCTGACATTGAAGACTTCTACTTTAGTTTTGGACCTGACCTTCGTGTTCTTATGCCGCAGTTCCCGATGAGATTTATGCTGGCTAATACGTTTAAAATTACAGATGGTAAAGTTGACTGGCGGGATACTATGAAATTTGTATTCTCAATCAACCTTGTAAATAAATAGTCTTTTAATATTTTCTGGAGGTTTTTTAATGAAGAACTTTAAAAGAACAGCATTAGTTTTGAGTTTATCGTTTATTGCTATGGCTGTAATGTCTGCCCAGCAGCATATTACAAATTTTGGTATCGTTGATACAAACAGAGTTTATGAACACTTTTTCAAAAGTTCATCTGCAATAAAAGTTTATGAACAGAAAAAAAGTGAAATGCAGAAAGAAGTTAATAAAAAAACTCAGGAACTTCGAAACTTAAAAGAAAAAAAAGATCAGTGTGATGAACTTGGTGATACAGATGGAGCTGCAAAAATTGCTGCTCATATTAAAGAAAAAACTGAGTATTTAAAAGATTATACTTCAACAAAAAATCTCGAACTTCAGAATCTTAAGAAATCTTTGACAGAATCAAATGATTTTTATATCAAACTTTCTAAAGTTATTAAAAAGGTAGCAGAAAATGAAGGTTTAAGCATGGTTTTAAGCCTTCAGGGAGAAAGTGCAATTCTCTGGTATAGCCCGTCAGTTGATATTACTGATAAGGTTATCAAAGAATTGGAAAAATAAGTTATGGCTGAAACAGTGCGTATGACTCCTCTCATGGAGCAATACGCAAATATTAAAAAGCAGTACACGGATGAAGTCCTCTTTTTTAGACTCGGCGATTTTTATGAAATGTTTAATGAAGATGCAGTCGAGGTTTCGCGTCTTTTAAATCTTACTTTGACACACAGGGCTGACAGTCCTATGTGTGGAGTTCCGTATCACGCTGCAAAAATCTATATTGCGCGTCTTCTTCGTTTCGGTAAAAAAATAGCAATCTGTGAGCAGGTAGGAGAAATCTCTCCTGGCGGTGGATTAACAGAAAGAAAAGTTATAGAAATAATAACTCCCGGAACAGCAGTAGATTCTGAATATCTTGATCAGACAACAAACAGTTTTCTCTGCAGTCTTTGTGTAGTTCATGGAAAGGCAGGTTTTGCTTATATAGATGTTACCACTTCTGAGTTTAAGGCGACAAGCTGGAATGCTTCAGAAATGGCAGATTATTTTTCTAAAGAGCTTGGCCGCTGCAATCCAAAAGAAATCCTTTTGCCGTTATCTTTAAAGGAAAATTCTGTTATAAAGACTACGCTTGAACATAATCCTGCAATTTCTGTTTCTTATTATCCTGACTGGCATTTTAATCCTGAAAATTCATTTAAGCGTCTTACAAAACAGTTCAATACTGTAAATTTAAATTCATTCGGACTTACAGAGCAGTCCAGTGAAGTTGTTAGCGCTGGATTTCTTCTTGAATATCTTGAAAAAACAACCAATACAGAAGTTCCTCATGTAAAAACAATAAAAGTATATCATGACACTGAATATGTAATCATTGATGAAGCTACAAGGCGGAATCTTGAAATAATTTACAATCTCCGTGACGGCTCAACACAGTATTCTCTTTTAGACTGTGTTAATTATACACAGACGGCTATGGGAAACCGTCTTATCAGAAGCTGGCTTTTATCTCCATTGTGCGATATAAAAAAAATTGCCCAGCGCCAGAATCATGTTGAACTATTGCAAAAAAATCCTGACATTTTAAAACAGATAAGGGAATATTTAGGTTCAATTTTAGATATTGAACGACTTGCAGGCCGCATTGCAATGCAGAGGGCTCACGCGAAAGACCTTCAGGCATTGAGGGCCAGCATTGATTCTTGGATAAAGGTAAGAAATATAATCAATAATTATGATTTTGCTCTGGTGAATCTTGATGATGCCCAGTTTATTTCTGATTTGATTTTTAAATCCATTCACGAGGATCCTGCAACTTCAATTACAGAAGGAAGGATTATAAAGCGTGGCTGGTCAAAAGAGCTTGATCATTATTATGACGTTCAGTCTAACTTTAATAAAATTCTTGATGAATATCTTGAAGAAGAAAAAGCTAAAACAGGAATTCAGAATTTAAAGATAAAGCATAATTCTGCATCGGGTTATGTACTTGAAGTAACAAAAGGAAAACTCGGTTCTGTTCCGGAACATTTTATCATGAGACGTTCTCTTATGAATGCAGAGCGTTATACTACGGAAAAGCTTCAGGAGCTTGAACAGGAATTAAATACAGCATCATCAAACATTATAGAAACCGAAAAGAATCTTTTTATAGAAATAAGAAATAAACTTGCAGAATATGTTCCGTATCTTATGAGTTTAAGTCATGAAGTTTCTTATGTTGATGTAATCTGTTCTTTTGCTCATGCTGCTGTTTTAAATAAATGGATTAAACCTGATGTAGATGAATCTTATGACTTTGACATTAAAGAAGGAAGACATCCGGTTGTTGAAAAACATCTTCCGAAAGGTGAGTTTGTTCCGAACGATATTAAAATTGATGCAGAAGAAGACAGTGTTTGTTTTGCCCTTATTACAGGACCTAATATGGCTGGAAAATCAACTTATTTAAGACAGAGCGCGTTGATAACGCTTCTGGCACAGACCGGTTCATTTGTTCCTGCAAAAAGTGCTCATATCGGTTATGTTGATAAGATATTCTGTCGTGTTGGTGCAAGTGATAATCTTGCCCGCGGTGAATCTACTTTTTTAGTTGAAATGTCGGAGACTGCTTTGATTTTAAAGACGAGTACAAGACGGTCTCTTGTCATTATGGATGAAGTAGGGCGGGGAACTTCGACAGAAGACGGTCTTTCGATTGCATGGGCTGTAAGTGAATATCTTTTGAACACTATAAAATCCCGAACTCTTTTTGCAACTCATTATCACGAGCTAACACGTCTTGATCATAAAAATTTAAAGCTTCTATGCATGCAGGTAAAAGAAACTTCGGGAACGGTTATCTTTTTAAGAAAAATAATGGAAGGGGCTGCAGAAAATTCATATGGAATTCATGTAGCAGGACTTGCAGGAATTCCTTCAAGTGTAATTGAGCGTGCAAAAGAAATCCTCAGTCAGATTCAGGATAAGGCAGAAGAACATCCAATTTTAATTGACAGTACATCTTGTGACAGGGAATCTGTAACAGAGGAAAATATAATTTCTCAAAACAAGAATGTGCCTTTAACACAGACAGAGTTTAAATCTCCCGGACTGTTCAGCGATGAAGAGATAATTCTTGATGAAATTCTTTCATGTGATACGGATAATATTACTCCGGTAAACGCCCTTACTTTGATCGCCCGCTGGAAAAAATCACTTTCGGGCAGATAACCTGAAATTTGCTTAAAGCTTGCAATTAACAAACACTGAATTTTATTAATTTTTCTTTCATTTTCCAAATTTTTTTTATTAAAACTCATATCTTATTTTTATGGAAATCTCTGACAAAATTTATATCGCAGTTCAGAATGTGCTTTCGTTTCTTACAGGCGGAACTGAATGTATTTCGTGCGGGAAAAAAACTTATGCCCTTCCTCTCTGTAAAGAATGCAGAAATGAGTTTTTGACTGTTACGCCTTTTAAAAGTGAAGAAAGATGTTCTGTCTGTGGAAAAGAACTTGTTTCTGAAATTGGAAAGTGTTCTGAATGCAACGAAGAAAGTGAAAGATTTCTTGATGCTCTGTTTCCTATTCATATGTACAGGCTGTGGAAAAAAGATCTTCTTTTTGCGTGGAAATCACAGGGGCAGAGAAGTCTTTCTCTTTTTTTTGCATCTGTTGTAAAAGCTGCAATAGATTTATTAAAAGACTGCTCTGTTGAATTTGATTCGATAATTCCTGTCCCTCCCAGACCTGGAAAGATAAAAAAAAAGGGATGGGATCAGGTCGATGAACTTGTAAAAATCCTTGAAAAAAAATTCAGTTTAAAGGCTGAATATGTTTTAGAAAGGGTTTCTTCTGTTGAACAGAAGTCTCTTAATAAAGGAGAAAGGAAAGGGAGCCTCGGGGCTAAATACCAGTTAAAAAGCGGTGCTGAACTCAATGCAAAACGCTGCCTTATACTGGATGATGTCATTACAACAGGTTCTACAATGGAAAAATGTGCAAAATTATTAAAAAAAGCAGGCGCAGAGGAGGTGTTCGGGTTATCACTTTTTATGGTCGACTAGATTGCTAATTGTTGCAAAATGATGAATTTGGCATTATAATGATAGAATAGTAATCAATGCTTACTTTTTTGGAGGGCTTATGGTGGCAGGTAACGATTCGCAGTATCAGTTGGTAACATTCCAGCTGGGAGAAGAACTTTACGGTGTGGATATTATGGATGTTAAGGAAATTGTAAAAATTCAACCGGTACGTCCTATTCCCAATGCGCCATATTATGTCGAAGGAATTTTTAATCTTAGAAAGGAAATTATTCCGATTATAAATTTACATAAAAGATTCAGACTTCAGAAAGCTGTTTTAGATGATGATGACGAATATGAAGGCGGCTTTATAATCTTAAATATCGACAATAACAAGATCGGTGTAATAATTGACCGTATTGCACGTGTTGTTTCTGTTAGTTCTGGTGATGTAAAAGCGCCACCTCAGATGCTCAGCGGTATCGGAACTGAATATATTCAGGGAGTTATCAGACAGGAGTCAGGTGGATATCTTATTATGCTCGACATCCGAAAATTATTTAATGCAAAAGAATTACAGAATATCATTGATATGAAATAAACTAAATTAACAGGTAAAAAATGATTCAGACATTTAGTTCGACTATTCGCAGACGTGAAATGGATGCAGTTTTGACATGCATGGTGGATGAAAAGATTGGTCCAGGTGAAATTAATGCGCGTTTTATTCAGAGTGTGAAAGAATTTTTTGGTTGTGCAGGTGCTCTGGCTTTAAGAAGTCCTGATATCGGTGTTAAATATGCACTGATGGCATGTGGGATTCCTGAAGGCAGTAAGATTATGATTTCTGCGCTGGCTCCTTACTGGCAGTTGTTTGCGGTAAAGCAGTCAGGTTATGAACCGTTGATTCTTGATGTTGATCCTTTAACTTCTTGTGTTACTCCAGAAATTGTTGAGCAGGGAATTAAGGACGGCGGAAGACTTCTTATTTTACATGAAAGCCTTGGTGTTCTTCCTGATATTGAAGGAATAATTGGATTGGGCATTCCGGTGATTGAAGATGTTTCTCAGAGTGCTGGTGCCATGATTGTAGAAAAAGAAGAGGGCGGAGATCAGAACCAGAAAAAGAATGAAGAACAGAATCAGGAAATAAAAGGAAAAAAAGCCGGTTCGTTCGGTGTGTTCAGTATATGTGCTCTTGAAGAACATGATATTATTACTTCTGGAGGTGGTGCAATTCTGATGGCTCCTGGAAGAAGGGAATGGCCTGTATTGAAACAGCTCACAGAAAATATGCCTGGAATTCAGATGCTGCCGGATATTAATGCTGCGCTGGGTTTGGTTCAATTAAAGGAATACAAACGGAACGAACAGGTAAGAAAGGAAATTTTTAATCTTTATAACAGATCTATTATGGTTGGGAAAAATAAGACTTTTGTCCGTGATCTTGATTACGGTTCAGCGGCTTATTCATTTCCGGTAATCCTTAACAGTGGTTTTAAAGATGTTAAGCAGTATACTTCAAAAAAAGATATAGAAATTGTAAGTGCTTTTTCAGACAGCGTTATCGGAGTGCTTGAAAAGTTAAAGGAAAATCTTCTTGAAGAAGAAAAACTTCCTTATGACTGTTCAGCTTGTAAAAATGCGAAATCTTTATATTTGAGGACTGCTCTTTTCCCGTTGTACCCGAGACTTTCCAGATCGCAGATTGATAAAATTGCAAAAGTGTTAGGTACTTTGCCGTAAGGATTTTGACAGGATGACAGATGGAAAATTGTCTTATTGTAGTAAATACATATAAAGAAGAATCTCAGGAACTGGCTAAAAAGATTAAGAAGTTTTTAGATGGTAAAAAAATTTTATCTTCGTTTTATGAGTTTAATGGTTTTTCAGATGTATATCCTTTTACAGGCTTTGATTTTGTAATTACACTTGGCGGAGACGGAACGGTTTTGTTTGCATCCAGAGGATGTGCGGAACTTCAGATTCCTGTCTTCCCGATAAATTTAGGTCAGTTTGGTTTTATTGCCGGTATTCAGAAGGAAGAATGGAAAAAATCATTATCCGATTTTCTTGATAATAAAATTCCTGTAATTAAAAGAAGCTTGCTTTCATACAGAGTAGAAAGAAATAATGAAGAGATTATTTCCGGATGCAGCTTAAATGATATTGTAGTAAGCGCACAGACTGCAGTTCATGTAATTGCACTTGATTTGGCATGTAATAATATTTCACTTGGTCAGTGTAAGGCAGATGGTATAATTGTTGCAACCTCAACAGGTTCAACTGCATATTCTGCTTCTGCCGGTGGACCTATTGTAGATCCTGAACTGGATGCAATGGTATTAACACCTGTTAATCCGTTTTCACTTTCAATGCGCCCGCTTGTTATAAATTCAAATTCGGAACTCAGAGTAAGGATTATACCGTCTAGAGAAAAGAATATCAGTTTAACTATAGACGGACAAAAACCATATGTGCTTATCGACAATGATGTAGTAAAAATTACTAAGCTTAAAAATGATGCGCTTCTTGTCGGAACTACAAAAGAAAATTTTTATAATGCATTGCGTTTTAAGTTAAACTGGTCTGGAGAACCTCATGCTTGAAGATCTTACAATAAAAAATTTTGCACTGATTGACAGCGTAAGTATAGAGTTTAATAAAGGTTTTACTGTTCTCACTGGTGAAACAGGTGCCGGAAAATCTATTTTAATCGGGGCTCTTTCTTTTCTTCTTGGAGGAAAAGCGAGTGTAGATCAGATTAGAACCGGAACATCTGAAGCAAGCGTAACAGGAACTTTTTTACTTCCACCAGTTAATGCTCTGGATAATCTTGCGGTAAAAGAAAATGGTGAAGGTGAAACAGAAGTCAGAACTGCAAGACAGTGGCTGAAAATACATTCGATTGAAAGCGAAGATGACAGAATTATTTTAAGAAGGTATATAAGAGATAACGGAAAGACTGCTGCATGGATTGGCGGGACTCCTGTAACAAGAGCAGATTTACAGAGTTTTTGTTTTTTTCTTGTAGACATTCACGGTCAGCACGAGCATCAGTCACTTTTAAAGGTTCCTGAACATAGAAAATATCTTGATTCTTATGCAGGGCTTACAGAAGCTGTTGCAAAGTTTACGGAAAGATACGCAGTTCTTGTTGAAAAGAGAAAGACACTTGCAGCTTTAAATACATCTGATAAAGAAAAAAATCAGAAAATAGATTTACTGACTTTCGCAATTAATGAAATCGAAAGTGCAAAATTAAAACCGGAAGAAGATATAGAACTTGAGGCAGAGCAGAGTAAATTAAGCTCATTCGAAAAACTTTATTCAGAAGTTGAAACGATTTCTGAACTCCTTTCGAGTGACAGCGGTTCTGGAATAGTTGAAATGTGCAAAAAACTTCGTTCTGCTTCTGACAGGGCTTTTAATCTTGACAGTACGCTTAAAGAAACGGATTCACGTATTGAAAATGTTTTTTATGAAGTAAACGACATTGCATCAGAAATAAAGAATTATTCACGGGGTCTTGTATTTGATCCTGAACGTCTTGCGTTTGTTCAGGACAGGCTTAGTCTGATTTATAATCTCAAGAAAAAATACTGTTCAAATCCGAACGCTTCGATGAAGGAACTTTTTGCATATCTTGAAGATTCAAAGAATAAACTGGAGTCATTATCAAATTCAACACAGAATATAGAAAATCTTTCAAAACAGGTTTCGGAAATTGAAAAGGAAGTATATAAAGCTGCAAAGGAAATCTCTTCGGTAAGGCTTAATGCTTCAAAAAAAATGTCTTTAGCGGTTGAGGAAATCCTTCAGAATCTTGGAATGAAGGGTTCGAAGTTTGCTGTAAGCATTCAGGAAAAGCCGGGAACAGAGGTTGTTCAAAAATGCGGCCCATATGGAATGGACAATATTGAATTTCTTATCAGCGCAAACCCTGGAAGTCCTCTTCTGCCTCTTGCTAAAATTGCATCCGGAGGTGAACTTTCGAGGGTCATGCTTGCCCTTAAGACGGTGTTTGCTGAGGGTGAAGGCGTTCCTACCATGATTTTTGACGAAATTGATACTGGAATTGGTGGTGAAGTTGCTGTAAATGTCGGAAGTCACATTAAAAAACTCGCAAAAACAAGGCAGATTTTCTGTATTACACACCTTGCAAGTATTGCAGTGTATGCAGATAACCAGATTAAGATTCAGAAGGGCGTGAATAATTCAACTACAAGCACGACGGTAAATCCGATATCTGGAAAAGAGAGGGTTGAAGAGATTGCCAGAATGCTTTCCGGGGATTCGGCGAGTCCAGAGTCTTTGAAGCATGCACAGGCAATGCTGGAAAAATTTGCGTGATTTTACCATTCAATGATACAATATTATTACGGGGGCCAGGATGGCAAAGATTACAGAAGAAGATCGTGAACAGTTTGCTTTAGAAGCAGACCATTATAAAAAGACTATTGATGAATCCCTTGAAAAAGAAAAAAACATGCTTACTGTCATGAAGTCTGATTCTGTGGGGGTTGAATATAAAAAACTCATTCTTGCAGAAGAAATGATTTATGTTGCTACATTATACATTCAGATTAACGGCAGTTCCCTTAAAATTCTCCATGTCAAAAATAACGATGCTTTAAATGATGCTAGAAAAATTCTCTATAAGGCAATCATTTATCTTGAAGAAATTGTAACTAATTCGATTAATATCGCATATTCTGAACTTGCAGATAAAATGGAAGCAATTCAAAATACTCCCGTTCAGAAAAGATATCAGCTTATGCAGAAGCTGGGGCTTGCAATTCAGATGGTAATCGATGGTTTTGGTGATAACAGTAAGTGGAAATGGTCTTTTGTTGAACTTCAGGGAAGATTTGCTGTTGTTGCAAAAAATCTGATTGATATGAAGACTGCGGTAAAAGACTATTTTGATCCGAATTCACCAAATTATGATGCAACTGTACTTTATATAAGGCTTGTTAGAAAGCTTATTGACGATTCTGCAACTGCATACAGAGACCGTTATGAACTTTCGACAAGACGTATTGATGATATTAACGCCGGAATAAACTTTCTTCTTGCCAGCAGAAGAATTGCTGTTGCACTTGGAAGTTCTGATGATGCAGAAGAAATTAAAAAGAAGGCTGTTACATGGAAAAAACTTATGGAAGCTGACCAGAAAGCTGGAAAGAGTAACTGATAAGAAACAGGCGACTGATGAAAAAAAAGTTTTTAATTATTTTTTTATTATTTTTAAGTTCAGCTTTAATCTTTTCTAAGGGCGGTTCGAAAGAACATGTGATTACGGTAAAATTAATTACAGATGAAACTGGAATTGATGACAAGTCTTTTAATGCTGCTGCATGGAGAGGAATCTTAGATTATTACAATGATACTTGGAATAATCAGAAGAACCGTGGAAAATATTATGATGTAATTACATGTAGAAATCAGGAACAGGCTCTGGAAATTTTAAAAAAGGTTTCTCAAGAAGGCATTGATTTGATTATTGCAACCGGTTTTAATTTTGCTGAATCTATTTCAAATGTAGCCGAATTATATCCAGAACAGAAATTTGTCATAATCGATACAAATTCAGTTAATAAACCTAATGTAATGCAGTTTATTTTTCATGAAGAAGAAGGTTCCTATCTTGTCGGAGTTGCCGCCGCATTGCAGGCAAAAGAAGAAGGAAATAAAAATCCAAAATTCGGTTTTATAGGTGGAATTCCTGGTGGAACGATTACTAAATTTGAGATGGGATATATTCAGGGAATCAAATCTGTTTTTCCTAATGCAGAAATAGTTGATTTTTATGTGAACGGATGGAATAAAAAAATTATCGCAAAAGAACAGGCAAGAAAAATGTATGACTCGGGTGTTTATGCAATTTTCTGTGCAGCAGGTGAGTCTGGGACTGGTGTCATTCAGGAAGCGAAAGAACGTCAGCTTAGAGGAGTTAAGGTCTGGGCAATTGGTGTTGATTCAGATCAGTATGTAGAAGGAATCTATTCAGGAACGAAATCTGCCGTGTTAACCTCCATGATAAAGGGCGTTGATCAAGCTTCAAAAACTGCGTTGATGTATGTTGAACAGAAATCCTTTATTAAAGGAACTGTAGTTCTTTCTTTAAAGGAAAAGGGTGTTGATTTTGCAAAGTCAAACCCGGATTTAAAACCTTCTGTAATAAAGCAGACTGAAAAAATAAAACAGGATATATCTTCTGGAAAGATAAAAATATACTCTACTTACAGTACGGCACGAAGGGCTGGAATTGCCCCTGCCGGGCTTGGCGCGAAAGATAATTAAAATGTTGAATAAAAAACTTGTGTTGAAAATATTTGAAGCGTTTTCTATAGAGCGGTGGAACGATCTTATCCGGCCTTTTGATTTAATTGAAATGGATAAGGCTGCAGAAAAAATGGTCCTCGTATATATTCTGGGAAAATTTGAAGAAAATGCAGGGCGTAGAATTAACTGGACATGGCTTATAAATGCTTCGTTTTTTGACCTTTTAAAAAAGATTGCTCTCTGTGATATTAAAGCACCTGTTCAGGCTTTGATTAAACAGGAATATCCGTCAGAATATATGCGCCTTAATGAATGGGTTTTAAATCAGTATAAGCCGCTTATCGATGATGATGACCTTTTTAAGAAATTTACGATTTATGTTGGACAGAAGGCGGGGTCAATTCCAGTGCCGGAAGAAGACAGCCTTACTTTTCACGTCTACCAGGCTGCGCATAAGTATTCGACTATGCGTGAACTTGAAATGATCAAACCTGTAAACGAAGAACAGCGGCTTACAAAGATTGAAAAGGAACTTAATAAAGATATACAGAGATTTCTTGATTTGAGAGGGCTTCAGCTTTTGACGACAAAACAGAGACCGTATGAGTTTCTTTTGAAGACTGAACAGCTAAGGTTTCAGAGAAGATGGAATCAGACTCCGCGTATTCCAAATACTAGTGTACTCGGACACAGTTATTTTGTTGCGATTCTTTCATTCCTCCTTTCAAGACAGAACGGTTCATCTCCATGTGAAAAACGTATTTTCAATAATTTTTTCTGTTCACTTTTCCATGATCTTCCTGAAGCAGTTACACGAGACATTATAAGCCCCGTTAAGCAGGCAACCGATGAGCTTCCAAGCATTGTAAAGCACATCGAAGATGAAATTGTAAATAAAGAACTTGTTCCGCTTATGGAAGATTTTTATAAAGCTGAACTTATGTATTTTACCAACGACGAATTTGAAAACAGAATTTTTTGTGACGGTAAAGCTGAATATACTGAATTTGATAAATTAAATTCAGTATATAATGAGAATGAATATAATCCGGTTGATGGGAAACTTGTAAGGCTTTGCGATCATGCATCGGCTTTACTTGAAGCAGATATTTCGATAAAACATGGAATTACTTCGGTACATCTTGAAGTCGGACGAACGAATATTCTTTCGATTTATCCTGAAGATAAAGTTATAAATGGAATTAATGCTTACAGACTTTTTGAAAATCTGGTTGAGTAAGGGTGGAAGAGATAATGGCAGAAAGATTAAGTGGAATTTTATTACATCCTACATCATTCTCTGATGTTCCAGGAATCGGGACAATCGGGAAAAAAGCATTTGAATTTGTTGATTGGTTAAAAAAAGCAAATCAGAGTTTGTGGCAGATTCTTCCGCTTGGTCCAACAGGTTACGGAGATTCTCCCTATGCCTCGTTCAGTACATATGCTGGAAATCCGCTTATGATAGATCTTAATCTACTTGTAGAAAAAGGATGGGCAGATAAAAAAGATATTGTTTCTGCTGATTATATTAAGAATGAAGGTGATGTTGATTTTGGAAGCGTTGTATGGTGGAAGCTTCCTGTTTTAAATAAATGTGCTGAGTATTTTCTTGAAAACTGCAGTAAAGATGACAGTGTACGGTACGAAGCATTTAAAAACGACAGCTCGGCATGGCTTGACAGTTATTCTGCTTTTATGAGTATCAAGGCTGTTTATGATAAAAAAGCACAGGATGAAAAACTTTCAGGAATAAAAACTGTATGGTTTAATTACTGGCCGGAAGATCTTGCTTTATGTAAAGCAGAATCTGTTTCGAAATGGAAAACTGAACATGTTAAAGAAATAGAACTTATTAAAGTAATTCAGTTTTTCTTTTTTACACAATGGAAAGAATTAAAAGAATATGCAAATGATAATGGAATTTCCATAATAGGTGATATCCCGATTTTTGTTGCAGCAGATTCCTGTGATGTATGGTCAAACCAAAAGTATTTTCAACTTGATGAAAAAGGAGTTCCAGAATCAGTTGCCGGGGTTCCTCCAGATTATTTTAGTGCGACAGGTCAGCTCTGGGGAAATCCTCTTTATGACTTTGATGCAATGAAAAAAAACGGCTACAAGTGGTGGGTAGATAGAATTAAGCATATACTGACACTTGTGGATTACGTAAGAATAGATCACTTCCGTGGATTTGAAGCATACTGGTCAATTCCGTTCGGTTCGGAAACTGCCATTAACGGTAAATGGGTTGACGGACCTAAAAATGATCTGTTTAATGAAATTGAAAAGCAGCTTGGGAAAATTCCTGTTATTGCAGAGGACCTGGGGGTAATAACTGATGGTGTAAAAAAACTCCGTGATGATTTTAATTTTCCTGGAATGAAGGTGCTTCAGTTTGCGTTCAGTACAGATGAAGCAAAGCAGAATGGAATGGTTAATCCATTCCTTCCGCATAATTATATCAGTAACTGCATAGTTTATACGGGTACGCATGACAACGAAACGATGCAGGGCTGGCTTGAAAATTCATCAGAAGAGCAGCTTACACTTGTTGCACAGTATGTGACAGGAGAAAAGCTCGATTCTGAAAAGGCAAAGGAGCTTTGTAATAACAAGAAGCTTTGCAGAATGCTTTTAAAAACTGCAATGGCTTCAAATGCCGATATGGTTGTTTTTCCTGTTCAGGATCTTTTCGCTATAGGAAATTCCGGCAGGATGAATGAACCGAGTACGGTTGGTAAAAATTGGAAATGGAGATTTGATACCAGTTTATTAACAGACGAAAAAGCAGGAGAGTTAGCGTTTTTATCTGAATTATTTGCAAGAAATCTTAGTGAAAAGTAATTTTTCAAAAGGAATTCTTATGCTGGATTTGAAAAAGAAAGAGAGTATACGGCATGGAACTGTTTTCTTTCCGATACAGTATTATTGGAATGATACTACTTCCCCGTTGTACAAGCTGCCTGTTCACTGGCACATTGATTACGAAATCATACATGTCATTGACGGAACTTTTAACTTTCTCTTAGGAAACGAAAAAGTTATTTTAAACAAAGATGATTACTGTGTAGTTCAGGATGGTGTTTTGCATGGAGATGGAGAAGAGATACTTCCATGTTCGTATGAGTCACTTGTTTTTGATTTTAATATTCTGCGCAATAAGTATTATTCACAGGATTTGTTTCTGCATAATATTGCAGAACATAAGGTAATTTTGAATAAAATAATTCATATTGATGATATGCTTATTAAACAGACTATGGACAGATTGTTTGAGACAATGCGTTCAAAAGATGCAGGTTTTGAACTTTTGACAGTAGGAATGATACAGTGCTTTTTCGGATATATTCAGAATAAGCAGTTTTTCTCACGTGATGAGAAAATTATTGCAGAACGCAATACAAAAGGATTCCTTCTTCAGAATGTATTCGGGTTTATCGAAAACAATTATGAAAAACAGATTACACTTGAGATGCTTGCTGCAATTATCGGTGTAAGTCCTAAGTATTTCTGCCGTATTTTTCATGAATTTACAAAGAGGTCTCCGATAGATTATCTTAATGCGTACAGAATTGACAGAGCATGTAATTTGATTATGACTACAGATAAATCTATGAATCAGATTGCAAAAGAATGTGGTTTTAATGACACAAGTTATTACATAAAAATATTTAAAAAATACAAAGGGACCACTCCATTAAAGTATAAAGCCTTTAATCATGATACGGCTCCAAATGGAAGTCTCTTTTTTAATCATGAAAAATATTTTCAGGTTTCACCGTATGGTAAAAATTAAGACGTTCTTAGAATTATTCATCACTTTTTTTAAAATCGGTTTATGCACGTTCGGAGGCGGGCTTTCTATGCTCCCGATTCTTGACAGGGAACTTGCAGATAATAAAAAGTGGCTTACTTCTGAAGAACTGATGGACTATTATGCAATCGGGCAGTCAACTCCTGGAATCATTGCAGTAAACGTTGCAACCTTCTGCGGTTACAAGAGATCAGGAATTGCAGGCGGAATAATTGCAACTTTGGGAATTGTATGTCCATCCATAATTGTCATTACACTGATTGCTCATTTAATAAATTCATTTAACGAAATTGTTTATGTAAAAAAAGCTCTCATGGGAATTAACGCAGCAGTTGCAGCAAACCTTACTTTTGCGTTTTTTAACCTTACAAAAAAGGCTGTTAAAAACCTTCTGGGAATTGTCATTTTTGTTCTTGCCTTTGTAAGCGTTTACTTTTTTAAAGTTGAAATCTTTATAATAGTTCTTGTAAGTATCGCAATCGGTGTATCACTTTACTATATAAAAAAGCACGATAAGGGAGAAGAAAAATGAATCAGGTTTCTCTTTTAGAATTGTTTTTAATTTTCTTTTATATCGGAACCTTTACAATTGGAGGCGGTCTTGTTGCAATTTCGATGATGAAGCAGCTTATTGTTGACCGCGGGCTTATGGATGCAGAAACTTTTGTAAATATGGTTGCGGTTTCAGAAAGTACGCCAGGCCCGATTGGCATTAACATGGCAACTTATATCGGGAATCAGTTTTACGGTATTCCAGGCGGAATTGTAACTACAGCCGGACAGGTTCTTCCAAGTCTTATATGTATTCTCATAATTGCAAGGCTCTTTGCAAAATTTCATGAAAAACCTGTTGTAAATTCTGCTTTTTTAACTTTAAGACCGGCTACTGCAGGGCTTGTTCTGATTGCAACGCTTCAAATTCTTGAAGTTGCTTTATTTAATGTTTCTTTAACGATTACGGCTCTTTCTTCTACACCTGTAACAGAGATTTTCAGATGGAAAAGCATGATTGTTTATGGAATTTCACTTGTCCTGCTTTTTAAATTTAAAGTTCATCCTTTATGGCTTGTTTTTACAGGCGCAGTTTTTGGTATATTATTTTTGTGAAAATTGTGATAAAATATATATAATAATTACTATTTCAATCTTTTGGAGGAAAAAATGAAACCTACACTTTTAGTATTAGCCGCAGGAATGGGAAGCAGATATGGCGGAGTTAAACAGATTGATGCAGTAGGACAGAATGGAGAATGCCTTTTAGACTTTGCAAACTTTGATGCTAAAAAAAGCGGATTCGGTAATGTTGTATTTATAATCAGAAAAGATATAGAAAAAGACTTCAGGGAAAAACTTTTTGACAGAGTAGCAGCAAACTTTGATGCAGATTATGTATTTCAGTCAAGGGAAAGCCTTTTAACTCAGGAAGAAATTGCAAAAACTGCAGAAAGAAAAAAGCCATGGGGAACAGTTCACGCTGTTTTATGTGCAGAAGAAAAAATAAAGGCTCCGTTTGCTGTAATAAATTCTGATGACTATTACGGAAGGGAAGCATTTGCAACTCTCGGAAACTATCTTTCTGGAATTTCAAATGATTCAACAGAACATGCAATGGTAGGCTATGTTCTTGATAAAACAATGAGTAAAAACGGTTCTGTATCGCGTGGTGTCTGTACAGTAAATGACGGATATCTTGCAGGAATCGTAGAAAATACAAAAATCAGTTACAGCGGTGACGGAATTATAAGTGACCTTAACGGGCAGATTATTAATCTTACAGGAAAGGAATGGGTCAGCATGAACCTCTTTGGTTTTACTCCAAAGGCTTTTGAAGGATTTCATGAATACTGGGAAAACTTTAAAAAAGAAGGACTTTACACAGAAAAGCAGGAAGCTCTTCTCCCGGTTGCAGCAAGTGAAATCGTTACAAAAGGCGAGGGAAAAATCAAATTCTTTACTTCTACAGAAAGCTGGTTTGGAATGACATACCCGGAAGACCGCGAAGTTGTAAAACAGGAAATCATCAACAAGATTAAAAGCGGTTATTATCCTGAAAAGCTCTGGGATAAATAAAATTCTTCTGAGTAATTTTGGATCTGTATGTTAAAGCTTAATCCCATCAAATCAGAAAAAATCTGGGGTTATGAAAACTGGATCGCATCCGTTTATCCTTCTTCATGCCATGAAGAGCTTGTAAACGAATGCGGCAGTGATTACCCGCTTTTAATAAAAGTAATTCAGGCAGATGATACTCTTTCTGTTCAGGTGCATCCGGATGATAAGGCCGCATTTGAGCTTGAAGGTGAGGGCTTCTGCGGAAAAACAGAATGCTGGTATGTTTTAGAAAGCGAGCCGGGATCAAAGCTTGTCTCCGGTTTAAAGCCCGGATTTAATAAAGATTATTTTAAAGACGACCTTGAAAAAGCAGTAAAAGACAATACTCTCGAAAATTACCTTAACTTTGTTACGGTACAAAAGGGTGACTTTATCTTTATTCCATCCGGAACAGTACATGCAATAGGCGGCGGCTTAAGGCTTTTAGAAGTCCAGCAGTCATGTGACTTAACATACAGGCTCTACGACTGGGGTCGTCCCCGGGAAGTTCATATAGAAAAAGGACTTTCTGTAATTAAAGCAGAAACTCCAGAGCCACAAAAACCGTTTGCAGGAAAGTTTAAATGCAATTATTTTTCTCTTGAACAGAAGAAAGTCGAAGACATTTTTGATTTTGAATGCCCTGAGGGAAACAAAAGCTCTGACTGGAAAATGATTTTTGTACTTGAAGGAAACGGTTCTGTTAAAAATGCGGAAGACAAAAAATATGATTTTTCAAAAGAAGATTTATTTGCAGTAAAGCCCGGTGAAAAGGTGAGCTTTTGCGGAAAGTCACTTCTTATGATTATCAGCAGCTTTTGAGATGTAATATTCTTTTTTTACTTTATAAAGTGATTCATCGGCATACTGCATGAGTTCATTTAAATCTGATTTTGTTTTATCGTAAACCGTATAGCCGAGACTTATAGAAAGTTCAAATGGATACTTGTTATCTTTGTTCCACCTGGAACATGCATTGTTAATATTATTCTTAATTCGTGAAACAACTCTTTCTTTTAATCCCGGGGCGAGGATACAGAATTCGTCGCCACCGATTCTTGCAATTATATCAGTAGAACGGAATATGGATCTTAATATCTGTGCTTCTGCCTTTATTGCAATGTCACCTGAGTCATGCCCGTATGTATCGTTAATCTTTTTAAGGCCGTTCATATCGCCGTAAAAAATAATGCCTGACTGTTCTTTTGTAAGGCTTATGTAAATTGCCTGCTGGGCAAAGCACATAAAGCCTCTTCTGTTTAAAAGACCTGTCATTTCGTCAGTTGTAGACATGACAGAAAGAATTTCGTTCTGCTGGGTTAAAAGCTTTGCGGCTTCTTCTTTTTTAGTATTCTGGTATGCCGAAGAAAGTAAGTGCGAAAGAATTGTTATCATCATTTCGTAAAGAAGCTCTTCAAAATGTCCCTGCTCGTAAACGATGTAGCCGTAAACCAGTTCACATTTAGAAATAGTGCTTACATAATAAAGCCTGTTTTTATCAAATTGAAATTCAACAGGTAAGATTCCTTTTTGCGGGTTAAATTTTATTGAAGGATTTTCCGGGTCAGTCGCTGTGTTTTTATGATTGTCAAATGCGGCAATCATGTATGCCTCTTCTGGAAGTTCAATGTTTGTGTAGTTATGGTCTTTATATAAAGGCGGATCAAAGAGAACTATTGCAGCTTTATTAATGTCAAACTGCTGGACGTTTCCTTTAAAAGTTCCGCGGAATTTTTCAAGATTAATTTCTGCCTGTGAAGATGAATGAAAGAAATTCATCTTGAGAAGCTGTGCTTTTTTTGCAATCCATTCAACTACTGTAGACTCTCTGTCACTCGATTCAAATTTAATTTCGTTATAATTAAGGTCAAGATAATTTGTAGATGTATCATTAAGTTCAATACAGCCGCATGATTTTCTGAAAATCGGAACTGTCGAAATAGGAGTAACCAAATCTACTTTCTGTCTTTTTATGCTGCGCCATATTATCTGTGCGGCAATAAATCCCTGTTTTATAGTCTGCTGGTTTACACTTGTAAGGCTTGGGTTTATATATGCAGAGCGTTTAATGTCGTCAAAACCGGTTATCGAAATGTCTGTACCGATTTTAATACCGTGCTCTTTACAGTAATCGATGCATGCAAAAGCCATGTCATCGTTTAAACAGATTACTGCATCGTAATCAAGAGTGCCGTATTCCTTAATATGAGAAGCGATTGCATCAGCTGCACTTTCGTATGTAAACGCACCAAGAATAATGTCCTTTTGTGCAAGTTCAATTTTATATTCTTTAAGAACTTTTTTTATTACTTTAAGGCGATCATGAGCTTCTATTGAATTTCCTTCAACTCCTATGACAAGGAATTTTTTTCTGTGATGAATTTCGATAAGGTCTTTTATGATTGCCCTGAGTCCCGGTTCGCAGTTTACAAGTATGCTTGGTACTTCAGGGATTTCGATTCCGATACTGACAAGAGGGATTTCTTTAAAGCTGTGGACATAATCTATGAGAGCCTGCTTTGACACATGATTTCCCTGTGTGCTTGTTGCAATAATGAGTCCGTCAAGATTATGTCTGTTTGCAAATGCGGCTATGGCTCTATGCTGGTATTCAAAAGGTGAATACGAAATTCCAAGTTCCCCGACAGGAAACACTAAAATCCTGCAGTTTTTCTCATTGCAGAAAGTCGAAATTCCGCTGATCATCTCTTTCGTATAGTCAGTATACGAGTCATGAATCATCACTCCGATAGTGCAGTTTTTGTCTGCCATAAAGTTTATTATAGCATAAAAATCTGAATATTTCTATAAAAACAGTCCCGGTTCTTAGCCGAAAGCTTAAAACGTGTGTTGTCAAATTCAGCATTTTAATATATAATTAAGATATTAACTGCTTTTAAAAAGTAGGAGGAATTAATAATGGAAAAACAGAATCTTGATTGGGGCAACCTGGGATTTGCTTACATCAAAACGGACAAACGTTATGTAACAAATTTTAAAGACGGCGCATGGGACAATGGTGTACTTACAGATGACGCAACTGTCCAGATTACAGAATGTGCCGGTGTACTCCAGTATGCACAGACATGTTTTGAAGGGCTCAAGGCTTATACTACAAAACAGGGCAAGATTGTTACTTTCCGTCCGGATTTAAATGCTGAACGTATGGCAACAACTTGTGAACGTTTGGAAATGCCGGTCCTTCCTAAAGAAAGATTTTTGGATGCAGTAAAGCAGGTAGTAAGCGCAAATGCAAGCTGGGTTCCGCCTTATGGAAGCGGAGCAACTTTATATCTTCGTCCATATATGTTCGGTTCAAGTGCCGTAATCGGAGTAAAACCGGCTCAGGAATATCAGTTCAGACTTTTCGGAACTCCTGTAGGACCATATTTTAAAGGTGGCGCTCATCCTCTTACAGTAAGAATTTCTGACAGAGACCGCGCAGCTCCTCACGGAACAGGTGACATCAAGGCAGGTCTTAACTATGCAATGAGTCTTCATAATATCGTTGATGCACACAACAACGGCTTTGACGAAAACATGTATCTTGATCCTCAGACTCATACATACATCGAAGAAACTGGTGGAGCAAACATCCTCTTTGTAACAAAGGACAATAAGATTGTAACTCCAAAATCTGACAGTATTCTTCCTTCAATTACAAGACGTTCTCTTGTAGACGTTGCAAAAAAATATCTTGGAATCGAAGTAGAAGAACGTAAGATTCATAAAGATGAACTTTCTGATTTTACAGAATGCGGTTTGTGCGGTACTGCTGCCGTTATTTCTCCAATCGGAAAAATCGTAGACCACGGAAAAGAAATCTGTCTTCCAAGCGGAATGGACGATTTTGGCCCTGTTCTTAAAAAAGTTTACGACACACTTACAGGAATTCAGATGGGCGAAATTGAAGCACCTGAAGGCTGGATTTACGAAATCTGCTAAGCTTTTTCCATGCTGAATTTAATTAAAGAACGGTATGGCTTTTAAAGTCATGCCGTTTTTTATTTATGATAATGGGAAACTCTTATTATAAAAATAATCAAAATATGAATGGCCCAGGCTATGCGTTTACAATTTCCATAACGTTATCGACAGTCATGTTCAAAGATTTTGCAATTATGTCGACAGAAACGCCGTTAGCGTAGAAACTTTTAGCATCTTCTATGGCTTTCTGCTGAGCGCCTTCTGCAATGCCTATTTCACGGCCTTCTTCGCGAATGTCACGCATTACTTCTTCTGCATCGTATTCTGTAAGACTCATTGCAAGCACCTCCTCTTTCTGAACCTTAAAAAAGCCGTTTAATAGATTTGCATGGACCGCCCAGTCCATCGCTTCGTCTACGGCATTCATCGCGCTCATTCCTTTCTTCTTGTTTTCAGATATGCGCGATATGTACTGAATGTAATTATATAACGGTTCGCACTTTTTTTGAAGTGATATGTTGTGATTCTGACTGATGTTTATAAGCTCAGCGGTCCATTCAAAGTTGCCGCTTGTGTCGTGTATTTCAAACGCATCTGAAAGCTTTAAGTTAAGTCTGTCGGGAGTTTCCTTTTCACCGTTGTAGAATACTACAAATTTGGGATTCGGAATCTTTACAAGCGTGCTTCTGTGAAGTGTCTTACCAAGACGGCTTAAGTGCATCTGGTAAAGCTGTGAAAAATACATGAGCCCGCGGAGGGGAAGGTTGGGGTTATAGGTTGACTGCTGTTCATAAAGCGTCATCTGTGAGTCAACCAGAAATGAAACGTCATTCCTCATCGTAAGGTAGATTACGTTTTCGATTGTATTTACTTCGAGGGCATCGGGGTCTGTGTAGCTGCTTCCGTTTAAGGCGTTATAAAGTTCAAGACGCCATTTTTTGCTTTCTTCTGTGTTCCTTCCGAAGATTGCCTTAAAAAGCCTGTCTTTGTATTCCCTCTGTGGAACGGTTGAAATATCCATGTGTTTCTCCTGTTTGATGATATGCGCCAGTGCTTTACCAGCCCCTGCATATAGATATTCTTTTTTTTAATAAATTCTCACAAAAAAGAAAAAAAAGTGATTTATTTTCCCCGTCACCAGACAGAACACAAAATGATTCACGGCTCTTTACACTTCGAAGCACTCTCGAGTGCCATCATATTTGTGGGATGTCTGGAGACGGGAGGAGGTGAATTATTTTTTTTCGTTGAAGGCAGACCACAAAATGATTCACGGCGCATAATAACTGGCCTGTCTGGTATTATCACCTAGCAAAAAAACATTGCATTTAATATAATCACATTTATGATAACCATCGATTTCAGTGCTCGGAAAAACCTTACACTTACGGAGTTTCTTTATTCTTCACTTAAAAAGCAGATACTGGACGGAACGCTTTTTGAAAATGAAAAGCTTCCTTCAAAGCGTGCACTTGCACTGCATCTTGGTGTGAGTGTCATCACAGTTCAGAATGCGTATATGAGGCTGATCGATGAAGGCTTTCTCTACTCAATCGAAAAGAAAGGTTTTTTTGTATCAGAGTTTGCTTCGGGCTTTATGCAAAATTCAGTAAAACCCGACAGTTTTGAGCACAGGCATTCAGACAGGAAATCGTCTTACGTCAAGGCTGCATCTTCCGGTAAAGAAAATCGTGATTTTTTTGCAGATTTTACAAGTGGAGCTGCGAATCTTGAAAAGTTTCCTTTTTCACTTTGGTCAAAGACTATGAGACAGGTTCTGGCTTCTGAAAATGAAAAACTTCTTCGAAGAACCGGTGTTTTTGGGGCAATCGAACTTCGGCGTGCTGTCTGCCGTCATCTACGGGATTTTCGAAATATGGATGTCAGTGAAGGTCAGGTTATAATCGGGGCTGGAACAGAATCGCTGTATTCGATGCTCGTTCAGTTTTTGGGGAGCGATGAAGTATTTGCAGTTGAAAATCCAGGCTATCATAAAGCTGCAGAAATTTTTAAATTGAACGGTGCAAAATGTGTTCCAGTAAAAATTGATTCTCAGGGAATTATTGTTAAAAACCTTCAGAAAGCAAAAGCCAATGTTGTACATGTTTCGCCTTCTCATCATTTTCCGACCGGCATCATAATGAATTTTAAACGCCGGACAGAACTTCTTGACTGGGCTTATGAATCGAAA
>Ga0129307_1000778_pt1 | contig 43817 bp, 28 predicted proteins | sample P1105metagenome_FD_94437 | JGI IMG/M metagenome (GOLD analysis project Ga0129307, IMG submission 94437) | Capybara group fecal microbial communities from Wisconsin, USA - P1105 metagenome | ecosystem: Host-associated > Mammals > Digestive system > Large intestine > Fecal | place: USA: Wisconsin...
TCTCGCATACGAGCGCAATATCATCTTTGTCAGCAACTCATCACGCTGCACACCATCAACTCTGCTTATATCTTCCGAACAAACTGTTTTCACATAGTTCTTTGCCACTAACAACTTGGCACGATCTGTTTTTATGTTCAACGAGCCTGGCCATCCACCTCTGCACGCACTGAAAATCAAATCTTCAATCGTCATATCCGATTCTATTCCGTCAATGTCAATATTTGGATTGTCAAACAACTCTTTCAGCGAAATCTTTCCGTTCGACTCCTGCGATTCCCACAAACTCATCGGTATCATATCCATCTTCGCTATCCTGCTGTTTCCCGAATGACGTATTTTGTCTTTCTTCACGGCGTTCGAGCCAGTCAGTATAAACAATCCTTGATCATGTCTGTTGTCAACGGTAGTCCTCACGGTATCCCATAGCACAGGAGCATCCTGCCATTCATCAATCAAACGAGGGTTTGCACCCTTCAGCAATAACGATGGCTTTGTTTCGGCAGTCGCCAAATACTCGTTACGCATATCCGGGTCTTGTAGTTTTATCACACTCTTGGCCACCTGCTCGGCTGTAGTGGTCTTTCCGCACCACTTTGGTCCTTCAATCAATATTGCCCCGAAAGCCTCCAAGTACAATTCCAACACGGCATCAGCAGTTCGTCTCAAATAACTCATAGCAAAACATTTTAAAATCTCGCTGCAAAGATACAAATTAAATTCAAATCCGCAACTCTATTTTCTATTTTTGTGGCATTTTGTTTTCTATTTTTGCGGTGTTTTACTTTCTATTTTTGTGGCATTTTGTTTTCTATTTTTGCGAAAAATTAAAAAGTCTGGAAAGATTTACAATAAATCAGCCGGTAACAAATCATCTTGGTTCCTTGTAAAATAGTTTTACAAGCAAATTACGAGCAAATTTTACAAGCAATCAGCATATTATATTGATTATCAGTGTATTATGCTAAAAATTTTACAAGCAAATTACGAGCGACTATTATTAAAATTACACGAAATCAAGCTTGTTAAAACCCTATTTTTACACGAAATCAAGGGCAAAAATACAAATTATTATCCAAAGTACGATAAAATGCAAAAATCGGTGCGCTGAAATACGCTATTATGCATGATATTATGTTTTTGATAAAAAAACTGTTTTTTCTTTTATGTTTTTTTCTATCTTTGCCTTTTTAAAACTTAAACCATGACACGGTATATCTTTGTGACGGGAGGCGTTGTTTCCTCCCTCGGAAAAGGCATTATTTCAGCGAGTATTGGTAAGCTTTTGCAGGCTCGCGGATACAGCATCACCATCCAGAAATTCGATCCATATATCAATATCGACCCGGGAACGCTCAACCCATACGAGCACGGCGAGTGCTACGTGACCGTAGACGGCACCGAAACCGACCTCGACCTCGGACACTATGAGCGATTCACAGGCATCCGCACCACACAAGCCAACTCGGTGACGACAGGCAAGATCTACAAGGCCGTCATCGACAAGGAGCGCCATGGCGATTACCTGGGCAAGACCATCCAGGTGGTGCCTCATATCACCGACGAAATCAAGCACCGCATCATGTTGCATAACGACGAGGTTGACTTCGTCATCTCGGAGATCGGCGGCACCATCGGTGATATCGAGTCGGCACCGTTTTTGGAGGCCATCCGTCAGCTGAAGTGGGAACTCGGCAACCGCGCGGTCTGTGTCCACCTCACGTTTGTGCCTTATCTGAGGGCCGCTGATGAGCTTAAGACAAAGCCTACGCAACATTCGGTTAAAGAACTGCAAAGCGCTGGTATTCAGCCCGATGTGCTGGTTTTGCGCACTGAGAAACACCTATCAGACGGCATCCGTCAGAAGGTGGCGTCGTTCTGCAACGTCGACCTCGAATGCGTGGTGCAGAGCGAGGACATGCCAAGCATCTACGAGGTGCCAGTCAGCATGCAACGACAAGGCTTGGACGCTGCCATCTTACGTAAGTTGGGCGTGCCGGTTGGCGAGACACCAAAGATGGAGTCGTGGCATCATTTCCTCGAGCTGCAACAGTCGGCGGAGAAGGTGGTGCGCATCGGATTGGTTGGCAAATACGACCTTCAGGACGCATACAAGAGCATACGCGAGAGCCTTTCATTGGCTGGCATTTACAACCATGTGAAGGTGAAAATCGAGTTCATCAACAGCGAGAATATCACCAAGGCAAATGTGGCGGAAAAGCTTTCGGAAGTGGCAGGAATCTTGGTTTGTCCGGGCTTCGGACAACGCGGCATCGAGGGTAAAATCATCGCATTGGAATATGCCCGAACACACGACATGCCTGCGTTTGGCATCTGCCTTGGAATGCAGATGATGGTCATTGAGTTTGCACGTAACGTGTTGGGATACAAAGACGCCCATTCAAGCGAGATGGCCGACACTCCGCACAACGTCATCGACATGATGGAAGACCAAAAGACAATCACCAACATGGGAGGCACCATGCGCTTGGGAGCCTACGGCTGCGAGCTGCGCCAAGGCAGCAAGGTCGCTGAGATCTATGGGGAAAAGAAGATCAGCGAGCGTCACCGCCATCGTTATGAGTTCAACAACAGCTACAAAGACGAATACGAGAAAAACGGCATGCAATGCGTCGGCACCAACCCCGAGAGCGGCCTGGTGGAGATTGTCGAGATACCAAATCTGCGTTGGTACATCGGCACACAGTTCCATCCCGAGTACTCTAGCACTGTGCTAAAGCCGCATCCGCTATTTTTGAGTTTCGTGAAAGAATGTATTAAGTAATTGTATTTCAATATTTTACGAAAAATATTAAAAATTTTTCAAAAATATTTTAAATTTTTTGTAGTTTATATTATAAACTTGTTTATCTTTGCAGCGTCGTTTAGGACATAAAGTGCACTTAAAGTAATTTAACATTTAAAGATTTAAAATTCAAAAATTAAGGTAAACAATTTAAAACTTAAAACTATGGAAAACAACATTGAAAACAAAGAAATGACGGCTCAGCAGAGCCTCAACCTCATCAGCGAGATGATGAACAACAGCCGCAAATCAATTCTCAGCAAAAACGGCAAGCACTTCATCCTTTGGGGTGCGCTGCTCACGATTGTCTCGTTTGTGATTTACGAATTATGGCACACCACCGGCAATGCGAATTGGAACCTGCTGTGGCTGGCGATGCCTATCATCGGCTTCCCGATGGTGAAGGTCATCAGCAAGAAAGACGCCGAAATCCCGCAAAACATCATCAGCCGCCAGATTAGCGGCCTGTGGCTCGCCTACTGCGCCTTCGTGATGGTAATCTTTGTGGCATCAGTATTTTTCTTAAAGCCGATGCAGATGAACCTCTCGCTCATCATTGTGCTGTTGCTCGGTTTCACGGAATGCATCTCTGGAATCATGCTGAAAAACTGGACAATTATCATCAGCGGATTCATTCTTGGCGTCGGCGGAGCTTTCGCCGCGACTTTGATACAGTCGGCAGAGCAGCTGTTGATGTTCACCATCGGCGGAATAATTATTACGGCTACAGGTCTTATTGTCAAATCTCAATACAAATAGCCATGTTTCCGAAACTTGACCCATTATTGCATTCCGAGCTGCGGCTGGCGGTGATGTCGATTCTGGCAGGCGTCGACAGTGCCGAGTTCAGCTACATCAAGAAGCAGACGGGTGCCACGTCGGGCAACCTCAGCGTTCAGCTCGACAAGCTCAGTGCGGCGGGATACATCATTGTCGAGAAAGGTTTCAAGGGGAAGGTGCCTTGCACGACATGCAAAATCACGCCTGTAGGCCTCGCGGCTTTCGAAAACTACGTCAACTCATTGAAAAAGTACCTGATTTAAAACTTAATATCTATGATTTTCAAGAGGATAAATTCAATTTGTCCTCTTTTTACTTTTTTGAAATAATTTTTGTATTTTTGCGTTCAAAATACATCATTTAAAATAAAACTATGAAAAAACTATTATTATCAATCGTAGCCGCCTTGATAGTTTTCAGCGGCTGCAACAAATCCAACCAATTTAAGGTTCAACTTAACATCGAAAACGCCGACGGTCAGACCGTTGTGCTCGTCAAGAGTACAGACGGCAAAAAGCCGACTCCTATCGACACTGCTGTCTTTGCAGACAACAAAGCTATGCTGATCGCCGATTGCGCCGAGCCGCAAGCTCTTTATATCCTCGCATTCAAAGAAGCACGGGAATTTGTGATGTTATTCCCTGAAAATCAGGATGTTAAAGTTACAGGTGACATTGAAAATCCATTATATATCGAAGCTACCGGCGGTGCCACACAGAATGCTTTCAGCGCTTATCATCATGGACTGGTTCCGTTCATGGAAGCGTTTATTCCTCTGGAAGCCGCAAGTAATGAAGCATACGATAACAACGACAGCTTGAAATATGAGGAAGTCAACGCCCAGATGCTTGCTATTTGGGACGAATATCATGCTTATCAGTTCGAATATATCAAGAACCATCCCGACAGCTATATAGCACATTACATTCTCGATGATTTGAAGACAGATATCGAACTTGCTCAGGTTAAAGAATTTGCCGATATTCTCACTGGTGAGTCGGTTTTTCGCGACAATGTCAACAACTTTATCGAAAGCAACATGCGCGTCGAGCTCGGTCAGCCGTTTATGGACTTCACTTTGCAGACCAAAAACGGCAAAGATGTCAACCTCGCTGAAATCATTAAAAACAACAAGGTGACAATGCTTGACTTCTGGGCTTCGTGGTGCGGACCATGCCGTAATGAGAATCCTGTGGTGAAGGCTGCATACGAGAAATATCATGACCTCGGCTTTGAAGTTGTAGGAATTAGTGTCGATAGAAAAGAGGAAGCTTGGCTTCAGGCTGTCGAGGAAGACGCTTTGCCGTACATTCAAGTGCGCGATGCGGAAGGCAATGTTAGCGATAACTACGCTGTGGTTTACATTCCTAGCAACTTCCTTTACGATCAGAACGGCATCATGATTGCCAAAGGTTTGAGAGGCGAAGAGCTGGAAGCGAAATTAGAGGAGTTGTTGAAATAATCACCAATCGATTTCTTTTATTTCACCTTCAGGTGAGCGGAAGACATATCGTAGGGGCGAATCATTATTCGCCCTTACATTGTTTTTAAGATTTAAATAAGTGCAATAATCAGTGATTTCAACGTCGTTGATGCGTATCAGATAGTCGCCAGTGCGGATTCCTTTGCGGTAAGCGTCGCCGTCTTTGCGCACCACCGCTTTAATCACGCCGAGGGTATCGTTTTTGTCGGCAAGGAGAAACTTCACGCCTCTTTTATCCTCGTTTCCGTAATACTGCACTGTGTTGCCGTCGTGAGGAAGCAAGACCAAACGGCGTTTATGTCCGTCTATGATAAGGGAATTCTTTTTCAATATGGCTGAGCCCACCTTGCCGGTGCGATGGTCGGTCGACACCCACACGTCGGTGAAAGTGATGCCGCCCATCTCCACCTCCGGGCAATGGAAAATCCTGTATGGAACCGTGTCGTTAAGACGACCGAATAATCCGGCGCTATGGTAAACTGTAGTGTCTCTCACCACCGTGTATTCATCCATTTTCTGTCCCAACTCAGGATCATCTTTAGCCCAAATACTCATGAGATACTCCGGCAAATCGAAATCACCGCCGATGGCTCCGGAGTCAAACAATAACTTTATGCGATGGAAAGGAAAACTCACCCAAACTTGCGGGTTTGTCTTATGATACCTCTTATATTTAAGTGTAGGCTGACCTTTTTCTTCCTTTGAGAAAAATCCTTTGCGGTCGGTCACAATCATCAGGCTGTCTTTGGTGTCGAATTTGAATGAGAGGCCGCGAACCACAAGGTCGTAGCCGAAAGCGCCGTCAATCTTGTCGCAAACGTAATCCTCCAAACCGTTGTCAGCCACCACTTTATAGTTTTCGATAGTGATGTTGCCCATCTTGACAGGCGGCAATTTCATAACAGCCTTTTTTTGGCGTGTTTTTTGGGAATCTACAAAAGTTATAGTGTTGCCAGACGGTGTCATCCAATCCTCCTCCTCGCCAATCCAGAAACCCATTTCAGCACCGGTGTCGAACATCAGATTTTTCGTCTTCCCATTGATTTCCACGGGGATAATTATCGCTCCGTCCCAAATCTTGATTTTCAATGTATCGACAAAATTATGACATGAAAACTCAATGCCGTTATAAGGTTTTTTCTGCGCCGATGCCTGCAAAAACATCATAAAAACAAACAAAATGGCAATAATTGATTTAATATTTTTCATAGAATTAGTTTATAATGGAAACGCAAAATTATATATTTTGCTGCATGATTTTTCAATTTTTTTATATTTGCATAATTAAAATTTCATGATATGAAACAGTTTAGAATTATACTTTTTGCGGTAGCTTTAGTATTTGCATTCGGTTGGCAAAACGTTTACGGACAAGAAACATTCACCAGTCCTGACGGGAAACTGGTACTGCAGTTTGAAGTTAAGGACGGCGTGCCGTATTATGCTTTGAACCGTGACGGGAAACCTGTGGTTTTGCCCTCAAAAATGGGCTTTACCCTCGAGTGGCGTGACGATTTGGCGCATGCTTTCGTGCTGAAAGACGTGAAATTTAGCACTTTCGACGAGACTTGGGAGCCTGTTTGGGGCGAGGAAGCGCAGATTCGCAACCATTACAACGAGATGCTTGTTACGCTTGAACAGCCAGTCGGCAGCGTGGAGAGCATGGACCACTCGACGGAGAAAAAGGCGACCGTGATGCTGATCCGCTTCCGTTTGTATGACGACGGATTGGGCTTCAGATATGAGTTTCCGATGGAAAACGCCTTGGTTTACTTCTGGATTGAGGAGGAGCTGACCGAGTTTGCAATGACCGGCGACCACACCGCCTGGTGGATTCCGGGCGACTACGACACTCAGGAATACAACTACACCGAGTCGAAACTTTCAGAAATTCGTGGACTTTACGACGCGGCGCACACCGGCAACGGCTGGCCTTGGAAGAGCTTCTCTCCTACCGGCGTGCAGACCGCCCTTCAGATGAAGACCGCCGACGGCTTGTATTTGAATATTCACGAGGCCGCAGTACTTGATTTCCCGACCATGAATCTCGATTTGAACGATGAAAAGTTTGTCTTTCAAGTGCATCTTTCGCCAGACGCCACAGGCTACAAAGGCCGCATTCAGACACCTTGCCACACCCCTTGGCGCACGGTTATGGTCTGCACTTCAGCCACCGACGTGTTGGCCTCCCGACTGATATTAAACCTCAACGACCCTTGCGTCTTGGACGATGTTAGTTGGATTCATCCTGTGAAATACATGGGCGTTTGGTGGGAGATGATTTCAGGCAAGAACACCTGGAGTTATACCGACCAGTATCCATCGGTGAAGCTGGGCCAAACCGACTATGAACATGCCAAGCCTCATGGCCGTCACGCCGCCAACAATGAAAACGTGCGCCGATACATAGATTTCGCAGCTGAAAACGGCTTTGATGCCTTGCTGATTGAAGGCTGGAACATCGGTTGGGAAGACTGGTACGGCAAGCAAAAAGACTACGTCTTCGACTTCATCACACCCTACCCCGACTTCGATTTGCCAGCATTGAACAAATACGCTCACGAAAAAGGCATCCGCTTGATTATGCATCACGAAAGTTCCTCATCCACAATAAATTACGAGCATTGGATGGAGCAAGCTTACACCCTGATGAATGAATACGGCTACGACGCCGTAAAGAGCGGCTATGTGGGCAAAATCATCCCTTACGGCGAGGGGCATTACAGTCAGCCGATAATCAACCATTATCATTATTGCATCACCGAGGCGGCAAAACATCATATCATGGTCAACGCCCACGAGGCAGTGCGCCCGACAGGCCTCTATCGCACTTGGCCCAACATGATTGGCAACGAGAGCGCAATGGGCACCGAGTTCCAAGATAGAATCAAGCCAGGGCACACTACCATTTTGCCTTTTACAAGACTTCAAGGCGGTCCGATGGACTACACTCCAGGCATCTTCGTGACCGACATGGGTAAGATCGTGCCTTGGGGCGGAAAGATGAACATCACCATCTGCAACCAGCTGGGATTATATGTCACCTTCTATTCGCCACTACAGATGGCAGCAGATTTTCCTGAGCATTACGCACAGTTTATGGACGCCTTTCAGTTTATAAAAGACGTGGCAGTGGATTGGGACAAAACGATATATCTTGAGGCTGAACCAGGCGCATATATCGTGACAGCTCGTCATCCGAAGATTTCGACACTAAATTTGGCGGCAGAAGGCGTTGGTGAATTGGCTGACGGCAAAAAAGGCGTGATTTCAGGTGCAATGCGTTACGTTTACGCTATTCCCGATTCCGTACAGACGATGTGCACATCGTCTCTACCAGAACCGCGTGATGTGTGGTATGTAGGAGGAATTACCGACGAGAACGCCCGCGAGATTAAGGTGAAACTCGATTTTTTGAAACCCGGCGTGAAATATGAGGCAATAATCTATGCCGATGCCCCTGATGCTTCTGGCCTCTCAGATAACTCCACACTTCAAACTTCAAACTCCAAACTAAAATACAACCCACAGGCGTATACCATAACAAAGAAAAAAGTGACATCGAAATCGGTGTTAAAGATGAAGATGGCCCCGTGCGGAGGCTTTGCGGTCTCTATCAGAGAAATAAGATAGGATTAACAAGATTTACAGGATAAAAATTATTCTTTCTTCTTACTTCTTGCTTCTTGCTTCTGTATTCTAAAAAATCACTATCTTTGCAAAGATATTCAATGAAAAAAATTAAACATAATCTGTCATGAAAAGAATTATTATTGCAATGGCGATGTTTTTACTCGCCGTAATGCCTGCAAAAGCACAAGAAAACACTTATTCAAAGAGCGACTTCGTACCTGGTGACGAGATATTTTTCGAAGACGACCTCGCTGTCGAAAAGATTGGCGAATTCCCCTCGCAGTGGGACCTTTTGGACGGAATAGCCGAAGTTGCAGCCATCAAAGGACGTAATGCCATCTATTTCCCTGACGAGGGATGGGGCAAAATCAAGCCTCTGATGAAGGATGCAAACTTCCTTCCAGACGTGTTCACGTTGGAATACGACATTTATATCGACCAATGGAAACAGGAGAATGAAGAGTATTTCGAACATGAATACAAAACAGTCTTCGCAAGTCTCGCCGCCGAGGAATTTTGGAGCGATGGCTTTATTGGTGATTTTGGGGTTTGGTACAACAATAATGGAGATGCATCCTGCTGGTGGAATTTCAAAAAGCCCGATTTTGAAAATGAAGTGAGCGGGGAAAAAGACATGGGATTGAATTCCGAGGCTGGAAGATATAGCAAAAAGGACAATCCTCTCCATGTGGGTTGGAACCATATCGCATTCTCTTTCAACAAACGTGCGCTAAAGGTTTACATCAACGGAATGCGTGTTACCAACATCCCCAGTGCTGCAGCTCCTACAAGGTTCTTTTTTGAGCATAGCGGCATATTCGAAAACAATGGCATCACCAACATCCGCATCGCACAAGGCGCAGTGCCGCTTTACGACCGCCTCACCTCCGACGGCAAAATCATCAGCTACGCTATCACATTCGAGACTGGCAAGGCCGACCTCAAACCTGAGTCGATTATCGAAATCAACCGTATCGCTAAGCTGATGCAGGACAATCCTGACATCTCCTTCGAGGTTCAAGGACACTGCGACAACACCGGCTCCGACAAGATTAACGACGCACTTTCACAGCAACGTGCCGAGGCCATCGTGGCAGCTCTCGTCAAACAGGGCATTGCGAAGAACCGTCTCACCGCTGTAGGCAAAGGCTCGCACGAACCTATCGCCGACAACTCAACCGATGAAGGTCGCGCTAAGAACCGCCGTGTGGTGTTTGTAAAGAAGTAATATCCTATTTAAAATGGAAACACCCTCAACAGCAAATATCCCAAAACTCCGCCGATAATGCCTAAAATCAGGCCGACTTTAACCATCTGGGATGTCTTTATCATTCCAGTCGAAGCTGCGATGGCATTCGGAGGAGTAGATATTGGCAAGGTCATGGCGAGAGAACAGCAGATGGCCACATAGAGAATCAGTGAGGCGGCGCCTCCCAAAGCTGTAAGCTCACCTTTGATGGCGGTGGAGACGACAGCAAGCACCGGCATCAGCAAGCTCGCTGCCGACGAGTTTGAGATGAAGGTCGAAAGCAGGTACATAATAAAGCCTGCGCCGATAATCACCAGCACTGCCGGCCAATGTGTGAATGGTATAGCGTTGATGAGCACATTTGCCAAGCCTGTTCCGTTGAGGCAGGTGCCGAGAGCGAAACCGCCAGCCACCATCCACAGGATGTGCCATTCGATTTTCGGGAAATCCTCTTCCTTGAAAACGCCTGTTATCGAGAACACCGCAAACGGCACTAGCGCCACGATGTTAGCGTCGAAATGCGTCCAGCCTTCGGTCACCCACAGCAATATCGTGACAGGCATGGTGATTGCCACAATCCAGAAGTCGCGGTCAAATTTGGCGTTCGACTCGATTTCGATTTCCAGTTTTTCCATTTTCATAGGGAAAAACATCATCAAAACCACCCATGCAATAAGCAGGAGCACCAGCACAAAGGGCACCATATGAACCACCCATGATCCGAAGCTGATGTCGATGCCCACTTTCGTCAAAGCGCCGAGTGCGATGGCGTTGGGCGGCGTGCCGATTGGCGTTCCCAAGCCTCCGAAGTTGGCGGCAATCGGGATGGCAAGTGTCAATGCCGCAGGCGCGGCACTGTCTTTGGGCAGGTTTTTCAAAACAGGAGCCATAAACGCCAGCATCATAGCGGCAGTGGCTGTGTTCGACATAAACATCGAGAATGTGCCTGGAACCAACAGCAATCCGAGCAAAACAAATTTAGGTTTACTACCGAAAATATGCAACAAAGCTTTGGCGAGATATGCATCCAAACCCACTTTGCTGGCTGCGATTGCCATCACAAAACCGCCCAAAAACAGCATGATGACCGGGTCGGCAAACGATGCCATGATTTCTTTGTAAGCGACGGTAGTTCCTGCCCCATCGACCATAAATCCTTTGTTCGACACCGCAAAAAGCAATCCAACTATGGTGGTGACGGATGTCGCCCAAGCTGGGATAACTTCAAACAGCCACATCAGGGCGGCGAAGACGAAAATCGCCATGGTACGCTGCTGGATCACCGTCAGTCCGTCGATGCCGAACGACTCGGTCGGCATAACCCACAACACAATGGTTATCAATAAAATAACTATCGAAAGAATAAGGTTTTTTGTACTAAACTGTTTCATTGTTCGCTATTTCATTCTAAACTCCAACACTCCACCTTCCATTATCTGCTGGTTGGTGATAATATAATCTTTGACAGGTTTTCCGTTCAGTTTGACGCTTTTCACGTGAACTTTGTCAGCTGTCTTGTTCGGCGCCGTAATCACGAAATCTTTACCGTTTTCAAGATGCAGCGTAGCTTTTGTAAACAACGGTGTACCGATGGTATATTCAGCGCTTCCGGCATGGAACGGATAGAATCCGAGGCTCGAGAATATATACCAGGCGCTCATCTGACCGCAGTCATCGTTGCCGGCATAGCCGCAAGGCGTGGCGCGATAAAACTCCGAACGGACCTGCTCCACCAACTCTTGGGTTCTTTCAGGTTTGCCTGCGAAATTGTAAAGATAAACCGTGTGATGACTCGGCTCGTTGCCGTGCGCATACTGTCCGATGAAGCCGCTGGCGTTGCCGTCGACATCACCCGAAGTGGCGGTCAGACTGAAGTTTTCATCGAGCTTCTTCAAAAACGCCTTCTTACTACCGAACAAATCTATCAAACCTTGCGGATCTTGCGGCACAAACCACATATACTGCCAGGCGTTGCCTTCCACAAAGCAAGGCTGATTGTAGCTTAGTGGATCGAAGCCTTCAATCCAGTTGCCGTTTTCGTCTTTCGGACGGAAAAATCCTGTCTCGGGGTCGAACAAGTTCTTATAAAACATGCTGCGACCATAGAAACGCTCGTAATCGTCGGTTTTGCCAAGTTTTTTGGCAATCAGAGCCACACAGGCGTCGTCAAAAGCCTGCTCCATGGTGATACTCACGCTCTCATCCTGAAGCGTTTGCGGCATATAGCCATATTTCTCCCAAATTTCAAAAGGCGAGTTGTAATGGCTGCGAGTGCTGCTTTCAACCATCGCCTGATATGCCTCTTCAACGTCGATGCCTGGAATTTCACACATTATGGCGTCAGCCAGCACCGGAATGGCGTGGTTGCCGATCATACAGTAGTTGTCCTGTCCCCAGAGGTCCCATATCGGCAGATAGCCGTATGTTTTGTGGTGAATAATCATATCTCTCACAAACTGAGCGGCAACGTCAGGAGCAATCAAAGTGTAAAGCGGATGCGCCGCACGGAAAGTGTCCCACAAGCTGAATGTGCTGTGATATGTCTGTCCTTCAGGCATCTGCTTGATTTCAAAATTGGTGTCCATATAACGGCCGTCAACGTCGCTCATCGTGTTAGGCTGCATCAAAACATGATACAGACCTGTGTAGAAAATGGTTTTCTGCTCGTCGGTGCCCTCCACGTCTATGCGGCTCAACTCGCGCTGCCAGGCATCGTGCGCATCTTGAACACACTTGTCAAAGTCCCAACCGGTAGCCTCGGCAAGCATGTTTTTACGCGCGCCGTCATTGTCGACAGGTGAAATCGACATTTTTACGATAAGTTCCTGTTCGTCGGCTGAGTCGAAACTCAAGGCAGCGCGAGGTGTGCGACCGTTCACCACGTCGCTGTTGCCAACATTCAGACCGCCGTTCATCAAAAGATGACCGCTGATAGGCTTCGAAAACTCAGCGCGGAAATAAATCTTACGCAACTTAGCCCATCCGCACACCACGCGGTAGCCTTCCACGGTGTGATCGTCGACAATTCTTATCTGACCTTGGATGATGTCATAAAAACGACGTCCCGAATAATAAGCGTCCTTACGGTACACGCCACGATCCATATCAAGGATGACAGTCTGCGGCTTGTCTGCAGGGAAAGTATATTTTGTGATTCCTGTTCTGACAGTTGCCGAAACCTCGACATTTACGCCACTTTCTTGCAAAAACACCTGGTAGTATCCTGGTGTTGCCGACTCATTTTCATGGCTGTAATGCTGTCCGAAGTCGGCATTATTCAGTTGTTCGGGAGTCACTTCGGCGCTCCATGGCATCAAACTGACATCAATCAAATCGGTGCAGCCCGTGCCGCTGAGGTGAGTATGGCAGAAGCCATATATAACATCTTTGTTATAGTCGTAGCCCGAGCAGGGATCCCAAGTGACCATCAGCTCGGTCTCGGGGCTTAGCTGAACCATGCCCTGAGGCAGCGTGGCGCCAGGGAAAGTGCTTCCGCTAAGCGCACCAGTCTCGTCGGTCTGTGTGCCGATAAAAGGGTTGACAAATCTAGTGTAATCGTTGGCCTGCGCAAACACCAAAACCGGCAGAAACAAAGCCAGAAACAGAGAAAAATATTTTTTCATAGCGATTAAAATTTCAATGCGCAAAAATACAAAAAACTGCCAACTGCAAACTGTCAACTGCAAACTTTTTTGTATTTTTGTAACTCGAAAAATGAAAAACTATGGCTTATAGCTACGACTATCCCCGTCCCGCCGTCACCGCCGACTGCATAGTGATTACTCGTGAAAATCACCCGAAGGTGCTGCTCATTGAGCGCGGTCACGGGCCTTTCAAGGGCTGCTGGGCTTTCCCGGGCGGTTTCTTGAACATGGACGAAACCACCGAGCAATGCGCCATTCGCGAACTCGAAGAGGAGACAGGATTAAAAGTCACTGATATTCACCAGATTGGAGCTTATTCAAAAGTTGACCGCGACCCGCGTGGACGAACGATAACCGTAGCATATCTGGCTTTTGTCGACAAACCTCTCCCAGTCAAAGGCCAGGACGATGCCGCCAAAGCTCAATGGTGGCCGATAAATGAACTGCCGCCACTGGCTTTCGACCATGAAGAGATTATGAAAGACGCTATCTTGAAAGCAAACAATTTAAAACCTGATTATATGAGTATAATATATCTTGCCGGCGGCTGTTTTTGGGGCACCGAGCATTATTTCAAAATGATTGACGGCGTTGTCAAGACCAAGGTCGGATATGCCAACAGCATCAAGGAAAACCCGACATATAAAGAGGTGTGCAGCGGTGCGACCAAAGCCGCCGAGACCGTTATGGTGGAATACGACCCTTCGAAAATCAGCCTCGAGTTCCTGCTCGACATGTATTTTCATGCCATCGACCCTACCAGCGTCAACCAACAAGGTCACGATGTCGGCTTGCAATATCGCACTGGCATCTACTATACCGATGTCAATGATTTACCTACAATTAACAAGGTCATGGCAGAGCAACAGTCGAAAATTGATGGTAAAATCGCCGTCGAGGTGATGCCGCTGCAGAATTTCTACACCGCCGAAGATTATCATCAGGATTATCTCGAAAAGAACCCCGACGGATATTGTCATTTGCCGCTGGAGCTTTTCGAATTTGCAAAAAAATGCCGCGGAAAATAATCTCCACGGCATTCTCTATTAAGCTATTAAGCTATTAAGCTACTAAGCTATTCCGCTGATTCTTCAACAATCACCTCCACCTTTTCGCATTTTGCTTTGCTGCAAGGTCTCTTATCCTTTGGGATGATGAAATAAACCACCACGCAGAGGCAAACAATGATTACAAACCATCTCAAAATGCGTTTCCACAACGGAGCTTGTGTTGTGAACGGGTCTTTTGTCTTCACTATCGGATATTTGGCGATGCTTGTCAAAGTGGCGCCAAACTTAGTGTTGACAAGAATTCTCTGGTTCAAGGCCCAGCCGTTGGCGTTCAAAACAGGGGCTAGGTTACGCTTGCGCAGCTTCAGCCATGCCATTATCATTGAAGGACCCGAAATCAACACTATGATTGCAGCGAACATAATAATCCAGTGATACCAGTGAAGTCCGAGCCATGCGAACAATCCTCCGACAGCCGATGCCACCAAGCCTAATGCCAAGCCTATAGCGGCGAAGATGCCGGCGAATTTGGCGATGTCGAACGGAGGCTTCACCTCTGCCGGTTTCGAGCCGTCAGCCGGAATTTCAGCGTTATTAATCTTCGAGTTGGCGTCAGCCATCACCTTGGCGTCTTTCTCAGCGGCGCGTTTGTTGATCATATCCTCAACCGACTTAGCCATCTTGCGGTAAGGCGACCAGAATGCCTGACGGATGCTGATCGGGTTCTCGATAATCTTGGTCACCGTAGCGTTCCAGCCCAGACCGTCGCGGTCGTAGAACACAGCATGTTTGCCCACCATGATTGCTCCGACATCGCCATCGGTCACCACAGCGGCTATGGTCATTGTGCCCGGCTTGCTCTTGCATGTGCAGTCGCAATAGAGAATGTACATGTTGCTCAACGGCGCCATCGCACCCTGTGCGCCCATGTCGTTAACTTTTACGCAGAGGTCGCAAGCTCGCTCGTCGATATACAACGTGCCGGCCTGGAAAATGGCTCTCTTTTTCGGTGAATAGAAATCGCTGAATGTCACGAAGTTGGTCAGCAAGGTGTAAAAGTCTCTGTAGAGATGCAACAGCTTGTCAACCTGGTCGATGGCGTTCGACTTGCTCTCAAGAGCTTTATCCTGTGCCACGAGATCCAACAAAACATCTTTCTTGTTCTCTTCAAGTGCCTTCACAACCGCGTCATAGCCCAAGCCCTCGACAACGGCGCCAGCCTTGGCACCCATCCAAGCGTTATAGGCATTGAACTTAGCTACGATAGCAAACCACTGATCCTCAGTGATATACTCAGCATTCGGATATTCTTTGTCGATGACCGATGCCTTCAATGTCGCCATCGCGCCAGCCCATGCCGGGTTCACCTCTTTGCCTAACGGCAGCTTATGGTCGGCATTGACGCGTGCCAACGGATATGTGGCAATCTCAGCGGTGCTTGCAGCGAGGTTGTTGCCGCTGATTTCACCTATCTTGGCTGATGAAACGTCCAAAACCGAAGCGCTGTCAGTGTTGAACGAAGCGAGTTTGCAGCGCATGAAGAAGTCGTCGACTTTATCTTTCACTGCCATCACGGCTGCCAATACCGCCGCAGTGTCTTCGTACGGGAAGATGTTGGCTTTGTCAGCGTCGCCAGCCTCTTTCCAAGCCTTGAAGTCGGCCAAAGCTGTGTAGAAAGCCTCTATTTTGTCGGTGTCTATGCCCGGATCGCCGCTACGGTCGGTAACTCCGCCCATGCAGTCGATTATGCTTTTGATGAGAGCCTTGACAGCTTCGTCATCGGCTGAGTTTTCAGTGATGATGCCGTCGCCGTTGAAACGTGTCTTGGCGAAGATTGCCAGACTGTCAGAAACATCAGCGATAGAGATTTCTTTTTTATCAAGTCCAAGATTCTCAATGATTTGTTTAGATGTCTCAAGCAAATGCGCACCATCCACGCTGGCGGTGTTGAATGCCGTGAACGGGATGAACGCCTCTCGTTTCAATAATAAATCAGGGTCGTTGATGACTAAAGTGAGCCATTTCGATGCGGCCACAATCTCTTCGATGTGGATTTTGCCGTCACCGTTGGTGTCGAGCATCGTCATGGTTTTTTCATCAATTTCAAGGTTTTTCAAAGGGCAGCTCAAGGCCGTCCAGAGTTTTCTGTCAAGCTCATCCAAATGCAGGATGTCCTGTCCCGACTCGATGTTCACTCTTGTGACACCGCCGACGGTCGAAAACTTCCAATCGTAATTGCCATTTGATTTCATAATGATTATTTTTAATCTACATTTATAAATTCATAATTTATGTTATTTCCAACTGTCAAAATTGTGTAAAACGCTTGCGGATAATGGTCTTCCAACGCATCAACCCTCAAATAGACCACATCCTTGAATGTTGTCAGGTCGCGCGAATGCGAATGACCCTGAAGCACCAGCGAAACATCGTAACGGTCGAACAAATCCATCAGGTCGTATGTCTCTTCCAGATTGAAATTGCTGGTGTGTCCTTGCGAAGTGTCTTTCTTGAAGAAATGGGTGTGCGTAAAAACAACAATATGCCTGAATCCTTGATTCTTCTTGGTTTTCAGTACATCTTCCAGCCAGTTTCTCTGGTCCACGCCCAAGGTCCCGCTTCCCGATTCAAGCGCAATGTACAAATCCTTGAATCCGCCAACTGTATGCACCTCAAACCAATATGTCGACGAACCGAATTTCGAGAAATATTCTTTCCACTTGTCGAAATACAAGTCGTGGTTACCGACAGTGTAGTAAATCTTGCGTCCGGCATCGGCCACTGGCTGCACATGGTCCAGAAAATAATCGAAATGGCCCGTGGCGTTAATCAGATCGCCAAGGCAAAGCGAGAACGGCGGAGCCACCGTGTCAGAAAGATAATCCGCAACAAACCTGTCGAGATTCTTTGTCGAGAAATCCACATGTATGTCGCTCATCACATACACCCTGTAATCATCCGGCACACCTGCAACCGTATCATAACCATGCTCGGCATTGTACTGTATCGATTGCTCGAATCTTTCGTTGGGCGACTCGTTGAATGTCATGAAAATGCCCAAGTAATCGATGTTTTTCCCGCAAGATGTCATCAACAGCACCAAAACGACTGCAGACGTCAATTCGACCGACCGGCGGAAAAAGTTCACCCGATTATGTTTTATACTATCTTTCATCTGATTATTCTTTTATTTTGTAAACCACCCCTGCTCTTATTGTCATTTCATAAAACTTCACCGTGCCGTGGAAAAGTCCGGCAGGCTCAAGCGTTCCTTCGGCCACCGCACTCCAACGGTCCTTGAAATCCCATCTGCCCCCAAGGCTGAAAATCGGCTCCCACATGCGCTCGTATTCGTATTCGTTGTAATTGGCCAGCACAGCGTACACATCCCACAGATGGTCGAAACCCATCACGCTGACTTTCACTTTATACAACAAATTGAACGGCTCGGTCACATAATTATCCAACGAATGCCAATCCCTTCCAAATGCGTCGATGGTTCTGGAGAACAAACCGACTTGTGCCGAAAAATGGCGCATCCTGAATCCGACGCTGCCGGCATACACGAATTCATAAGTCTTGTAGCATGCAAAGATTCTCGAATGCAAAGTTCCGTCAAAAAACAGGAAACCGTTTTCACACAGTTTGAAAGCCGGAGTCACTGTCAAACCGGCGGAATACACATTGGCTGTCAAAGCCTCCAAATTCATGGCGAAGTTGACATTGTCAACTGTGAAATTGCCTTTCAAGTCAAGCCCGCCATACCACTTGTAAGTGCTGTTGTAGCCTGCCAATCCCTGCGCTGAGACATCCGCTGAAATGTCGTGTTTCGCCTCATTCTGAGCACTCAGCACGGCTGCGCAAAACACGCAAAAAGCCATCAAAACGACTATTCTCTTTCCCATTTTCAACCAATCGTTATTATCATGGCAAATTTATAAAAAAAACAATCTGAATTCACATTAAAATTTTTAGTATTTTTGCTTTCTAAAATTTTCAGATATGAAAGACTTGAAAGACTATTTACGTACAATACCCGATTTCCCGAAAAAAGGGATAATGTTTCGCGATATAAGCACTTTGCTCAACGATGCCGATGGTTTTCATCAAGCCGTAGACGACATGTGCGATAAGGTAAAAGACATTGATTTTGAAGTAATTGCAGGTGCCGAAGCCCGCGGATTCATTTTCGCGGCAGCCATGGCATACAAGCTTAACAAGTCTCTTGTGCTGATTCGCAAGAATGGCAAACTTCCATCCAATGTCATCTCCCAGGATTACGAATTGGAATACGGTGTCGGACGTCTTGAGATTCTCACTGATATCTGCAAGCCGGGTTCAAAAGTGCTCATAGTTGACGACCTTTTGGCCACAGGCGGCACCACCAAAGCCATCACACAACTGGTTGAAAAGGTTGGCGGAACAGTGGCAGGCATTAGTGTCCTAGTCGAACTTGTCGACTTGAAGGGACGCGAAAAACTTCCAGAGTATCCTATCTTCAGTTCGATAACCTTCGAAGGAGAATAACCGATGTACGCCCTTTTCAAGAAAGAGATTAACAACTTTTTGAGTTCCCTCATCGGAATCATGGTGGTGGTGGTCTTTTTGCTCATCACCGGCTTGTTCCTTTGGGTGTTCCGCAGCGACTTCAACGTCATGAGCTACGGTTACGCCAGCCTCGACAGCCTTTTCATCCTTGCTCCATGGGTGTTTCTGTTTCTGGTTCCGGCAGTCACGATGCGTTTTTTCGCCGAGGAACGTCGCACCGGCACCATAGAGATGCTGCTCACCAAGCCCCTGTCCGACTGGCAGATAGTGGGTGCCAAATATCTCGCCGGCGTTGCTTTGGTGCTGCTGGCCCTGATTCCGACTTTAATCTATTACATCTCGGTTTCAAGCTTAGCGATGCCTGCGGGCAATGTCGACCACGGCGGCATATGGGGATCTTATATCGGACTGTTTTTCCTTAGCGCGGCATTCGTCTCAATAGGCGTTTTCTGCAGCTCAGTGACTAACAATCAGATACTTGCGTTTATACTTTCGGTGTTCCTGTGCGGATTTTTATACATCGGATTTGAGTTTATCTACTCGCTGTCGATGTTTGGAAAAGTCGACCTCTTCATCCAGCAACTGGGTATGGCGGCGCACTACAGCTCGATGAGCCGCGGAGTTATCGACACCCGCGATTTGATATATTTTCTCAGCGTGATTGTTTTATTCCTGAGCCTGACAAAGCTGACTTTGTCGAGCCGCAAATGGTAGGAGGTGAAGATGGAAAACAAGAGAAAAAATATCAAGAAAAACGAAATCATCTCATTGATTGTCACTTTGGCGGTCATAGTGCTTGTCAACATCATAGGCTCGTTTGTCTACACCCGTTTCGACCTTACTTCCGAAAAGAGATACACCCTTTCGAACACATCCAAGGAGATTCTGAATAACCTCGACGATTATGTCTACGTTAGGGTTTATCTGGAAGGCGATTTTCCGGCGCCATTCAAAAAGCTCCGCAAGGAAACCAAGGAGATGCTCGACGAGTTTCGCGCCTACAGCAAATTTGTCGATTACGAGTTTATCAACCCTTCGGAAAGCCCCGATCCGGCCGAGCGCCAGGAAACTTACAAGATTCTGTGGCAAAGCGGTTTGAACTATTACACCGAGACTGTGCAAACCAACAACGGCATGCAGCAGATAATGGTGTGGCCGGGCGTCATTTTGAGTTATCGTGAAAACGAAATGCCTATCGACCTTCTTTCGGGCGAGTCGGGACAAACTCAGGAAACAGTGCTCAACAATTCAGCCCAGGACCTCGAGTACAAGCTTATCAGCGCAATCAAAGACATCTCGACCAACAGCCGTCAGACCATAGCCTTTGTCGACGGTCACGGTGAGCTCAGCGACAATGAGGTTTACGACATAGCCAACACCCTTTCCAAAAAATACAACATCAAACGCGCTACGCTCAACGAACAGGTCACAGCACTCACCAAACGTGACTTCGACCGCGACAGCAACATCGTCATCAAGCCGGCCTTCGACGCCATTGTGATTGCCAAGCCGACCATGCCGTTCTCCGAAAAAGACAAATTCATCATCGACCAATACATCATGTACGGCGGCAAGGTGATGTGGCTTATTGATCCCGTCAGCGCCTCGATGGACAGCCTGCAGAGCGCCGAGTCGACCATGGGTCTGGCTCTCAACCTCAATCTCGACGACCAGCTATTCAAATACGGACTGCGACTGAACCGCAACCTCCTTCTCGCCTATCCTTGCGCGCAGATTGGCCTGGTTACCGGACAGGGCACCAATTTGCAGAGCATGCTGCTGCCGTGGTATTATTTCCCGCTGCTCAGCGCCGCTACGGATCATCCCATTGTCAGAAACATCGAGGCTGTTAAAGCCGATTTCGTCAGCTCTTTGGAACCGACCACTTCGGCACCCGAGATACAAAAGATACCTCTTCTGAAAACCTCCGACTACACCAAAGTGTCAAGTGCGCCTGTCTATATCTCGCTTGATATTCTCAACCAGCGCCCCAACGCCCAGATGTTCCCGCAAAAAGGACTCCCCACAGCCTTCCTGCTCAACGGAGTGTTTTCATCTCTCTATGAAAACCGTATGCCGGAGGCCATTATGGATTCTCCCGAGATAGGATTCAAGACTCATAGCATACCCACTTCGATGATAGTCATAGCCGACGGCGACATCATCCGCAACCAGCTCACCCAGCTTGACTATGCCAAAAAGAACAATAAAAAAGTCGGCTCGCCATTGCCTTTAGGCTACGACCAATACACCAACAACACATACGGCAACAAGCAGTTCATCGAGAACGCCATGAGCTACATGCTCGAAGGCGAAGGCCTGATCAGCGTCCGCTCACGCGAGCTCAAAATCAGGCTTTTGGATATGAACAAAGTCAACGCCAACCCTATACTCTGGCAAATAATCAACGTGGTGCTGCCATCGGCCATCATGATACTTTTCGGGATAGTATTAGCCGTTTTAAGAAAGAAAAAATTCACGAAATGAAAAAAAGAAACATCATCTCAATAATCATAGTCGCGATTTTGGTGATAATCGCAGGCATCCTCATCGCCAACAACCGCTATCTGAGCACTTTGCACGGTGACGCCGCCGACTTCACGGTCTACGACACCGCATCCATCACACGTCTGTTTTTCGCCGACAAAAGCGGCAACCAGACACTGTTGAGACGCACCGACAAAGGCTGGACGGTCAACGATGAGCACCGCGCCTCGCAACGTGTAGTCAACGACATGCTTTACACGCTTAACCGTATGCGTATAAAAATGCCTGTATCGATTAAGAAAAGCGACAACATAATCACCCGCATGTCGGCTACCAACACTAAAGTTGAGGTTTATCAGATGATGCCGCGCATCAATTTATTCAACAAAGTGAAGCTGTTCTATCACGAGAAACGTTCCAAGGTTTTTTACATTGGCGATGTGACCCAAGACAACACTGGAACTTATGTTCTCAAGGAAGGCGGCGACAAGGTTTTTGTTGTCTTCCTGCACGGCTTCAGAGGTTTCATCAGCGCGCGTTTCTCGGCCAACCCCATGGACTGGCGCGACCATATCATCTTTGCCGAGCCTATGGGCAACATAGCATCTGTGAAGCTTGAAATCACCGACGACCCCAATAACGGATTCATTATCAATGAGAAAGATCGTTATCAATATACCATGACCCGTCTCAACGGACAGTCTGTCGACTTCAGCGACAACAAGGTGCTCACCCTGATGTCGTCATTCGGTGATGTGCGATTCGAGGCATTTCTGAACGATGTCGACCCGCACCGCCGTGACTCCATCATTAACTCGCCTTTCCAGCAGAGGCTGACACTCACCACCAAAGACGGCCGCAGCCGCAGCGTTACCACTTTCCGCATGCGCGCAAATGCCGACTTGTACGATTATAGTGAAGAAGATCTCGATGATTTCCACGATATGATCAACGACCCTGACCACAAATACGCGCTTCTGAGCGAAGGCAACGAATTTGTGCTTATCCAGGATTTTGTTTTCGGGAAATTATTAAAACCTGCCGATTTCTATAGCAAAGACTACAAAGATGAAATACCGCAGGTTTATTATAAAGAGCTGGAAACAGTCGAAAGCAGATAATAATTAGCCATTAGCCATTAGGTATTAGCCATTAGAATTGGTATTTCAAAACTAATGGCTAATGGCTAACAGCTATTGGCTAGCTAACGGCTAATAGCTTTTTTCAACAGATTCCCAATTAATTATTGACCAGAACTCGTTAACGTAGTTGGCGCGAAGGTTCTGGTAATCCAGATAATATGCATGTTCCCAGACGTCGCACACCAGCAACGGCTTCAGGCCTTCGGTTGTCAGCGGGCAAGCGGCGTTTGAAGTCTGAATGATAGATAATTTTCTATCATTGTCGGCCACAAGCCAAGCCCAGCCTGATCCGAACAGTGTTACGCAAGCGTTCACAAACTTCTCCTTGAAAGCCTCGAAGCTGCCAAAGTCACGCACTATGGCGTCCATCAGACGGCCTGTCGGAACGTTTTTTTTCGGGTTAGGTGTCATGCAGTTCCAGTAGAATGTGTGGTTCCACACCTGAGCGGCGTTGTTGAACATGCCGCCCTGCGAGGTCTTCACGATCTCTTCGAGAGATTTGTTCTCAAACGGAGTGCCTGCAATGAGTTTGTTCAGGTTGTTCACATAGCCGTTGTGATGTTTGCCATAGTGAAACTCCAATGTTTTCTGCGAGATATGCGGCTCCAATGCCCCCATCTCATACGGTAATTTCGGTAATTCGATCATAATCATATATTTTTTCCAATTTCCAATCCGAGATTGTACAATTTCTCAATATCTTCATCCCTAATCGGCGCTCCCTTCACCTCAACTGTTTCACCAACGACATTCCACTTGCAAGCCTCGGCGTTTTCTTTCAAGGTCTTCAAGCCGCCTCCGCTCCACGATGCGCCGCCAAACAGCCCGAACACCTTGTTTTGAGGCTTGTATTCGCCGATTTCATGAAGCAGTCCGACCATTTCAGGGAATATGCTGCCGTAATGCGAGCAAGCGCCCAAAATCACGCCTTTATATTGCCAGATGTCGCTGAAAATGAAGGACAATTCCGTCTTTGAAACGTCGTAAACCTTAATTTCTTTCACTCCGGCATCTGCCACGCCACGAGCCACTATGTCGGCCATGCGGCCGGTGTTGCCGTACATCGAGCCGTACACTATGACCACGCCCTCTTTGCTCTGATGCGAGCTCCAAGCGGTGTAGCGGTCAATCACCCACTGCAGATTGCTTCGCCAAATCAAGCCGTGCGAAGGGGCAATCATCTTGATGTCCAAAGTCTGCACCTTCTGAATGGTCTTCAGTGCCATCATAGCCACTTTTCCAACAATGTTGGCATAATAACGGCGCATGTCGGCCTCATAGAAATCAAGGTTCACCTCATCGTCGAATATGCCGCCGTTCAAAGCGCCGAAACCGCCGAAAGCGTCGTTGGAGAAGATTATTTTCGAAGTCTGCTCGTATGTTGCCATCGACTCAGGCCAGTGGCACATCGGAGCCATGAAAAACTGCAGCGTATGGGCGCCAAGGCTCAATGTTTCGCCTTCGGCCACGATCTTTTTGTTGGCAATCTCACCGTAAAAATTCTCCAAAGGCGCGAATGTCTTGGCATTTCCCACCACTGTCACCTCAGGCCATTCTCTCAACACAGCGCCCACCGAGCCGCTGTGGTCAGGCTCGTCATGGTTAACAATAAGGTAGTCGACTTTGCGGTCACCCAAGATGCGCTTGACCTGGAACAAATATTGCGCCATAAACTCAGGCTCAACCGGGTCAATCAACGCAACTTTTTCATCCACAATAAGATATGAGTTATATGACACGCCGTTTGGCAGCTCCATGTGGTTCTCAAACATCTCCGTCCGGCGGTCATTCACACCCACATAATAAATATTTTCTGCTAATTTATTGTTCATATTTTTATTTAAATTTTCATTAATTAAACCATTGTCATTCCGAGCGCAGCGAGGAACCTCATCACATCCCGTACTGACAAGGCATGCCTTGTCCCTACCGTCCTCTCTTCATGTCGGCTCCACGTATTCAAACTCCTCTTTGCCGTGTTTGCACAGAGGGCATATGATATCATCAGGCAGCTGTTCGCCCTCATACACCCAGCCGCACACCTTGCACACCCAGCAACCCTTTGTCACTGTCTTTTTCGGCTTGATGTTTTTCTGATAATAATCGTAAGTCACTGTGTCTTTGTCGTTTACCTGCACTGCATCCAGCACATCGGCTATAAACATGGTATGGGTGCCGAGGTCAATCGACTTTACAACACGGCAGGCAAAATAAGCGTTGATGTGTTTTGGCAGATACAGCACATGGTTCACGGCGCGCAGCTCCTGCTCGCAGTCCGCGAATTTGTTTACGTTCCTTCCCGACTGAAACCCGAAATGTTCAAACACCTTAAATGGTGTTTCTGTTGTCAACACGTTGATATTGAACACGCACGAGTCCAAAATAAGATCGTGCGTGTAGTTTTTCTTGTTGACAACTATCGACAACCTGAGCGGTTCGCTCGTCACCTGCTGCACTGTGTTGATGATGCAGCCGTTGTCAATATTGTCGTAGTTCGTCGTCAGGACATAAAGACCGTATCCTATTTTCGAAAGAGCCTTTGTATCCATTAACTTCTAACTTTAAATTGCTAACTGTCAACTGTCAATTGTCAACTGTCAACTGACTAACTGATCAACTACTTCATTTCAAAGTGTTCTTTTCCAACGCCACAAAGCGGGCATGACCAGCTGTCTGGTAATTTGTCAAAAGGTGTTCCTGGAGCGATTCCGTTGTCCGGGTCGCCAACTGCCGGGTCATACTCATAACCGCAGACGTCGCATACGTATTTTGCCATAGTTTTTAAGTTTATGTTAGTTTAAATCATTATTTCTTCTCAAATACTGAAGTCTTTCAAACACTTTCACGTCGGCCGAAGCGCTGCATTTGCCTCTGAACTCGGCTATGCTGCCGAAGTTGTGCTTCTTCATCCAGTCTTCAAGGCCTTTCACCATAACGGCTATGTGATCAACTCCATTGCGATAAAGAGTGCTGCACACCTGCACCGAGCTTGCGCCTGCAAGAATCTGACGCACAACATCCTCGGCTGTATGCACGCCTGTCGAAGCCGAGAGGCAGCAAGGAATGCCCTGTGCCGCAAGCAACGAAATCCAACGCAGTGTGTTGCTGTTTTCCTCTTCCACCGACAAAGCCGAACCCGGCACCACTTTCATGCGATCGATGTCGATAGTCGGATTGTAGAAACGGTTGAACAACACCAAACCGGCGGCACCAGCCATCGACAAGCGGAAAGCGATGTTGCCAATGTTGGTGAAATGGTCGCCAAGCTTAACCGAAACCGGAATTGTCACCGACTTTTTAACCTCATTGAAGATATTAACCACTTCATCTTCAATATCTTTCGACGGCACATCCTTGTCGAACGGCGACACGGCGATGTTCAGTTCCAAAGCGTCGGCACCGGCTTGTTGCAACTCCTTGGCGAAGCTTGTCCACTCGCCTTTGTCAGCGCAGTTGATGCTTGCGATAATCGGAATGTCAACGTTTTTCTTCGCTTCACGAATAAGGTTTTCATAAATCGCGATTTCGTTGCCGCGAAGGAAAGTCTTCATGTAAAGGTCGGCATCCGGATTTGAATTGTAGATGTCGGTATAACCTTCTTCCTTTTTAATATCAGATAAAATCTGTTCTTCAAAAAGCGACTTCAGCACAACAGCGCCTGCACCGGCCTTGGCGCAGTTGACTATGCCTTCAACAGTGCCTGTAAAAGTGGAGCTGCCAACCACAATAGGGTTTTTAAGCTTCAGTCCGAGATATGATGTAGTTAATTCCATATTTTTAAAATTTCAATCTACAAAGATAAAAATTATTTGGGTTTTCCAAACGTTTGCTTAAAAATTTACTTTGTTCTGACCACCTTCACCGTCTGATTGCCGGCCTCAGTAGCTACATTCACCTGATAAACACCCGCTTCCAAATTGTTAATCACGCTTTCCAACTCATTGATACTACGCACGTTACAAAGCATGCGACCAGTCATGTCGTAAACCTCGCCCGAAATCATGTCAATTTCTTCGTTCAAAGCAATTTTCACCTCGCCTTTACTTGGGTTAGGATAAATGCTCACGATTTCTTTTTCAGGCATCACCACTTCGCCAACGCTCAGAAATTCAAGAGCTTGTGTGAAGTCAGGAATACCGTAGCCATCATAGTTGTTTGGATTGCTTGCGTTATTGCCTGCCGCGCGCACGGCGTCGCAAATCTCCTGCACCGACGCGTATGGTCTCGCCTGACGCAAACATGCCACAGCACCGGCCAAAACAGGGTTCGAGAACGATGTGCCACTACCGTTGTAATAAGGCTGCCAACCAGGATAACCCGAGGCTACGTAAGTGTCTTCGCCCATTGCCATCACGTCCGGCTTGATACGGCCGTCGTATGTAGGGCCTACTGAGCTGAAATAAGCGCGCTCACCATTGGCGTCGACAGCACCCACAGTTATGATATGCTCAGCGTCGGCTGGGATACCCAGTGTGCAAGTGCCACCGCCTTCGTTGCCGGCCGAATTGGTGCAAATGATGCCACGGCTTGCAGCAATCTCAGCTCCTATTGTCATAGGTGCCGTGTGACCGTCAAACTGCGGGAAGGTGTGATTCCATTGAGGCATATCGAAATCGATATATCCCAACGATGTCGAGCAGATGTCAACGCCAAGCGAGTCGGCGTATTCAGCGCCCGACACCCAATTGTATTCCTCCACAATGTTTTCTACGTCACCGTCTTCGGTGTGAATAAGGATAAACGTTGCCATCGGAGCGGTACCTACCATGTTATTCGGATCGTAAGCTCCGATAGTGCTGAAACATGAGGTGCCGTGGGTGCTTTGTGAATAAATCGATGTCGAGCCAAATACGAAGTCGCGTGTGGCCATCAGACGGCCTTCCTCGCGAATCTTGTCAAAGCAATGTTGGTCGGGAGTACCGACAAATCCGCCGTCCAGCACAGCGATGATGACACCGGTGCCGTCAAAGCCAAGAGCATGCATCTCATCCACTTTCAGTTGTGTAACTTGCGTCTCAGCTCCACCGTAATAACCTCTCGAAACAGTCGATTTGACAACAGAGGTCATTTCTTCGGCCATCCAGCGCTCTTTCCACTGCTGAGCTTGCGGATTGTCAGGGCAGTTGCGCACCACCTCGACAAACTCCAAGGCATTGATAGCGTCAATGACGCTTTGTGATGTGGCGTAAACCGACACCCCGTTCAACCATTTCGAAGGATTGAGCAATTGGGCTCCGCAATCGGCAACAGCCTGCAGATACTGAGGATTGACCGGCAGGTCGTATTCATCCACGGCAATGTTCAGACGTGCGCGGCGCTCCAGAGCCTTTGCGCTCAAAAACTCATCCGGATTATCAATGGAATAAGGCGAATTGGCCTTGTCGGTAAACTGCACCCAATAGATGTTGGTGGCAATCTGAGCTTGCATAACCACTGCGGCAGCAAGAATAATAACAAGTAATGATAATTTTTTCATAGTGTAACTTTATTAACCTTGCAAAAATACAAAAAAATTCTTACTTCTTGCTTCTTACTTCTTACTTCTCAAAAAAAATTGTAACTTTGCAGCCCAATTTTATAATTAATTATAATAGATGAATAACGAAGAAAGAAATGGCAAACGCCAACATGTTGCCAGACGTAAAACTGCCGAAGTGAGAAGATTCAGCGACGAGAGATTGGAGCAGTTTGAGAGAGAAAAAGCTCGCCGTGAAGGCGATGATGAACACCGTGAAAGACGTCCTTTCGGCGAAAGGAAACCTTTCGGTGAAAAAAGAAGTTTCGGACGTCGTGACGACGACCGTGATGAACATCGTGACAGAAAGCCTTTCGGCGAAAAAAGAAGTTTCGGGCGTCGTGACGACGACCGCGACGAACATCGTGACAGAAAGCCTTTCGGCGAAAAGAAGAGTTTCGGCGAAAAGAAGAGTTTCGGCAAGAAACCTTTCGGCCGCAAATTCGACCGTGACGAGGAACGTCCGCGTGGCGGACGCCGCGGCTACCGCAGAGAGAAAGATCCTGAATACGACCGCCCGCAAGCCACAGGCGAGATCCGTCTCAACAAATATCTTGCCGATTCAGGCATTTGCTCACGCCGCGAGGCCGACGACCTCATCCTCGCCGGAGCCGTGACAGTGAACGGTGAAGTTGTAACCGAACTCGGCACCAAAGTCAAGACTAGCGACAAGGTCATGTACGGCGGACAGACTCTCAGCCGCGAGAAGCTGCGCTATGTGCTTTTGAACAAGCCTAAAGGCGTCATCACCACCAGCGACGATCCGTACGAGCGTCACACTGTGATGGAGCTTGTTGAAGGAGCCTGCCAGGAACGCATTTATCCTGTCGGCCGCCTCGACCGCAACACACTCGGCCTTTTGCTCCTCACCAACGACGGAGAACTGGCCAAAACCCTCACTCATCCGAGCCACGAAGTCAAGAAGCTGTATCATGTCACACTCAACAAGCCTCTGACTGACAGCGACTTCGAAAAGATACAAAACGGTCTTCAGCTCGAAGACGGCCCGATTAAGGTCGACAAAATCAGCTATGTTGAAGACGATATGACAATGCGCGAAATCGGCGTCGAGATACATTCCGGACGCAACCATATCGTGCGCCGCATATTCGAAAGTCTCGGCTATGAAGTGATGAAGCTCGACCGCGTCATGATAGCAGGCCTCACCAAGCAGAACCTGCCTCGCGGACACTGGCGTTTCCTCACACCGGCCGAAATCAGCATGCTCAAACGCATAGATTAACCATGAAAAAGATATCTTTTATATTATTGCTGGTGATTGCATCATTTTCAGCGCTAGGCAACCAACCCGACACGCTGAAGGTGATGCAGTACAACCTGCTCAACTACGGTAACAACTATGGCGGTTGCGACAACACCAACAACAATATAAACAACAAAAACGCCTACATCCGCACCATACTCACAGCCTATTACCCCGACATCTTCACAGTCTGCGAGATGGGAAAATCCACATCTTTGCCCAACGATTTCCTGCGCAACAACCTGAATATCGACGGGACAAACATTTGGATGACAAGCGCCGGAGCCAACTCAGGCAACTCATCGCTCACCAACTGCATATTCTACAACTCAACCAAGGTTACTTTACTGTCGCACGACGTGGCCAATTCTTACACCCGCGATGTCGACGTGTATAAGTTCCGTGTCAACAGCGACGAGAGCGGACAAACCAAGTTGGTCTGTGTGGTGGCCCACCTCAAAGCCGGCTCGGCCGCTGCCAACGAAGGTACGCGTAAAATCATGGCCGAGAACACCATGCGATATCTCGAAGCCAATTACCGTGGCGACAATATCCTGATTATGGGTGATTTCAACCTCTACACTGCGACGGAACAGGCCTACCAGACTTTTACCAACAGCAACACATACCCCGACGCTTACTTTGTCGATCCACTCTACCCTTACGGTGTGGGCAACTGGAACAACAACGGCGCGTTTGCCAACTATCACACGCAATCAACACATCGTGACGACAACGGCTGTCATTCCTCTGGAGGCATGGACGACCGTTTCGATTTCATTCTGATGTCGGAAAGCGTCTACGGTGGACGCGAGCATATCCGTTACATCAACGGCAGTTATCAGGCCCTCGGTCAGGATGGCAGGCATTTCAACCAAAGCATCAACCAAGGTGTCAACTTAGCCGTTTCAGACGAGGTGGCCGATGCCCTTTATGCCAATTCAGATCATCTTCCCGTCATCATGGAACTGGCTGTAGGCGGCACAATAGGCGTCGACGAGTTGCTGGCCGGCCAGTTGCAGTACGACGTGTTCCCAAATCCTGCCAAAGACAATATCTACGTAAGATTTTATCAGGATAATATAGGCAAAGCCAACATCATGTTAATCAACATGTTGGGGCAAATTTCATATAATCGTGACGTTGTGTTGGGCAGTGGCGTCGACGAGCTTATCATTCCGGTCGACAATCTTCCGAAAGGATTTTATTTGCTTAAAATCGCCAACGCCGACGGCTTGACGAAAACTATAAAAATGGCTATAGAATGACAAACAAGGGTTCCGAATCGAAAAGCAGCGTTTTCCAGAGCATTATCTCGGGTTGCGTCAATTTCATGCAGAAATATCTGCCCGAACCTTTCATTTTCGCCATCATTCTCACATTCGCCGCTATCCTGATCGCCATCCCTGTATGTCATCAGACTGTTTGGGAAGTGGTCGGCAACTGGGGCGGCGGCGTGTGGAACCTGCTCGGATTCTCAATGCAAATGGCTCTGGTACTTGTCACAGGTGCGACACTGGCCGCCGCCCCATTGATAAAAAAAGGCATCAGCAGCCTTGCATCCAAGCCCAAGACACCGGCCACAGCCATAGCCCTTGTTACTGTCATATCGGCCGTGGCATGCTGGCTCAACTGGGGCTTCGGTTTGATAGTGGGCGCCATCTTCGCCAAGGAGATAGCCAAAAAAATGCACGGCGTCGACTACCGTCTGCTCATAGCTTCGGCCTACAGCGGCTTTGTGGTGTGGCACGCAGGCATATCAGGATCCATTCCTTTGAAAATGGCTTCCGACCTCAACGATCTGGTGAAAGCCACCAACGGAGTCATCACCTCGACCATACCAGTCACACGCACCATACTTGACCCGCATAATGTCATTATGGTGGTTATAGTCACCATAGCGATAGTGGTCATCAACTCGATGATGCATCCCAAAGGGCTCAACGTGGTCATCATCGACCCATCGCTTCTGAAAGAAGAAGAGGAAACCGTCAGCGACAAGCCCAATACTCCGGCCACCAAACTGGAAAACAGCCGTGTGCTAAGCGTCATACTTGCCGTTTTGGGCTTCACATTCCTGATTATCAATCTGTTTATAAAGAAATCTTCTTTCGACCTCGGCGCTGTGATTCTGCTGTTCTTATTCCTTGGAATAGTGTTGCATAAAACCCCGATAGCTTACGTGCGTTCCTTCGGCAAATCGGTGGGCGGCGCTGCCGGAATTCTGCTGCAGTTTCCGTTCTACGCAGGTATCATGGGCATTATAACCGGTGTGGGCGCCTCAGGTATATGCCTTGGCACTGTCGTCAGTGAAGCTTTTGTAAACATCTCAACGTCAACTACTTATCCAATATACACATTCCTGTGTGCGGCCATTTTGAATATGTTTGTGCCTTCGGGCGGCGGTCACTGGGCCATTCAGGCTCCTATCATGTTCGCTGCCGGCGATGCACTCAACGTCGACCATGGTCTCACCGGAATGGCTATTGCCTGGGGCGACGCCTGGACCAACCTCATACAGCCTTTCTGGGCACTGCCGGCTCTGGCCATAGCCAAACTCAACGCCAAGGACATTATGGGCTTTTGCCTGATTGACCTTGTAGTTTCGGGCATTGTCATCATTCTCGGACTCTTAATCTGGGCAATATGATTCCAAGTGAAACCATACGACAGATCATTGAGACAGCACGTATCGAAGACGTGGTGGGCGAGTTTGTGACTTTGAAGAAACGTGGGTCGAACATGTGGGGTGTATGTCCGTTCCACAAGGAAAAAACCCCGTCGTTCAGCGTCAACCCAGCCCGTAACATCTTCAAATGCTTCGGATGCGGCAAAGCAGGCAACTCGGTGCATTTCATAATGGAGCACGAGCATTATTCCTATCCCGAAGCGCTGCGTTACCTGGCCAAAAAATATGGCATCAAGATAGAGGAACGCGAACAGACACCCGAAGAACTGGCTGCGCAGAACGAACGCGAACGCATGTTCAACATCAACAGTTTCGCGCAAAACTATTTTTCACAAACCATGATGGATACCGACGAAGGACGGTCGGTAGGTCTCGCATATTTCCGCGAGCGCGGCTTCCGCGACGCCATCATCAACAAGTTTCAGCTAGGTTATTGCCCTAACGGCGGCTCGGCCTTTACCGACTATGCCAAACAACACGGCTACGACAAGGATTTGCTGATAAAAGTCGGCCTCACAGGCAGTTACGAGCACCGCTGTTACGATCGTTATCAGGGTCGTGTCATATTTCCCATCCACAACCTCACAGGCAAAGTCATCGGCTTTGGCGGACGAATCCTCAGCAACGACAAAACCAAGGCTAAATACGTCAACTCGCCCGAATCGGAAATCTATAACAAAAGCCAGACTCTGTATGGCATTTACTTCGCGAAAAACGAAATCGCCCGCCTGGACAACTGCATTTTAGTTGAAGGATACGCCGACGTTCTGTCGATGCACCAGGCTGGAATAGAAAACGTCGTGGCAAGCTCGGGCACCTCGTTGACCACCGAGCAGGTGCGCATGATCAGCCGCTACACCAAAAACGTCACCATACTCTACGACGGCGACGCCGCCGGCATTCATGCGGCATTGCGCGGCACCAACATGGTTTTAGAGGAAGGCATGAACGTGCGCATAGTTGTTCTTCCGCCTGAAGACGACCCCGACACCTTCGTGCAACACAACCCCATCGAATACGTTACAAAATATCTGGCCGACAACGCCAAAGATTTCATCAGTTTCAAGACCAATCTGCTCTTGAAGGACGCCAAAAACGACCCTATCAAGAAAGCCGGCGTCATCAAAGACATAGTAGAGACCATCTCTGTCATCCCCGACCCCATCTACCGCGCCACATACATCAAGGAATGCAGCCGCACTCTGGAAGTGGCCGAACAGACGCTGATGAACGAGCTCAACAAGATTCTTCGCGCGAAATACCGCAAGCAGCTCGGTATCGACCCTTCGCAAATGCCTCAGACCGTCGATATACCCCAGCAGCCTCAGCAGCCCATACCGACCGAGCCTGAAAAACCAGCCGGTTTCTATCAGGAACAGGAGCTTGTGAAACTTCTGCTCACTCATGGCAGCGACACAATCATAATGGAAGAAAAAGACGAAGAGGGCAACACTTTGCAGGATGAATCCGGTAAAGATATCACCTACACCACCACCATCGCCTCAGCCATTATTGACGATTTGTTATACAACGACGTCCCATTCCGCGATGCTACGCACAAAAAGATTTTCGATGCCTTCAACCAAGGTTTGGACTCGGGCATTCTACCCACGGCACAGGACTTCATCTCGAGCGAGGATCAGGATGTGGCCGAGCTGGCAGCCAACCTTCTCAGTTCACAATACCGCCTCGACGACTGGCGACGTCACCGCATAGTCGTAAAAACCGAAGACGACGTGCTGAAAAAAACCGTCATAATGTCGATTTTGCGTTTCAAAGACATGGTAATCGAAGACCGCAGGCGTGAAATCATGAACGAGCTTCGCGACGCGACCGACGCAGACGATCAACTCATCATACTTGAAAAGAAGAAAAAACTCGACGACCTCCGCAACCGCATCAACCGCGACCTTGGAATCGTCATCACGAAATAGCTATTAGCCATTAGCCATTAGCCATTAGCCATTAGCTATTAGCCATTAGCCATTAGCCATTAGTTGTTAGTAAAATTTTCAATATTCTTTACAACGATTCCCAATCTGAGTTGGAAAGCTTCTTTTGTGGCAAATCCGATATGAGGCAGAAGCATGGTATTTGGAGCCGTCAACAGTGGATTGTCGGTTTTCAGAGGCGGTTCGCCGTCATAAACATCGAGTGCCGCTCCGGCAATGACACCGTTTTTCAAAGCTGTGGCAAGGTCGTCGGTGTTCACCACAGGACCGCGCGCCGCATTGACTATAACAGCCGACGGCTTCATCATTGCAAAGTCTTTTGCCGTCAAAAAGTTTCTTGTTTCGTCGTTCAGGGCGATATGCAACGCCACAATGTCCGACTCTTTGAGCAAGGTTGCCTTGTCAACAAATTTCACTCCTGCCATTTGACGCGGAGTTCTGTTCCATGCTATCACTTTACATCCGAATGCCTGAGCCAGCAAAGCCGTACGCTGTCCGATAGCTCCCATTCCTATGATACCGACAGTTTTTCCGGCGATCTCACGTCCAGGTGCCATCGACGGGCCCTTGCAACTACGCGTAATCTTATCATTCTCAATTACATGACGGTATAATCCTATCATCATGCATATGGTTTCTTCGGCCACTGCCTCGGTTGAATACCCGGCAGCGTTCATCACAGTAATGCCGCGACGACGGCATTCTTCCATGTCAATGTGATCCAGACCGGTAAACGCTATCGACAGCATCTTAAGTTTCGGACATGCGTCCAAGAAATCTTTACGCAAGGGCATATTGCTCTCTACGACAATTTCAGCGCCTTCTGCACGCTTTATATTTTCTTGAGGGTTTCTGTCCGGATACACAACTATTTCGTGTCCAGCGGCCTTTAATGTGGCGCAGGCGCTCTCTATGGCGTCGACAGTAAGTCCCAATGGCTCTAAAAAGACTATCTTCATTGTTAGTAAGTGTTTTATTCCGACAACAAAGATAGCCTTTTTTTTCATATCCTCATCATGAAATTCATGTGAGGTCCATCCGACCTAACATTTGTGATTTATATAACCATAACCAAAGATGAAACCAATTTTATGAGCATCGTAAAACTATAATCAAAGATGAGAATTACTATTGTATATGAATATGATAAATGGAAACTGGGATTTCCATAGCGGATGGACCCGTCCATGAATCAATTCTTGTCTGTTTTCGGGTCGTCGTCGTTACTCATCCTGTCAATCAGCATGAATTCGTCCATCACAATCTCTGTGAAATACCTTTTGTTTTTGCTGCTGTCCTCATACTGACGTGTCTGTATCTTGCCTTCGATGGCCGTCAAACGTCCTCTTTTGATGATTTTCCCAGCCCGTTCGGCGGTCTTGCCAAACGCTACTATGTTATGCCACTCGGTCTCCTCCACAAGCTCCATTTGGTCGTTGTAGTGCTTTTCGTTGGTGGCAAATGTGAAGTGTGCGAGAATCTTGCCCTCGCCGAATGATTTAACCTCCGGATCCATTCCTGGACGGCCAATCAGATGAACTGAATTTCTTAAGGTTCCCATGATTAATTCCTTTCTTAATTTAAAGATTCAAAGATTTAAAGATTTAAAATTGTCATAGCAAATTTACGGGCACAAAAAAAATTAGTCGTATGAAAAACGACTAATCTCTTGCAAGCAGTTTTCATTGTTGATATTCAACAACTTAACCCGCAATTCCCAAAGTTTCTATGTTTTTTAATTGTTAATAAATTTTAACTAAATTTTTTTAGGATTTCACGCAACATCCCACAAAACAAAGCTATCACAAAGCTTTCATCCCATCACGTCAACACTTTCTCTTTCTCACCACAAAACCACCAAAACTCTCCCATTTTACGCCCTACCCCCTTCTTACTTCTAACTTCTAACTTCTAAAAAAATAAAGGGCCCCTTCGGAAGCCCTTTATTTTTTATATAACCTTAATGGTTATTCTTACTTCACAACTGTGATTCTCTTCACGCTTGTGCCGTTTTCGGTTACGACGTTCACCATGTAAACACCGGCCTCGAACTGGCTCATGTCGAGTACCATCTCGTCGCAGTTCACTGTCTGGTCATAAACCATCTGACCAACTGTGTTGTACACGCTTACACGTGTCATAGCTGTGGCGTTGATGTGGAGATCACCGCTTGTTGGGTTAGGATAGATAGCGCTTACAACAGCGTTTTCTTCAACTGCATCCCAACCGAAGACTACTGTTTCCATATCTGACTCGCAGTCATCATAGACAGCGACGATACCGATCAAGTATTCACCGTCAGGTGCGCCTTCGAAGTTGATGAAGATTGGCTGAGCTGACAAGCTGCCAAGGAGCTCACCTTCAACATAAATATTGTATGCTACTGCACCAGCTGGTTCTGTGAATGAAACCAAAGCACCATTGTTGCCATTGTATTCGTATGGAACAGCTGTCAGGTCTGTCACAGGATCGCAAGTAACCTCGCCGATCACAACTGTCTCGCACTCGTAGCATGACATTGCATAGTCGCTGTAAACCACTCTTACGCAGACTTCGTATTCACCTGGGAAGTCGATGCTGAATGTGTAAGGTGATGTTGTCACAGGTTCGTAAGTAATGAGTTCGCCATCAACGAAGATGAATGCACCGAGAACATCACCTGTTGGTGTTGGTGGTGTTGGTGGTGTTGGTGGCACTGGAGCTTCGCCGTCGAGTTCATAGATAGCAATGTAGTTCGGGCTCTGCTGGACATCTGCGAAGAAGCAAGTCTTGTTGTCATATGTGCCAACGAAGCAACCGCCTGCTGAACCTGTAATAGCTGAACCTGAAACATTGAACACTGCTGTTGTGATGGTATTTGTTGCAATGTTGTAATCATCAACGTCGTTTGTACCGTTGTTGAAGCAGTAAACGTGCTCAACACCGTCTGGATCCATGTAGTAAGCACAATCTGCTGCGTTTGTTGGAGCTGGACCGGCCTGGACGATAGCACCTGTGCGGTCGATGAGTGTCAGGTTGCCTGACCAGTTACCGACTACCCAGAAGCCGTCACGTACTGGATCGTATGTGATAGCACGCATTGCACCGTATGCTGATGTTGTTGTACCAACCAAGGTGTGGTTTGCAAGGTCAACACAGTAAATTGTGCTGCTGTTAGCAACGCCGTAGAAGTACTGGCCGTCGTATGTCATACCACGGAGTGTACCGCAACCTGCAATATCGAAGCCTTCAACAACTGTGCCGTCCAATTCATATTTGTAGAAGTTGTGTGCTGCAGCGCTGTAGCCCCAGTTGCTGGTGTAGAAGTATTCACCGTCTGATGCAACGCCGTAGTGACCACCTTCAGCAGCCTCGAAGTAGCCGAGGAAGTCCCACATGTCGCGGTTGCTTCTGTGTGCTTTGGCAACACCAGCGTTAGCAAATGTGCCATTGCCAGGTGTGCCCTGAGGAGCTGAAATCTCAACAACTTCACCCTTAGCACCTGTAGCGACGTATGCGCGAACCATGAATGTATAGTTCAAGTCGTAGCCTGCGAGGTCTTCCCATGTTGAACCATCGAGTGACACCCAACGACCGTTAGCATCGCCTGTGTTAGCGCAGACTGATGCAGGATATGTAGCACCGCTACCGTTGTAGTAAACAATCCAGAGGTTCTTTGTAGGATCGATAACAACTGGTTCTGCAAACTCTGTCTCAACAAAGTCTTCTGAACCTGTCATTGTTACGTTGGCTGTACCGACAGCATTTGCAGGAGCTGTTGTACCATCGTTGTAGATAGTAACGTTACCTGTCATAGCCATATAGTCGTACATAGCAGTCTTTGTAACCATGGTGCCTGTGTATGAACCGGCTGGGAACATAACACCCCAATAGAAGTTGCTACCACCTGTACCGATAGCGTCTACGTTGACGCCATTGTCATAGTAGTACCACTCACCTGTACCTGGTGTTGGAGGTGTTGGAGGAGTTGGCTGACCACCTTCTGGGAGCACGAATGAAACTGTTACATTGCTGCCATCAGCAGTGATGTTGTATGACTGCATGCCTGTGTAGTTATCGCATGGAGTGTATGTCCATGTGTATTCAGCCCAATCGCTGTTACCGCCAGTGTAGACGGCTCTGACTTTTGTGATGTGTTCTGAACCTGCCTCAAGACCTTCAACGTCGTGCTGGAAGAATGGCATTTCTGTGTCACCCTGAACCTGACCGTCGAGCATGACGATGTAGTTCAAAGCTGTACGATTGCCCTTGTTAGCAACTGCGAGCTCAACGTCGTCGATCCAAATCTCATACATGTCTTGGTTAACATCGTGGAATGCGATGTAAACTTGCTGACCTGCGTATGCGCTCAAATCGATGCTGTGTGAACGCCAGTTCTGGTAACGGTTGTCCTGATGACGCATTGCTGCACCGCCATTACCTGTGCCCTTTGCACCACCGCTCCAAACTTGTGTGAAGTCAGCAGCTGTCGGGTTGTCGGCTGTTGCGACGCACACTGAGAAGTCCTCAGGATAGTCGTCGTTAGCATTGTCAGCCCAGAATGTCAATGTTGAACCATTGACGATGCTATACTTCTGAGGTGTGTACAGGTAGCTGTCTGTGTCGTATGGACCGACATTGTCAACAAATGAATAGCACATTGCGAAGCCTGTACCTGTGTGTGCGAGTTCTGTGTAGTCATAACCACCGAGGTTGTCGTCGCTGTGGATCCATTCACCCTCACCGGTGTTGACTGTAAGAACGTTCCAGCCGTTCAAACCGCCTTCAAAGCCTTCTGTGAATGTCTCATCACCACCTGGTTGTGGACCTGGACCTGGAGCTGAACCGCCTTCCCACATCACCCAACCTGTAGGTGATACGTAAAGCTCAGCAACAGGGGCAATCTGTTCAACGAGTGTTACATCGAACTCAATTTCGTTCTCTTCAATCACTTCGCCGATCATCACAACATCATCGTAACCTGCTAATGTCACTGTGATGTCGTAGTTGCCCTTACGGACTGCTGGGAATTCGCAGATGCCGAATTCATCAACTGTGCCGTTGTATGTCTGTTCGCCAACCATTGCGATAGCTGCACCAATTGGTGACTGACCATTGTTCAATGACACATTGAACACAACGTCAGCTGTCATGTCTTTCTCGATGATGTTCGACCAGATGATATCTGAATAGCCGAAGCCTTCCGGAATATCACCGCCGCCACCGCCACCGCCGGCAACGCCGTCGAAGGTGATGTTGTCAACTTCCATGTAGTCACCTTCCGGATTCACGCTACTGTCCTTGGTGTACTTCCAAGTGAAGGTGTGTGTACCGGCTGTCACAGGGAATGAATAGTTGTTCCAACCTGCAACGTTTGCACCATAAGCAAACTGCTGTGCACCGTCGATTTCAAAGATGCACTTGTCCCAAGCTGTTGAAGTACCTTCACCCATGCAGAGAGCGTCGAAGCTCACTGTACCGTCGGCGACGTACTCAACTGTTGCGCTGATTGCTGACTCTGAACTAGCAACACCACTGTTGCTGCTCTTCATCACATATGAACTATTGTCTGTTACAATTGTCCAAGGATATGTAGCGTCGTTAACGAAGTCATACTGGCTGAAGTCGCCTGTCTCGAAGTCGATAACGAGTGTGCCGGCTGTGCCACCACCGCCACCACCATTCATGGTGATAGTAACATCATCAATGAAGAGATAGTTCATATCGTCGCTGTTCCAGTGACGGAATGCAACATACTTGGTGCCTGCTGGGAGGTCGACGTTCTTTGCCATCCAATCGCTCATATCACGTGTGCCGGCCTGAGTCATTGAACTTCTTGTACCATTGCCACCCTTTGAACCAGCTGTCTCTTCAAATACCAATGTGAAGTCGCTAGCGTTAGTACCTGTTGATGAAGCATACACACCATAGTGATCCGGATAAGCAGTGTTAGTTGCAACATAGTATGTGACATTTGTTGCACCATCACACAAAGGTGAAATCATGTAATTGTCTGGATACATTGTATAGCTGTTCCATGACCATGAGCATGCGCAGTTGGTTCCGCTGTAAGCGTCACCGATACCATATGAAGCTGGTGTTCCGTTCTGCCATGTATCACCATCGCCGTCAGCATCGATAGTTGTCCAGTTGCTGAGTGCACCATCCTCGAAGTCATCGAACCATGTTGAACGACCCTTCTCCGGATAGTGATGGTTGCCCTCATAGTATGCCTGGATACCCCACTGGTACTCACCGAAGTCGAGTGTAGGCCACTGTGTGTCAACATAGCTCATCACGTCGATAGCAGGCGTTGCAATCTGTTCAACGACTGTGTCGCCGTAGTTGTTTCTACGATAGAGTACGTAGTTAGACATTGTACGATCGTTGCCGCCGCGTTTTGCTGAACCGTCGGCCAATGTGATATCGTCAACCAGGAGATAGAACTGGTCTGAGCAGTTGAAGTGACGGATAGCCACCCAGATCTGCTGGCCAGCATAGCTGCTGAGGTCGACTGTGTACTGATACCAGCTGCCCTGTTCGCGTGTGCCGCGGATTTCACTCTTAGCCTCGTCAGCATTGTTGGCGCTGCCCTTAGCTGTCATTGTCCACTCCTGGATGGTTGTGAATTCGGCTGCTGTAGCATTGCCTGTTGACACTGCGACACCGAAGTGCTCGGCTGCGTATGAACCGTCCTGAGCGCAAGCGTAGAAGCTGATAGCTGCACCGTTCTGAGCAGCGATTCTTGCTGGAGCAACAAGGTAGTTGTCTGGATAAACAACACCGTAGTTGTTATCATAGCTCTGTGACAAAACAGCGTCGGTTGATGCGTTGTGACCGTAGCCTGTGCCGATCTTGTCGCTGACAAGCTGCCAGCCGTAACCTGCCGGTGAACCACCGTCGATAGCTGTCCAGCCCTGCATTGTCATGTCTTCGAAGTCGTATGTCTGTGCGCCTGGTGTCGGAGGAACCGGAACATCCTGACGATACATTGTGATGTAGTCAACATACACGCAGTCGTCGTTGCTGTTCACTGAGCTGTCCTTAGCATACTCCCACTTGTAGGTGTGTGTGCCTTCTGTGACGCTGTACTCCTTATAAGCGTATGCGAGCTGGCCGCTCATCGCCTGACCCTGCTCAACACCGTCGATATAGAAGTGGAACTTGTCGTAGTTGGATTCTGAAGAAACTCTTACCCAGAAGCCCATCTTGCCTTCGTAAGGAACATCAACTGTTGCCTCGATTGATGAAGTGCCGCTTGCAATGCCTTCGCAAGTTGACTTCATGCAGTATGTGCCTTCGTATGGGTTGGTTGTTGTGATAGTCCATGGATACTGTGCTGGCAGTGTGAACTCAGCCTGTGTGAAGTCGCCTGTTTCGAAGTCGACAATCATTTCAGCTGGCTCCCATGACCATTCAACCAAAACGTCGTTCTCTTCCTCAGTTGCTTTAATCATCTGAAGCGGAGCCCAGTCTTCGAGCAAGATGACGTCGATGTCATCTGTTGTCTCTGTGTAGTTGATAGCGAACTCTTCGCTGTATGATGGCTGATAAGCGTCTTTATAACCGACAGCCTGCCAGTTACCGGCGAGAGCCTCACCTGTGTAGTAACCGCTCGGGTTGGTTGTGCCCTCCAAGTAGAGGACCTGCTCATGGCCATACTCGTCTGTACCTTCAAGAGCAATCTGAACATTGTACACAGGGGTGATGCTGTCATACTCCCAAACGTGACCATTCACAAAACCTGTACCAGTCATGTAAACAACAACGTCATTTGAGAAGAATGATTCACCTTCATCGTAAACAGCTGTTACATTGAATGTGTAACCATTTGTCATGTTGTATTCAAGACCTTCAACTGTGTAAGTTGTTGTTGTGATCAGGTTTTCGTTGAGTTTAACACCATCCTGATAGATGTTGTAACCCTTGATTGAACGGTTAGCGTCCCATGTGAACACTGCGCTTTCACCAGGATACAATTCTGTGCTCTCTGCTGTGAAGCCTTCAACCATATCGATAGGTGTTGTGAAGCCAACGATCTCACCGTATGTTGTGCCGACGGCGTTACGCTCGTTCACCTGCAAGAAGTATGTCTTGTTGTTCTGCAACTCTGGTAAGACTGCTGTCTCAACGAGGTCGCTTGTCCAGTCGATAAGAGGTGTTGTTGGAGGATAGACCAAACCATAAAGCACCTGCATCTCTTCTGTGTAGTCACCAAGTATCCACTCAGCGACATAAGGATACGCAACGTATGTCTCACCATCGTATGGAGCCGAAACTATAGCCTGTACCGGAGCTGGAGCGTCAACTGCGTCGATGCTGACAGGGAAGTTGACATCTGATGAAGCCATTGCAACATAGTATGTACCTGCCGGGACATACATTTCGTCAACCAAACCGGCTTCGCGGTTGCCACGGTTAGCTTTCTGCATCTGTGCTTTTGCAACACCCATTACATCACCGTTAGCTTCAGCGAGTTCGCCTGCTGCAGGCTGGCTCTCTCTGATAGTCATGTCAGCGAGGTTAACTGTAACTTCACGACCTGTAGGTAACTCAAGGAAACGAGTGTAGATCACAGGAGTGTAAGTTGTGCTGCTGTACCAGTCGGTGAGGTTTGTTGTGTACCAAATCTTGCTGTTAGCTGCATCAACTGGCTGTATGCCGCAGTATGCTGCGTATGGAGAATCTGAATAGAACATAACCCAGATGTTCTCGTCATCGCCTAAGAACTGTAATTCATCAAGGTTGACATCGAAGAAATAGTATGGTGTATAAGCATCAAATTCCTGATAGTAAACCATGTTGTTAATGTCTGGTGTATCACCACCCTTCAAAATCATGAGGTCATAGTAAGAACCTTCACGGGCTGCTGCTTCAACTGTTGTGATAGCGCAGTTGCCAAGACCGAGTTCCTGGAGCATTGCAGGAGTGATTCTGTAACCGAAAATCATTCCGCCACCAGCTGATGAACCATACCATGTGTTGGTGCCAGTGTAGTTGTAGCTGAACCACATGTTGATTGGGCCTGGGCCAACTTCTGGTCCATTGTACTCATAGTAGTTGTCATCTGATGGACCGCCAACACCTTCGAAATCTTCGGTGTAAACATAGGCGATACCGTCAGCGCCAGTTGTTGAAGCGCTGAGGAGTTTCGGTGAATCAAATGTCACTTCGTAAACAGCATCATTTGCTGTCTCTGCAATCTCAGGAAGCTCATAGTTCTGATAGATTCCTGTTGGAGCTGCTTCATTGTATGGGAATTCTGTAAGTTCTATTGCATTCTCCCAAACGTCACCGTCGACAGGATCATAAGCGTAAGCTGTAATAGGGTGCAGTTCAACATCTCTGTCGCCGCTGTAAATAATTGCCATTGTGTCTTCAACAAGACCTTCTTCTGCTGTGCCTGTTGACACTGCAACTGGAAGTGGACGTGTTGAGCTAACAGATGCTGGCAATTCAGCGTCAAATGTGAAATAATCACCGCTGAAATCCAAAGCGTTCACTGTGACAACACCACCTGCGTTCTCAATGTTGAAAACGTATGGAGCCATCCAAGCGCCGTTCGGACGATAACCGAGCTCGAGCGGAGTAGGATTTGTTGTGAGAGCGCTTGCACCACCTGGTGTGTACTCGAAA